>SDGW01000118.1_pt1 | contig 32108 bp, 28 predicted proteins | sample 2873831 | NCBI WGS metagenome assembly SDGW01 (sample SAMN08132700, study PRJNA421101) | hypersaline lake metagenome | isolation source: celular fraction 0.22 microns magnesium sulfate-rich crust from ephemeral... | place: Spain: Penahueca Lagoon, Toledo | collected 2011-07 | reverse complement strand
CGGTACCGGTACCAGTAGATCGTCACCGCGAGCAGGACGACGAGCCCGCCGAGGAAAAAGAGGAGCCCGGGCGGGACGGTTTCGAACACTGCCTCCGCGGCCTCGACGCCGCCGTCGGTGGTGTTTTGCACCGTTTCGTTGCCGGCGTCGAGGGCGGAATCGGTCTGTTCCGCTCCTCCGCTGCCGGAACTCGTCTCGTTCGAGCCGTTGACGCTCTCGATTCCGAAACCACCGCCGTCGCTCGAGTCGCTGCCCTCGTTTCCACCGCCGGCGTTCCCGCCGCCCGTTCCGTCCGGCTCCGGCTGTGAGCCGCCGTCGGCGGTTCCCGTCGGGGTCGGTCCCAACCATCGCGTGAGGCCGTACTGCACCAGCAGACTGCCGCCCGCGAGCGCGCCGACGCCGCCGATGAACCGCGAGAGGGCCTCCTTCAACTGCGTCGCGCGCGACTCGTCGCTCGTCACGATCAGCGGGCCGTCGGTCGTCGCGTAGACGCTCATCTCGTTGCCACGCGAGGAGTACCAGGTGTCGACGATCTCGACGAGGCCGGCGTCCTCGAGGTTCTCCAGATGGTAGCGGACGTTCTGAATCGAGGAGTCGATCGCGTCGGCGATGTCGCTCGGCGTCGCGGGTTCGTCGTCGAGGTGGGCGTAGATCCGGCGCGCGGTCGTCGAGGAGAGGGCGGCGAAGACCGCGTCGGCGTCCTCGCCCTCGAGGTCGACGACGCGGGGCTGGCCCTCTTCGGCGGCCGTCTCGGAGCGAAAGGGAAACAGACGGGCCATATGGGATTCGATTCCTATTCTCTGTCAGACACCTATACCCTTTTTCCTCGGTGAAAGAGCGATTTTAGCTACCGGAAACCGCCTGACGTGACTGCGCCGACGAATCGATGAAGAATTATCTTCGATATCGGTGTTCGAACAGTAAGAATTACCCACGTCGCGTCCAACGCTCACATATGTCTCGAAGTGAAACTGGAATCTGGCTCGCGGTAGCGATCGTCCTCGCCGCGCTCGCGGTGCCGTGGTTCCTCTGGGGGTCGTCGGCCGTCGTCGCTAGCCTGCCGGTGTGGCTCTGGTGGCACGTCGGCTGGATGGGGCTCGCGTCGATCGTCTTCTGGGTGTTCGCCCAGCGGGCGTGGGGAATCGGTATCGAACCGGCCGTGGGGGACTCGACCACCGCGCCCGATCCGTCGGCCGACCGCGCTCGTGGACCGCGCTCCGGAGGTGACTCGCCGTGAGAGCGGTCACGATTCAGCTGTCGATCATCGTCGGCTATCTGCTGATCGCGCTCGCGGTCGGACTGGTCGCCTATCGGCTGACCGACCGCACCGCCGAGGACTTCTATCTGGCGAGCCGGACTCTCGGCACCGTCGTCTTGCTGTTCACGACCTTCGCGACGCTCCTGTCGGCGTTTACCTTCTTCGCGGGGCCGAACATCGCCTACGAGCAGGGCCCCGAGTGGATCCTCGTCATGGGACTGATGGACGGCATCATCTTCGCCGTCCTCTGGTACGTCATCGGCTACAAACAGTGGCTGCTCGGACAGCGGTACGGCTACGTCACGCTGGGGGAGATGCTGGGCGACCGCTTCGGCTCGCGGTGGCTCCGCGGCCTCGTCGCCGGCGTCAGTCTGGTGTGGCTGTTCCCCTACGTCATGCTCCAGCAGGTCGGGGCCGGCACCGCGCTCGAGGCGCTGACCAACGGCGCGATCTCCTACGCCGCCGGTGCCGGGCTGATAACCGTGTTCATGATTCTCTACGTCGTCGCCGCCGGGATGCGCGGGGTCGCCTGGACCGACACGCTCCAGGGCGCGTTCATGCTGGTCACGACCTGGGTCGCGCTGCTGTGGGTCCTCGCGGCCGTGGGCGGCCCCGGCGCGGCGACGGAAGCGCTCGCCGCCAATTCCGACACCGCCGGCTACCTCTCGCTCGGCGGCGGCGTCTACACGGTCCCGTGGATCCTCTCGACGGCGATCACGATCGGCTTCGGCGTGGCGATGTTCCCGCAGGTCAATCAGCGATTCTTCGCTGCCGGTTCGCGGACGGTCATCAAGCGCTCTCTCGCTCTCTGGCCGATCCTCTGTGTCCTGCTGTTCGTCCCCTCGTTCATGCTCGGCGCGTGGGCCGCCGGCCTGGGCGTCGCCATGCCCGACAGCGGAAACATCCTCCCGGCCGTCCTCGCCGAGTACACGCCGATCTGGTTCGCCGCGCTCGTCATCGCCGGCGCGATGGCAGCGATGATGTCCTCTTCGGACTCGATGCTGCTCTCCGGATCGTCGTATATGACGCGCGATCTCTACCGCCCGTTCGTCGATCGGGGGCTCACCGACCGCGGCGAGGACCTGATCGCCCGCGGCGGCGTCGTGCTCTTCGCCACTGCGGCGTTCGTCGTCAGTCTGTTCCAGCCCGGGACGCTGTTCGCGATCGGTGAGGCCGCCTTCAGCGGCTTCGCACAACTCGCGTTACCCGTGCTACTCGCGCTCTACTGGCGGGGGACTACTCGAGCGGGTATCACCGTCGGTATCCTCGCGAGCCAACTCTTCTACGGAGCCAGCCTCTTCCTCGGCTTCGTTCCGAGCTCCTACGCGGGCTGGACGGCGGGTCTCGTCGGCATGGGACTCGGTCTGTTCGTCACCGTTACCGTCTCGCTGGTCACGTCGCCGGCGGCCGCCGAGCGCCGCGCGATCTACTTCGAGGAGTCGGGCGCGGACTGACCCTCGAGCACCAGCGCTGACGGGCCCGAACCGCCACCCTGAACGGCCACGGCCGCAAAGCCGGTGGCGATGGCAATCGACCTGCCGCCGGCGGTCGCCGACGACTGGCGTCGCGTCGCCCGTCGGACCGACGACAACTCCCTCTCGCTGGCGACGATCACCGCCGAGACGACCGTCTTCGAACACCGGCCGACCGCCGACGCCCTCGAGCGACTCCGCGCCGACGGCGACGTGCCGGCGCGGTCGCTGTTTACCGTCGACGTGCGTATCGATCCTTCACTCGAGTCCCTCGGCCTCGATTCGACCGACGCGCTCGAGGTTGCCGCCCCGAAGGCTCGCGAGGGGGTGGTCGACACCCTCGAGGACGACGGGGTCGCGGTCCGCGGGGAGCGCGCCAGCGAGTACATCGACCGGCCGGACGGGGCCGTCGGCCACCTCTCCGTGCTCGAGGTCGAGTATCCGATCGATTCGGCGAACACCGCTGACGACGACGGCTCCACCGCCGACGACACCGACGCGGCGACGATCGACGCAGAGGCCCACGCGGCCGTCTGGCCAGCCGCCGACGCGTTCGTCGTGGCCGGCGGCCTCCTCCCGCTCGAGGCCCCCGACGCGGAGCTGCTCGCGGCCGCTCTCGACGTCGATCCGGCCCGCGACCGCGAGCGGATCGTCGACCTGTTTCGGGGACTCCCGCTCGAGTCGGGCGGCGATCGTCGATAGCTCGTTCGTCGATCGACTGGATCCGCGGTGAAAGAAGATGAGTTATCTGTCTGGAGTGGAGCCGTTCAGATGACACCCTTTCAGAACCACCATGTCTGGCAAGTATGACCTCGTTATCGTCGGTGGCGGAATCAGCGGTGCATCCCTGCTCTATACGACCGCGAAGTTCACCGACATCGAATCCATCGCACTGATCGAGAAGGAAGCCGAGATCGCGGCGATCAACTCCCACCACACGAACAACTCCCAGACCCTCCACTTCGGGGACATCGAGACCAACTACACCCTCGAGAAGGCCGAGGAGGTCAAGGAGGGCGCAGAGCTCCTCGCCGGCTACCTCGAGAACCACGACCCCGACCGGGAGATGCACGCCAAGCGAAGCAAGATGGTCCTCGGCGTCGGCGACGAGGAGGTCGCCAAGCTCGAGCGGCGATACGACGACGAAGGCTTCGGCGACCTCTTCCCGAAACTGGAGCCGATCGGCCGCGACGAGATCGCCGAGATCGAGCCGAAAGTCGTCGAGGGCCGCGATCCCTCGAAGGACATGCTCGCCTTGCAGACCTCCGACGGCTACGTCGTCGACTACGGCGAGACGACGAAGTCGTTCGTCGAGGAGGCACGCGAGGAAGCGCACGTCGACGTCTTCACTGGGACGAAGGTCAAAGACATCACGCCGACGCTGGACGGCTACACGATCGAGACGAGCGCCGGTCGGTTCGACTGCGACGCGACCGTCGTCGCCGCCGGCTCGCACAGCCTCCAGATCGCGAAAGAACTCGGCTACGGTCAGGACAAAGTCCTGCTCCCCGTCGCCGGGAGCTTCTTCCTCGCCGACGACCTCCTGAACGGAAAGGTCTACACGCTCCAGATGAAGAAGCTGCCCTTCGCGGCCGTCCACGGTGACGCCGACGTTCACGACGATAGCATCACGCGCTTCGGTCCGACCGCGAAGCTCGTTCCGGCCCTCGAGCGCGGCCGCATCTCGACGGTCACCGACTTCCTCGACGTCTTCGGGCTGAACGCAGCGGCGTTCCTGAGCTACGCCAACATCCTCTCCGATCGGATTCTGCTTCCATACGTCCTCCGGAACCTTGTCTACGACCTCCCCGAAGTCGGTCCGAAGCAGTTCCTCCCGCACGTCCAGAAGGTCGTCCCGAGCGTCGAAATCGACGATATCGAGCGCGCGAAGGGCTACGGCGGCGTCCGTCCCCAGATCGTCGACACGAAGAACAAGTCTCTCGACATGGGTGAGGCCAAGATCGTCGGCGACGACATCATCTTCAACATCACGCCGTCGCCCGGGGCCTCGACCTGTCTCAAGAACGCGATGCGAGACACGCACACGCTGCTCGAGTTCCTCGGCGACGAGTACGAGTTCGACGAGTCGGCGTTCCGCGAGGAGACGATCGGACACTTCCCGCGAGCGAACTGATCCTCGAGACGACACTCCGTCTTTCCGTTCCGCCCGCGAGATCGAAACTATTACCGAATCGACGGTAGACGATCCGATATGGCACACTATAGCGGCCGCGATTATCCCGAACTGGCGAAGGCGGGATTTTTCCTCGGACTGGCGCTGTTCGTCGTCGGAACCGGCAGCGAACTGATCGGTCACGCGATGTTCGGCTCACTTCCCCAGTGGGAGAACACGCTGTTTTTCGCCCTGACGATCGTCGGGTTCGCCGTCGGGTTCGCCTCGCCGTTCCTGTTCGGCATCATCATGCCGCTCGTCGAGTGAGCGGGCCGCCGACTCGGTGGTTTTGTAACCGCCCCTCCCTCACTGTCGACCATGCAAACTCACATCGTCCCGGTCGGCTTCGACTACGACCGGCTGATTGCGCCGCTCGTGCGCGATCAGATCGACGTCGACAGCGTCATCCTCCTCGAGGGGGCCGTCGGCAGTGAGGCTAACGTCGAGTACTCCCGGCACATCTCGCGGAAGCTCGAGACGGACTTCAAGAACCTGCTGGGTGCCGAAACGGAACGGTTCGTCCTCGAGGACGTCTACGACTACGACGAGGCCTTCGAACAGGCCTACGACCTGATCACCGCCGAACTCGACCGGGGCAACGAGGTCTGGGTCAACGTCGCTGCGATGCCCCGGACTGTGAGCTTCGCGTTCGCGACTGCCGCCCACTCGCTGATGGTCGAACGCCAGGAGGACCGTGAGGGGATCCACACCTACTACACCGCCCCCGAGAAGTATCTCGAGACCGAACTCGCCGAGGAACTACGCGAGCAGATCGCACTGCTCGAGGAGCTCCGCGAGGAGCAGGCCGACGACGGCGTCGCGGACGAGCGGTTGACGACCCGCCTCGAGAGCGCCTGTGACCTCCTCGACGAGTTCGACGAGCGCGGGACGACCATCGGTGCGAAGGAGATCGACGGCAAGCACATCGTCGAGTTGCCGGTCGCCTCCTTCTCGAACGTCAAGCCCTTCGAGGAACTCATCCTCTACAAGCTCGGCGAGGACGGCGAATTTGACTCCGTCTCGGAACTCGCCGAATCGCTGGCCCGCGAACTCAACGAGGAGTACACCGACAGCTTCCGGTCGAAGGTCATCTACAACGTCGACCGGCTCGGGCCGGGCGGGAAGGGGTACATCGAACGCGAGGAACACGGCAAGTCCTACCGGACGCGGCTGTCGCGGATCGGCGAACTGTGGGTGCGGGCTCACTCGGACGATACCGAGAACTGAGCCGTGAGTGCGAACGGCAAACTGATCGACAGCGGTCGTCGGTATGTGTACTGTCTCTCCAGTATGGGTCTTCTGCGCGACGATAGCAGCGGCTCGTGGGTAGTAGAGTGACGGGGTAGGTCAGTCAGCGGTGACCACACGTGGAAACCACGCGAGCTGAAAGGTGCTGCCTGACCGTGCCGTCTACGTCTCGCTCTCTCCTCTCGCTATAAAGGCCCTCCGGTCCGGGTCCGTACGCGTCGAGTCGCTTCGATACCCCCCGCTCTGTGACCGATGCGGTTTCCGGGAGTCTATCACTCGCAGCGCGTTGCCCGACAATCGCTCCCACGACGAAAATGCTATCAGGGTTGCCGGGCCAAGTGACGAGTATGCCAGTCTCCGGTACGGTCGCGTTCGTCCGCCGCGGGGGGCCGCGTGGCACCGTTTTCGTAGGGGCCCTGTAGCCCTGCTTCCCAACCCCGATTCGACGGATGTATTGTCGCCGACCAGCATTCACAGCACAACGACCGCTCTATGGACGATAGTCAACGATACGGACGGACGACGCACCGACGACGCCCGCGACGGGCGGTGAGAGCATGAGTATGGACACGCCGGAGCAGGAAGACGAGCCCAGCCTCGAGGGCGGCTACGACCCCGAGGCCGTCGAATCGCGCTGGCAGCAACGCTGGATCGACGAAGACGTCTACGCCTACGAGGGCGACGCGGAGCGGGACCCGAACACGGTCTACTCGATCGACACGCCGCCGCCGACGGTCTCGGGGAGCCTGCACATGGGCCACCTCTACGGCCACACCCTGCAGGACTTCGCGGCACGCTTCCAGCGGATGGCCGACGGCGACGTGCTCTTTCCGTTCGGCTACGACGACAACGGGATCGCAAGCGAGCGCCTGACCGAGAAGGAACTCGACATTCGCCACCAGGACTACGAGCGCCGCGAGTTCCAGGAGCTCTGCCGGGAGGTCTGTCAGGAGTACGAGGCAGAGTTCACCGAGAAGATGCAGGGGCTGGGTTGCTCGATCGACTGGAACAACACCTACAAGACGATCGAACCGCGCGTCCAGCGCATTTCGCAACTGTCCTTCCTCGATCTCTACGAGAAGGGCCGCGAGTACCGCAAGAAAGCGCCTGCGATCTGGTGTCCGGAGTGCGAGACGGCGATCTCGCAGGTCGAGATGGAGGACGACGAGCGCGGCTCGCACTTCAACGACATCGCGTTCGAAGTAGTGAGCGACGGAACGGATCGCGACGAGTTCGTCATCTCGACGACCCGCCCCGAGCTGATCCCGGCCTGTGTCTCCGTCTTCGTCCATCCCGACGACGAGGACAATCAGGACCTCGTCGGCGAAACGGCACGCATTCCCCTGTTCGGCCACGAGGTGCCGATCATCGAAGACGAGCGCGTCGACATGGAGAAGGGCAGCGGGATCGTCATGTGCTGTACCTTCGGCGACCAGAAGGACATCGAGTGGTACCAGGCCCACGACCTGCCGTTGCGGGTCGCCATCGACGAGTCCGCGACGATGACCGACCTCGCCGGCGACTACGAGGGTATGTCCACCGAGGAGGCCCGCGAAGCTATCGTCGAGGATCTGGACGACGAGGGCTACCTGCGCGACCGCTGGGAGATCTCCCACACCGTGCAGGTTCACGAGCGCTGTGACACCCCCGTCGAGTTCCGCGTCTCCAAGCAGTGGTACGTCGAGATCCTCGACCACAAGGAGGAGTACCTCGAGGCCGGCCGGGAGATGGACTGGTACCCCGAGAAGATGTTCACCCGCTACCGCCACTGGATCGAGGGGCTCGAGTGGGACTGGCTGATCTCGCGTCAGCGCGACTCGGGGATTCCGTTCCCGGTCTGGTACTGTGCGGACTGCGATCACGAGGTCATGGCCGAGCGCGAGGACCTGCCGGTCGATCCCCTGAGCGACGAGCCGCCCGTCGACAGCTGTCCGGAGTGTGGCGGCGACGAGTTCGAGGCCGAGGAAGACGTCTTCGACACGTGGGCCACGTCCTCGCTGACGCCCCTCATCAACGCCGGCTGGGACTGGGACGCGGACGCGGCGGAGTTCACGATGGAGAACCCCGAACTCTACCCCTTCGACCTGCGTCCCCAGGGCCACGACATCATCTCGTTCTGGCTGTTCCACACCATCGTCAAGTGCTACGAGCACACCGGCGAGGTGCCCTTCGACGCGACGATGATCAACGGCCACGTGTTAGACGAGAACCGTGAGAAGATGTCCAAGTCGCGGGGAAACGTCGTCGAACCCGACGAGGTACTCGCGGAGTATCCCGTCGACGCGGTCCGGTTCTGGGCGGCCAGCGCCGCCGTCGGCGACGACTTCCCGTACCAGGAGAAAGACCTCACGGCCGGCGAGAAGCTCCTGCGAAAGCTCTGGAACGCCTCGAAGCTGGTCGACACGCTCGCGCCGCGCGAGCCCGAGGAACCCGCCGAACTCGAGGCCATCGACCGCTGGCTGCTCGCCGAACTCGACGACGCCGTCGCCGACCTCACCGACCACCTCGAGGCCTACGAGTTCGCGAAGGCCCGCGACCGACTGCGGACGTTCTTCTGGAACACCTTCTGCGACGACTACCTCGAGATCGCCAAGACCCGCGAGGACGAGCCGTCGACGCAGTACGCGTTGCGGACCGCACACCGGACGTTCCTCGAGCTGTGGGCACCGTTCCTGCCGCACGTCACCGAGGAGATCTGGCAGGCCGTCTACGCGGACGGCGAGGACCTCGCCAGTGACAGCATCCACACGCGAGAGTGGCCCGAACCGCAGGGGTACGAGGCCGACCTCGAGGCCGGCGAGGCCGCCATGGAGGTCATCTCCGCGTTGCGACGCTACAAGAGCGAAAACCAGCTGCCGCTGAACGCCGACCTCGAGTCGGTGGCCGTCTACGGGCCGGTCGACGGCTTCGAGGACGCGATTCAGCACGTGATGCACGTCCAGGAGCTGACGGTGCTCGAGGAGCAGCCGGAGATCTCGACCGAGGTGGCCTCGATCGACCTCGATTACTCGACGCTCGGCCCCGAGTTCGGGTCGAAGGTCGGCGAGATCGACAGCGGTATCGAGAGCGGCGAGTACGAGATCGACGACGATGCGGGCGTCCTCCGTGTCGCCGGCGAGGAACTCGAGGACGACCTCTTCGAGGTGGAGTTCGAACGGACCTACTCGGGCGAGGGCGAGATGATCGAAACCGAGTCGGCGGTCGTCATCCTCGAGTAGGGAGCCGGACAGTTCACCGCGGGGACGGCCGTTCGGACTCCCGAATCGGATCGACTGCACCTCGAGCCGCGGTTCGTCGAGCTCCCATTCAAGTGTGAGCTCTTGACGAAGTATTCCGTTGGTTTTCTTGCCGATCGTTTGGGAAGTGCGGTATTACGTCCGATATCTTGAAGGTAACAGAATGTTTATGACGACATCTGCCAATCGGTAACCGTGCTCTGCTGAAGTCGATACGCGCCGATGCGTCGCTGGCCGTTGCGTAAGCCGAGTACAGGGCACCATGAAGACAGACATCTCAGACGTCAACACTGTCGAAACCGATGCCACGCTCCCGACGAACACGGTATTCGAGCTCTTGCTCGAGGAGCAGCGTCGGTACGCGCTGTATTACCTGTCACGGAAAGTGGGAGCAGTGAGCGTCGAGGACCTCGTCGATCGGATCGCCGACCGCGAGGGAGAGCGAACTCGCGAGCGCATCGAGCAGCTCACCGTCGAGTTCCACCACAATCACCTTCGAAAGCTCGTCGACTCGAAGGTGCTGCGGTACGACGCGGACGCGGGAACCGTCGAACGCCGGGCCGCGGCTCGCTCGCTCGATCCCTACCTCGAGCTCGCGTTCGTCACCGACCTGTAGGCGAACCCGGTCGCTCGAGTCGGCTGCTACGCCCGGCTCCCGGCCGCTTCGCACTTTTTGACGCGGATCGCCAGCGCGAGAAACAGCGCCAGGAGGACGAAGGTGACCTCGCCCGCGGCGATCACGCCCAGCGCGTCGGCCTCGAGGAACATCGCTGCGCTTCGGTCGACGGGGATGATCGTGTGATGTGGTTCCCCGACGATCGGAACGAAGTAGTCGACGATCAGGTTGCTCCAGTACCAGACGGCGGCGACCGCCACCGCCCAGACCGGGAAGTCGGAGATCCGATGGAGGACGAACGCCTGGACGACCATCGCGAGGTGGCTCCAGAAGAGGAAGTGGTACATCCAGACGGGGAGGTACGCGTAGGCGTCGGCGAAGGCGAGCAGCGTGTACGGCGTCCACAGCCCCAGCACGACGTTGCCGAAAAACGCCAGTGCGGTCAGCCACGGCTGTTCGCGACCCAGCTTCCAGGCGGCGATCGCCAGCGCGACGAACAGCGTCGCGAGCGGGCTGTCGGGCACCCAGGGCCACATCGCGGCGGGCGTCAGTGCGAACTGTCCCGAGTAGTACCAGAAGCCGAAGGCCGTCCCGGCGAGGTTGATCGCCACGACGAGCCACGCGAAGCGTAATCCGAGGTTCTCGAGCGTGCGCGGTACGGGCGCGAGATACGCCGGGAGCGACTCGCCGTCCCCGCGTTCGCGGTCCGCCAGCCGAGTCGACGCGGTCATCGTCCGGCGCGACGGCCGGAACCCGCAAAACAGTAGCGGTCTCGACATCTGGGCCGCGAACCCGTATCACTACGTCGGGCCCCGTCGTACCGTCGGCTATGACTACCGTCGAACCGACGCGCCGACGGCTCTCGACCGGCCACGAGGTCGAACTGCCGCTCGAGCTCGCCTTCGCGATGGGCGGCGTCACCGTCCCTGCCCGTCGCGGTCGGCTCGAAGCGATCCTGCCGGACGGCCTCTCGTCGCTCGCGGTCGCACCCAGCGTCGGCTGTGTCGCTCTCGTCGGAATCCAGTATCACCGCGTCGGCGGCGGGTCGAGTCGGGCCGGGGCCGCTGCCGAGGAGCGTGAGCGCGAACCCGGGCTCGAGCCCTACGACGAGTTCGCCGTCATCGTGCCGGCGGTCCACGGGGGCCGAACCGACCTGCCAGTCGCGCAGCTTTCGGCCGGCGAGATCGGCGGCTACGTCCACTGGCTGCCCGTCACGACCGATCCCTCGGTCGCCCTCGGGCGCGAGCTCTGGGGGTATCCCAAGGAACGGGCCGATATCACGGTGACCGACGGACCGAACGGCATCCGCGCCGTCGTCGGCGGCGGTCGCTACGGCGAACGCGAGGCGGTCCGGCTCGAGGTCGCCCACCCTCGCTCCGCTCCTCGCCAGCGCGACTGGACGATGACGAGCTACACGACGGTCGACGGCGACCTCCTGCGGACGCCGGTGCGGATCGAGGGCGACGTAGCGCTCGGGCTCGGCGTCGCCGGGACGCGCCTCGAGGTCGCACCGTCACTGCGACGGGAGCTCGGACTCTGGCAGCGGCCGCTGACCCGGCTGTACGGTTCTCGCGTCCGGGCGCGCCTGTTCGAGGGCGAGCCGATACGCGGCTGATCGACGGTGCAGTCCGGCCGCTGGAGCGGCCGACCAGCGCTGCCGAACGATTCCGGCTCCCGCGGTTGAATCGTCCCCAAAGAACACGCGTAAGTACGGCCGCTCCTAACCGCGGAGTATGACGGAAGACACCGATCTCGAGGAACTGCGACGCGGGACCGATCTCGTCAAGCGCGGGTTCGCCCGGATGCAGAAAGGCGGCGTCATCATGGACGTCGTCGACCCCGAACAGGCCCGCATCGCCGAGGAGGCCGGCGCGGTCGCGGTGATGGCGCTCGAGGCCGTCCCCGCGGACATCCGCAAGCGCGGCGGGGTCGCCCGGATGGCCGACCCCGCAGACGTCGCGGAGATCGTCGAATCGGTCTCCATCCCCGTGATGGGCAAGTCCCGAATCGGTCACACGAAGGAAGCCCAGATCTTAGAGGCCGTCGGCGTCGACATGATCGACGAGTCCGAAGTGCTGACGCCGGCCGACGACGCCTACCACATCGACAAGCGTGACTTCACCGCCCCGTTCGTCTGCGGCGCGCGCGACCTCGGCGAGGCCCTGCGCCGGATCGACGAGGGCGCGGCGATGATCCGGACCAAAGGCGAGGCCGGCACCGGCGACGTCAACCAGGCCGTCCACCACCAGCGCACCATCAAGGGCGCGATCCGCAAGCTCGAGGGCATGAGCCACGAGGAACGGGAGGCCTACGCCCGCGAGATCGAAGCGCCCGCGGACCTCGTCCACGAGACCGCCGAGATGGGCCGCCTGCCGGTCGTCAACTTTGCGGCGGGTGGGATCGCCACCCCCGCGGACGCCGCGCTCATGATGCACCACGAGTGCGACGGCATCTTCGTCGGCAGCGGCATCTTCGGCGCGGAGAACCCGCCCGAGATGGCCGAAGCGATCGTCGAGGCGACGAACAACTGGGACGACCCCGAGACGCTCGCCGAGATCTCGAAGAATCTCGGGAAGAGCATGAAAGGCGACGCGAACGTCGACCTCCCCGAGGAGGAGAAACTACAGGGCCGGGGCGTCTGACTGACGCTGAGGCCCGCTTCCGAGCACTGGCATTTCTACCGGACGACCGATCGGCAAGCACGCTCGTTATCTCCAGCTACAGCGTACCGATCACATGACTCAGGCGACGTCTCAGACCGACTTCGAGCGGCTCGCCGATGGACTCACGGCGGGAATCGAGTGAGCGCTCGAAGAGCCCGCGGCCGACGGATCGAAGGCGGCAGCGGAACTCGTAGACGTCGTCAGCGAGATCGACGATCTCCTCGAGACGTTCGATTTCGAGCGGCTGCCGGACGCTATCGACGCGTCGGCCCTGCCGGACCTCGTCGAATCTGACCGAATTCCGGACGCGATCCGCGAACGGGATCCGGACCTGGCCCTCGATTTCGGCCCGATTCGACGCGTTGTCGTTCTCCGAGAGCTCTGGAACCCCGTCGATCTCGTCGGTTTCCAGCGGGAACTGCGCCACCTCAAGCGCGAACTCGAGGACGTCGTCGGGCCCGACGCGTTCGGATCGTCCAGTGACTCCGAGGCGGCAGCCGAAATCAGGAACTTCGTCGCCGAAGTGAAACCGGACGCGACGAACGCTGCGCTTCAGCAGGAGGCCAAAAAGAGCGCAAAAACGGCTCGCAAAGGAGTCATCGACGGTCATTCGAAATTCGAGGAGCTGTACGAGTCGACGCAGCGCGGCTCTGGCTACGCCGGTCGGCGGCCGGTTTCGAAGAACCCGACTGCGGTCTCGTCGGTACCGTACGGCCCGCTCTCGGCCGGCGTCTCGACGGTGCCGGCGACCGTTCGACATGCGAAGGTCGATGCCCTCCCGCGGATCTACGGTCGGCGCTGGCGGAGCGTCGCGGAGCGGCCGTAATGGGCTGCGTCCGTCGAGACTCGGATCGTGCCTCAATCGTCGATCGTCAGTTCGTATGCGGTTACGTCGAAGTAGCGGAGATGCGACCCGGATTCTGAAACGATGTCGGCGGCGGCAATCCGATCGTCGTACGCGATCCCGCCGGGCCTGATGTTGCCGACGTCGACGTGATCGGCGACGATGCTTCCCTCGACCGTGGGTGTCCCCTGGACGGAGGCGTTCGAATCCGGCGCGTAGACCAGCGCGGCGAGCGTCGGTTCGCCGGTCACGGTCGTCACTGTTCCGTTGGCCGAGACGAACAACTGCGTCTGCCCCGGGTTCGACACGTTCCCGATTACGGCGTCCCCGCGCGCTGAGACGGGACCGTCGACGGCGATCAGCAGGTCGTTTTCGCCCTCGACGCGGAGCTCATCTTGGTAGTTCGGATCGCCGATAGCGTTGCGGACGACGACTTCGATGTCTCCGTCCGACGTGTCGAACGTGTGTGCGTCGTCGATCGTGTCGACGCAGTAGCGGCCGGGTTCGGTTATCTCGCGGTCGAGATCGTCGAATCCCTCCTCCTCGCATCCCTCGACGAGCGCATCGACGTACGCGTCGGCCGACGGATAGTCGTAGCCCGTCTCGAATACGCTTCCATTGACCCGCTCCTCGTCGACGGAGTCCGCTCTCACGTCCCCGTCGATCTGCGGCGCGTTCCGATGGACGTCGACCTCGTGGGCGGCGATGGCGCTGTCGACGGTGCCGATCGCGGGTGGAACGAGCAGCTCGAATCGCATGCGATCGGCTCGCCCCGCCGTACATCGTTCGGTGACGCGTCCGGGGACCGTCGCTTCGATCTCCCGCTCCCAGCCGTCGCAATACGCGCTCTCGATTTCGATCCGAACGACGCCAGCCCCACCCCCCACGGACCGATTGTGCCTGCGGAGATCGACGTGGGCCGGCGACCCGGACTGGCGAACGACGCCGTCGACGCCGTCACCTCCGCTTCGCGCGTCGGTCAACCGAACGATGGGGAACGTCAGCGTCTCGTCCCGATACACGAGTGGTGGCGAGGAGACGGAGACGGTTCCGGTCCCATCGGATCGCCACAGTCCGCCGCCCTGCGACGCGATTTCGATGTCGCCGTTAGTGTACCGGAGCACACCGAGCGATTCGTCGTACAGGACCTCTGACCCCGAGGCGGTTTCGCGGACGATCCGCACGCGGCCGGCGTCCTCCCGCGTCTCGATCGTCCCGTCACCGACCGCGTCGATCGAGACGGGGACTCGATCGCCGCCGGCCACAGTCGCGGTGGAGGTTGCGTGCGTGAACTCGAGCATCGATTGCTCGGCGTGTTCGGTCTCGATCGCCGTCTGCTGAGCGTCGAGACCGTCCGTACCGAAAACGACGATTCCGACGCTCGCAACGGTCACGGCACCGATAAGCAGAACGAACCCGAGTACGTGAGCCTGTCCTCGGACGTCGGACCTCCCTCTCCGCAGCGCCGAATCGATCCCCTGCGAACCGTCGATTCCCCTCTCCTTGCCTCGACCGCGTCGACGTGTCTCCCCCATTCGTAACCCAAATCCTGAAATTCACATATGGTTATGAGTCGGGTACGGACGGTAGCTGTCGTCTACCGATGGGCTAGGAAAACGGTAACGCGGCCGACTGTCCGAATACGGACGAACCGATCGGGGATCGGTCGGCGACCGTTACTCGGACAGCCGCTCCCGACACTCGCGCGCGAACGACCGAATTCGCGGCGTCGCGTCGGCGGTCAGTAGCACGGCGATGCTCCGTCGGTCGGCGCGGAGAACGTGGACGACCGAGACGTCGTCGTACGCGCTGACGACCGTTCGCGGCGTCGCATCGATCGACGACGCCTCCTCTCGAGCGGCCGCTCGAACCCGTTGCTTCATCTCTTCGCGGACGATCTCGAATTCGTCGCGCCCCACGTCCGATCGGTGGTAGCGGACGTCCCAGCCGGACTCCCCGTACTCGACGACGCATCGCAGGTCGGCTCCAGCCCGGTCTTCGAGACGGTTGACGAGATCGTCGCCGTCGTCGTCCCCCTCCAGTTGCGCTCGAATCTCCCGATCTGTGACTGACATTCCGAGAGTAATTCACTGCCTTCGATACGTAGTAACGGCGTTCCTAGAAGCTCCGATCGAGGGAGTAATACGTGGTTTCCTTCCGGTCACGGTCTGCCCTCGAGTTCCGGCCTCACAGCCGAGACCACTACGAGGACGACGAGATACGCTCCCAGCGCACCGATCCCTGCCGAGAGGATACTCGAGGGTGCAACGACGATCCCGATGCCGACGATTCCGAACGCGGCCACGAGCGTTCCCGCCTGGACGGCCGGTCGCTCCCAGTAGTATCGGACGGTCTCGCTGTGGCTGAACGCGACGGCCTCGAAGACGAGCGTTCCGAGGCCGCCGACTGCGACGAACACGGTCGACGGCGATGCGTTCGCAACGGCGAGACCGCCGACGAATGCCGCCAGTGTGACGACTGCGAGGACGCCGTCTGTCGTCCGGCTCATCTGCTAGCGATAGAGCCGCGCGCCCTCGCCGACCGCGGTCTGGTAGGCTCGACTCTCGATGCCGGCGGCGTCGAAGGCGTCGACCATTGCCGAGGCGATCGCCCGGCGGTCGCGGCGGTGACAGACTGCCAGGATCCCCGGGCCGGCACCGCTGACGGTGACGCCGGTCGCGCCCGCCTCGAGTGCGGCCTCGCGAACCGCATCGTAGCCGTCGATGAGCTTGGTCCGTTCGGGCGTGACGATGGCGTCGTTCATCCCCTTCCCGACGAGATCGGGGTCGTTCCGGGTCATACCGACGGTCAGCGTGGCGGCGTTGCCGACGGTGTCGACGACCTCGTCCATCGCGGCCGATCTGGGGACGACGCCGCGCGCGTCGCGCGTGGAGACGGACATCTCGGGCAGACAGGCGACGACGGGGACCGAGGCGTCGACCTGCGTGACGCCGTCGTCGGTGACGATGGTGAAGCCGCCGAGCAGCGATGGAGCGACGTTGTCCGCGTGGGCCTCGCCGGAGACGAGCGCTTCGCCCTCGGCGGCGACGGGGACGAGTTCCCGTCGAGTACGACCGCGATCGTAGAGGGCGTTCAGGGCGACGGCCGCTGCGGCCGCGCTGGCGGCCGACGAGCCGAGCCCCGAGGAGGGCCGGACGCCCTTGTCGATTCGGATGCGAGCCGGGGCGTCCAGGGCCTTGGCGACCGCACCGACGGTGTTCTTCTCAGGGTCTTCCGGAATGTACTCGCTACCGGCACCGGTGACCGTAATCGTCGTCTCCGGGGCGCGTTCGACGCGAATCACGTCGGCGGGCGTCCCGAGAGCGACGCCGAACACGTCGAAGCCACTCCCGAGGTTCGCACTCGTCGCGGGTGCCCGCACGGTGAGCATGCCGATTCCTTCCGAGACTGCAGGCAAAAAGGTAGCGAACGAAGACGGCGGCCGTTACTCGTCTTCGGTGGTCGTTCCGAAGGTGAACACGTCCTCGCTCTCGGCCGTGTCGTCTCCGTCGTCGTCGCTTTCGGAGTCGTCGGTCGCAGCCGCGTTCGCGCTCGAGTCGTCGTCGTCGCTGCTCTGGTCGGCCGCGTCAGCCTCCGCTCGTGTGTCAGGTTCAGCGTCGGCGTCACCGGGTTCGCTGTCGCCCGACCCGAGCGGCAGTGCGTCCGCGTCGTCGCCATCAGCCGTCGGTTCGTCCGTGGATTCGTCGTGCGTCACGTCGTCGGCTTCGGCGTCGTCCACGAGCGAGTCGACCGCAGTGTCGTCGGCGGACGCCGTCGCGTCCGGCTCCTCGCCGATCGGATCGGCCGACTCGGTCGACGCGGCGGAACCCTGATCGCCGTCCTCGAGGCCGAGGATCTCGTCCGCACCGAGCTCGGCGTCCTGGTTGTCGGTTGCGGACGCGTCCGTCGCCTCGCGAGCCGCGTCGTCGGTCGCCGGCCCGGCTTCGAGCGGTTCGTCGCTCGAGTCGGCCTCGACTGCGTCGGTCGCCGGCTGATCGGTGTCGAGTTCGTCGCCGGCCGGTGTCTCCCCGATATCGAGTCCGACGTCGGTGCCGTCGTCGAACGCGGCCGGTGCGTCCGCGCCGGTTTCGTCCGTATCGGCGTCGGCATCGAACGTAATCCCGCGGCCCTGATCGGTCGCGTCGTCGCCGACGTCCGCGTCGACGTCGAACTGCGACTCGGTCGGTAGCTCCTCGTCGGCGTCGAACGACGACGTGAGGTCGATGTCCTCGCGGTCGACGTCGGTGTCGAACCGGTCGAGCGCTTCGGACAGCTGTGCGGCCTGCTGGGAGAGGCTCGAGGCGGACTTCGTCACTTCGGTCAGTGCGGTGGTCTGCTCTTCGGCTGCAGCGGCGACGTTCTCGGCCTCGGAGGTCGTCTCGTCGGAGATCGTCGCTGCGTCGTCGACCATCGCGACGACTTCCTGAGTGGAGGCCGCCTGTTCTTCCGTCGCTGCGGAGATCTCCTGGACGCCCACGTTGGTCTCCTGAGCGAGTTCGGCGATCTCTTCGAGCGCCTTGACCGCTTCCTCGACCTGCTCGCTGGCGTTTTCGATGTCGTCACTCGTGCCTTCGACCTCGGCAGCGGACTCCTCGGTCCGATCGCGGATCGCCTCGAGCCGGTCTTCTGCCTCGTCGGCCGCCTGCGCGACGTCCTCGGAGAGGGCCTTGACTTCCTTCGCGACGACGGAGAACCCTTCGTCGTCGCTGCTGCCGCCCGCGGATCGGGAGGCCTCGATGTTGGCGTTCAGCGCCAGCATGTTGGTCTGACGGGCGATCTCGGAAATCGTGTTGATCAGTTCGTCGATCTGCTGGACCTCCTCTTCGAGCCGACGGATCTCGGCGACGGCGCTGCCCGCTTCGGTCTCGATCTGGTCCATCGCGGCGATCGCTTCCTGGGCGGCTTCCTGCCCGTCCTGGCCGGTGTTGACGGTCCGCTCGGCGATGTCGGCCACCTCGTTCGAGGAGGCGGCGATCTCTTCGGTCGTCGTCGAGAGCGCGCTCATCTCCTGGTTGACCGACTGTAGCGACTCGTTCTGTCGGTCGGCACCGTCGGAAATCTCCTGGATGGAGCTGGTGACCTGCTGGGAGGCCGACCGGACCTCCTCGCTCGAGGCGGTCACCTGCTCGGAGGCGGTCGCGACGTCGGTCGCGAACCGGTTGAGCTCGGCGATGGTTCGCTCGATCTCGTCGAGCATGTCGTTGAAGTCCTCCCCGATCTGCTCCATCTGCTCGTTGTCGCTCTCGACGTTCGCGCGAGCAGTGAGATCGCCGTCCGCGGCAGCCCCCATGACTGCACAGTACTCGGCGGCTTTCTCCTCGAGGTGGTCGTTGATCTCCTGAACGCGTTCGCGTTCGCGTTCGGCCTCCTCGCGGGCGGCCTCGGCTTCCCGAATTTGTTCGCGCAACGCGTCACGCATCGAGTCGAAGCCGTTGTAGAGCCGGCCGATGTTGTCGATCCGTTTGGTCTCGAGGTCGACGTCGAGGTTGCCTTTCTCCATCTCGGCGGCCTTGCCGGTGAGGCGGTCGATCGAGACGGCCGTGTTGCGTCCGAGAACGGCACCGACCGCGCCGATCATGAGGACGCCGAGGATCGTCGCGTAGATACCGTATTGGTTGATCGTGTTGACGAACCCGAGCGCCTGCCCGGCGGGCTCGTGGGTCACGACGACCCAGTCGGTCCCGAACACGCGCGCGGAACTCGTGACGTATTCGTCACTATCGAACTCGTATGCGCCGCCGAAGCTTAGCGACGAACCGGAGATTCGCGACGTGGTCGCCCCTTCGGTTCGGGCTGCCTCGAGGAGGCTCGTATTACCGCCGTACGTGGTGCCGAGCGTCGCGTGGCTGTGGTCGCCGCCGTCGTCGTGAGAGTTTCCGTCCCCGTGGTGGCTTTCCGCCCCGTATCCAGCGTTGTCGAGCATGATCTCGTTGTCACCGTCGACGACCATCGTCGTGACGCCCTCTTTGTCCTGCAGCTGGTTCGCGTACGCCTCGAGGTCGGCCGTGTAGACGATCGCTCGGTTCTCGTTTTCGGCGGAAATCTGGACGTAGGTGATGACGGTGGTGTTCTGTCCGAACTCGCCCTGCGCGACGTAGGCGTCCGAGACCCAGGGAACGTTCGTCGTCGCCTGCGAGTAGGCCTCGCTCGGAACGTTGTTCAGTTCGCTGCTCGGCACGCCGCGGTAGGCCCCGTTGGTGCTGGCCGTCACCGTCTCGTTGGTGAGGTCGACGTAGGAGATATCGAACGTGTCCGTATCGAGGTGTTCCTGCCAGTCGAGGAACCGGTGTTGGATCGCCTGCGGATCGTCGCTGGCGACGACGTCCGATCTGACTATCGTCCCGACCGTATGTTCGTTCTGCTCGTTCCACATCTGCAGACTCTGTGCTTCCTGACTGGCCGAAGACGCGTGATCGGTCTGGACGCGATCCTCGACTTGGTTAGTGATTCCTGCAGTTGCCCCGTATCCGATCAGGCCGACCGACAGCCCGAGAATAAGCAGCGCGATCCCGAACTTGACCGCGTACCTGCGTCGGATAGCTGTCGGTACCAATCGTCTAGCGATATCCATCGATAGAACACGCGTGATGTTGTCACTACATAAATGATGTTCCGAAGTTATCGGAGCTGATAATCGGGGGAGGGGAGTGGGTAGTGTCCAAACGACCACGCTATCCCGACGTCCGTCCACGTTACGATAGTAATACATATAATTTAACGCAGGAGTGTGCCTCTCCCGTTCAGAGGTGAAAGATCAGCTACTGGTGGTACTTCACTCACACATTCGTAACTCTCCGATGATATTCTTCGCAAACGTTAAGAAAGATAGCCCGAAACGACTGGCCAATATGACCGACTCTCACGATAATCTCGAGGTCGCAGAGGACACCGTCGGCTCGAGCCGACGACGCGGCTTCGACCGTCGGCGCGTCCTCAAAACGACCGCGGGTAGCGCTGCCGGACTCTCGCTTGCAGGGTGTCTCGAGACGGCCGGATCGATCGTCGGAAGCGACGACGTCGAGCCGGTGACGGTCGGCGTTCTCGCCCCGAACCCGGACAGCGACTCCATCGGCCGGTCGATCGTTCAGGGCGCACGGATCGCCGTCGACGAACTGAAGAAGGCCGGCGGGATCAACGGCCGCGACGTGGAGATGGTCGTCGGCGACACCAACTCGAGCCCACAGGAGGCTCGCCGTCAGTACCAGCGGCTCGTCCTCGAGGAGGGTGCCGACGTCACGGTCGGCATCTCCACGAGCGAGGCGCTCGTCCCGCTACTGGAAGACATCGCCGAGCAGGAGACGCTCCACCTCACGGCCGGTTCGGCGACGACGACGGCCAGTCAGAAGGTAAACGAGGAGTACGAGAAGTACAAGTACCACTTCCGCGTCGGCCCGGTCAACGGTTCGAACCTCGCGCAGGCCCAGATCGAGTTTCTGACCGAGAAGGGGGCCGATATCGGCTGGGACTCCATCGCCGTGCTCGCCGAAGACTACGACTGGACCGAGGGGCTGTGGGCGTTCTATCAGAGCCGCTTCAGTGACCTCGACATCGACGTGACGATGTGGGACCGGTATCCGCCTGCGACCGACGATTTCTCCTCGATCTACGACGATGTCGAGGCGTCGGGTGCCGATGCGGCGTTCATCTCGACGGCTCACACCGGTACCAAGGCCATACTCGACTGGGGGCCGGCGGAGCGGGAGTTCGCCTTCGGCGGCATTCACGTCCCGATGCAGCTCCCGTCGTACTACCGGCTGACCGACGGCGCGTGCCGGTTCGCCGTCGGCTACGCCAGCGCCACGGCGACGAGCGAACTCACCGACAAGACGCAGCCGTTCGTCGAGACGTACCAGAACAGGTACGGTGGGCAGAGCCCCGTCTACACCGGCTTCATCGCGTACGACGCGATCAAACTGTTCGCGGACGCCGCCGGCCGGGCCGGGACGGTCGACTCCGAAACGCTGGTCGGCACGCTCGAGGACACCAGTTTCACCGGAACGACCGGTACGATCGCGTTCCACGGGCCGGACCACCAGTTCGCTCACGACGTCATCTACGGGGAGGAGAACGTCCACCCCATCTACTTCCAGTGGCAGGAGACCGACGACGGCGAGGGCGTCCAGGAGGTCATCTGGCCCGATCAGCACGCGTCCGCCGAGTACGTCGATCCGTCCTGGTTCTAAGGGGCATCGGCCGTTCCCGGGCACTCGTGGGGACCGTCGGTTCCGCGACGGCTCTCGCCGAGAACTGCGTTGATTTCGTTGCGTGCGGTTGCTCGGGCGACGATGTGTCCGTTTCTGATCGGTTTTCCAGCTGGTCTGCAGGCGTTTCTAGCATGTTGATTGCTACCACCCACTCTGTGGTAACCTGCCACAATTGTTAAGAGACCGAAGACAAAATGACTGGTCGAGATGCATGAATGTGGTGGGGCTGATGACGAACCAAGCCTCGCGACCGACCAACGGACACGACGAAGCGGTTTCCGGCGACGACACGTCCTCGCGACGGGCGGCAGCGCGGTCACCCTCTCGACCGCTGGGTGCCTAGGGACGCTCGGGTCGATCACTGGGGGGTCCGGAAGCGAGGATCCGATCACGATCGGCGTTCTCGCGCCGAACCCGGACAGCGACTTCATCGGCCGATCGATGGTACGCGGTGCACAGGTCGCCGTCAACGAACTGCAGAATTCGGGCGGAATCGACGGCCGAGACGTCGAGATGGTCGTCGGCGACACGAACTCGAGTCCGCTCGAGGCGCGTCGGCAGTATCAGCGGCTCATCCTCGAAGAAGATGCGGACGTTACGGTCGGCGTCTTCGCCAGTGAATCGCTGATGGCTCTCATGGACGACATCGCAGAGCAGGAGACGATTCATCTCACGTCCGGCGCGGCGACGGCGGAGGCGAGCCGACTGGTCAGCGAGCAGTACGACAAGTACAAGTATCACTTCCGTGCGGGGCCGACGAACAACTACGACCTCGGCAGGACGCAGGTCGACTTCGTGGACGCGATGGGGTCCGAACTCGGCTGGAACTCCGTCGCCGTGCTGGTCGAGGACTACCAGTGGACCTCCGAGCCCTGGACGGTCTACCAGAACCAACTCGCGGATACGGGCGTCGACGTCGTGATGGAAGAGCGGTATCCGCCGGCGACCGACGACTTCTCGGGAATGTACGACGAGGTTCAGGCAGCGGGGGCGGACGTGGCATTCACCACGATGGCCCACACCGGGACCGCCGCGCTGCTCGACTGGGTGACGCCCAGACCGCGTCCGTTCGCGTTCGGCGGGATCCACGTCCCGATGCAGCTGCCGGGCTACTACGACATGGTCCGCGGTGCCTGCCGCTTCGGCGTCGGACAGTCCAGCGCGACGGCGACCAGCACGATCACCGAGAAGACACAGCCGTTCGTGCAAGCGTATCGGAACCAGTTCAACGGAAACAATCCCGTCTACACGGGCTATCACGCGTACGACGCGATCGATCTGTTCGCGAAGAAAGTCGAGAAAACCGGCTCGCTCGATTCGGACGTCCTGATTCCGGAACTGGAGGCCGCGTCGTTCACCGGGACGACCGGAACGGTCGAGTTCTACGACAAGGATCACGAGTTCGCCCACGACCTCAAGTACATTCAAGACGAGACCATCTACTTCCAGTGGCAGGAAAACGACGAGGGCGAGGGCGTACAGGAGATCATCTATCCCGAGAAACATGCGACCTCGGAGTACATCACGCCGCCCTGGCTCTGACACCCGCAGCAGAGCGCCTTTTTCCAGTCGTACTCCGTCCGTCCTTCGACGCCGTCAGTCGTCCGCGTTCGCCTCGAGCGTGTCGTCGACCGTCGTGAACCGACCGCCGCCGACTACCAACGCGCTCGCGAGGAGCCCGCCTGCAACCCCGAAGCCGGCGATCACTGCGAAGAACAGCGTTTGCGAGCGTTCGGCGAGAACGAACCCGCCGACGGCGATGCTCGCCGAGCCGAATCCGAACTCGGCGAGATAGGTGTAGCCGTAGGAGAGGCCACGGGCGTCCGGTGGCGTGTAGATCGCGACGGCGTTCTGGTAGAACGGCTGGATGGCGAAGGGTGCGACGCCGACGCTGAACTCGCCGAGCCAGACCACCAGAACGATCGGGATCGAGATCTCGAACCAGTGAACGAGCGTGTGGCCCGCCATCGTGAACCCGGCAATCGACCGATCGTTGGCGTTGAGGGCCATCCGAATCGTCGCTCGAATCCGGGCGTTCCGTGCACTTAGCACTGTGTGAGCCGGTGGGATCGCTCTCGAGAACCGCCGTCTCGCTTCCCCGCGCTGACCTTAGACGACGAACTCCCGCTCTACGTCCGCGGGCAGGATCACGTCGATCTCGCCAGCGGCCTCGTACTCGTGGATCGCTTCGACAGTCGCCTCGAAGTCGTCGAGATAATCGCCCTCGAGCCGGTGGAAGAACAGCGTACTGATCCCGGGCATCGACGCCGCGCGTTCGATCGCCGCTCGAGCCTGATCGGCGCTCGGATTCCCGATCCGCGGTGCCTGGCTGCGGTTCACCAGGTAGCCCTGGGCCGGCGGGCCGCCGGCCCAGGCGAGGTCGTGGTGGTCCGCTACGATCTCGAGCGTCGTCTCGTCGTAGGCCCCGAACGGGTAGGCGAAGTAATCTGCACCGTCGTCGAGTCCCCGCTCACGCAGCCACTGCTGTCCACCCCGGATCTCGGCGGCCTGCTCGTCGCGACTGAGCGACGGAAGTTCCGGATGGCTGACCGTGTGGTTGGCGATACACCAGCCGGCGTCGTGGAGTTCGCGGACCTGTTCGGTCGAGAGCCGTGGATCACCACCGACGTCGCCGCCGTCGACGTAGCGGGTCGTGACGAACGAGACGGCGGGGTAGCCGTACTCCTCGAGGATCGGCAGCGCCTCGGTGTAGTCGGTGACGTGGGCGTCGTCGAACTGGATCATCACCTTTCCCCGCTCCGGCCGCGGAACGACGTGGAGGTCGTCGAACCAGACCGTCCCCGAGGCTCCCTCGCCCGTCCAGACGAGCAGGTGGACCGTCTCGACCGCGCTCGGGTCGAATCCGTCCGCGAGTTCCTCGACGCCGAAGTTGTACCGCGTCAGGGGTAGGTCGCCCTTGATCCCCCGCCGGAAGTCGGCCCAGTTGCCGTCGACGTCGACCAGCCGCAGCCAGGGGACGACGAGGTCGTCCGACGCGACGGCGATACCGGGTGCGGCGGCGGACCAGTCGAACGGCGACGAGAACTCCCGCGTGAGTCTAGAACTGGACTCGCTCGCGGGAATATCGAAGCGGCCGCTCTGCGATCCGACGACGGCGCGGTCGGGGGCCGGCGAGAGGGTTCCGCCGACGGCCTCCCAGGCGGCCAGTTCCTCGAAATCGTCGACGGTTTCGGCCGGCGTCGACTCGTCGGTCGCGCCGCCGTCCGAGTCCTCAGGGTGCGGATCGTCGTTCGGCGAACCGTTCGTCGGCCCGTCCGTCGGAGCACTCGTCTCCGTCTCGGCACAGCCCGCCAGCGGCAGCGTCGCGGCCGCTGCGAGATACGTTCGTCGTCGCATTACCGACGAAAAACGTCAGATCGTATTATTGTTACGAGCGAGTTACTGTATTCGCACCGTGAAGAACGTCGACCGTTCGCGGCGGTAACCGGTTCGTCCCCTTCGAATCGAGGTGGGCCAGAGACGGGTCCGCGTGCGCGGCCTCCCTCGAGTCAGTCGTCTTCGTTCTCGACGACCTGCGAAACGTCCACGTCTTCGGGTTCCTCCTGCCCACCGACGATCAGCTCCCCGTCGTCGTCGACGGCTTCGCCGTCTGCTCGTTGCGTCTCCGACGCGACGCTGGTCTCGACGTAGACGTCGTCGGCGAAGCCACCCTCCGCGTGGGGATGCTCGGGTTCCTCGAGCTTCTCGGGCGTCGAGGGGGCCTGGGGAAGTCCGTCCGGCGGCGCGAACTGGCCCAGCGGCTCGTCGATCGTCACGTCCCAGCGCTCGAAGAACTCGCGGTAGCGATCGTAGTGGGTCTCGAGCTCGTCTGCGGGGAACTCCATCATCTCCGTCCAGCCGTGGTTGTAGAAGTCGAAGTTGGCCTGGATATGGGTGATCTCGCGGGCCTCGGCTTCGGAGTAGCCCTCCTGGAGCGCCCGCAGGTAGCTGTCCATCGTCGCGTCGAAGAGGCCGTCGAGGTGGGGTTTTCGCTCCGCCGCGTGGGCGGGATCGGCTTTGCCGGCGAAGATTTTGGTGTGGAGTTTGACCAGCCCCGAGTTGGCGGCCGAGCGGATCCCCGGCGTCTCGAGGGCCTTCCGATAGGCGAAGTGTTTCGCGTTCTGGCGGAGTTTCATGCTCCCGTGTTAGAAGCAGCCACTAAAGAACGGTTCGGACAACAATGTTAAATCGCCCGTCGGCCGGATCCCTCACTCGTTCGTGGCGGCCGATCGGCCACGATGCGTCGAATCGCGTCCGAGATGGCAGCAAGCCTTGCTCTCTCGAGGCTGCCGTTGAAACGTTCGTCTCCGAATACAGTTCAGTAAGCGTATTCGGCTCACAGTTTACGATCGTTGTGTCGTGACACCACGTCCGGCAAAATGGACGAGATAGCAACCCACTTTAACCCGCATTACGAACGTTCGGGATATGACTCAGTACGTCATCATCGGTGACGGGATCTCGGGCAGTTCGGCCGCCGAGACCCTCCGGGAGGAAGACCCGGACGCGAAGATTACCGTCATCACCGATGAGGGGGAGCCACTGTATAACCGGATTCTGATCAAGGAACACGCGAAAGGAAAGCTCCCCGAAGCCCCCATCTCGATTCACGACGAAGAGTGGTACGACGACCGCGACATCGACCTCTCGTTGAACACCCACGTGACGAGCGTCGATACGGACGAGAAGGTCGTCCACACGCATTCGAACGGCGACATCTCGTACGACAAACTGCTGGTCGCCACCGGCGGAACGCCGACGCAGCTGCCGGTCGACAACAGCGACGCCGACGGCATCCACCACTTCTGGACGTTCCAGGACGCCCGCGGCATCCGCGAGCACGCTGAGCGAGCAGACCGTGGCGTCATCGTCGGTGCAGGCCTGCTCGGCATCGACTTCGCTGCCGTCTGCGGCGCACAGGGCATCGAGGCCGACTACCTGATGCGCGGCGACCGCTGGTGGCGCTACGCCCTCTCCGGCGACGGCGCGGAGATCATGCACGAAGGCATGCGCGAGGTCGGCGTCGAACCCGTCTTCGACAGCGGCGTCGATCACTTCGAGACCGACGACGAGGGCCACGTTACCGCTGCCGTCGACCCCAACGGCGACCGCTACGACTGCGACTTCGCCGGCGTCGCCATCGGCCTGACGTTCAACACCGAGTACCTCCGCGGAGCCGGCCTCGAGGAGGACAACGGCATCGTCGTCGACGAGTACATGCAGACGAACGTCGACGACGTCTACGCCGCGGGTGACATCACACGGTTCTACGACGTGCTCCTCGGCGAGCAGGCCCAGAACGGTTCGTGGGGCTCGGCCAAGGAACAGGGTCGGGTCGCCGCGATCAACATGGCCGCCGACGACGAGGCCGAGGAGTTCCAGTGGGTCTCCTCGTACTCCATCACCCACTTCGACTTCCCGTTCCTCTCCTTTGGCCACCCGACGCTGGGCGACGAGCACGCCGAACGGAAGTACAGCGACACCGAGTGGCGACGCATCGCGTTCAAGGACGGCAAGATCGTCGGCGGAGTGCTCATCGGAGACCTCTCCCCGCAGAGCAAGTACAAGCAGTTGATGCGCGAACAGCGTCCGGTCGCCGATCAGGCCGAGGTCCTCCTCGAGAAGCAGGTCGACCTCGACGACCTCGCGCCGCAACAGGAGCAGTAGCCGTCGGAACCGGCAGTCTCGTTTTTCTCGAGTCGATCGCGTTCGATTCGCCTCCGTTCCCAGCCGCCCGTCCGGACCGGCCAGCCGATCCCGTTTCCAGTCTCCTACCGCAGACAGTTCAACGATCACGGCAGAATAGTTAAGTCTATGAAAGACATTCGGTACCAATGAACATGCCTGCCAGCGAACTCCGTCGTCGATCGCTGACTCTCGAGCGCGTCGACTCGCTCGGTTCGAACGCGTCCGTTCGACACGTCGATCAGCTCGATTCAGAGACAGTGACGGCGTTTTACGAGGCCGTCAGCGACGATCGGGAAGTTCCGGCAGCCGAAACCGACCTCGAGGCCGGCGAGATAATCGTCTTTACCGACTACTACCGCGTCGAGCGCGCCTGAGCCGACGGGCGTCGCCGTCCGGCAGCGCCGCCCGTATCGAAGTCGTTTTCCCGCGTGCGCGCTTTCCATGACGCATGAACGGCGAAAGCGACATGACCCTGGCATTCGAACTCGAGGCGCTGAAGGAACTCGCCTCGCCCGAGCGCGTCTTCGAGGACGCCAGGGGGTGGACCGAGTACATCGGCGTCGTCTCCGAGAAGCCGACCTACGTCGTGACGAACTTCACGCGGAAGAACCGCATCCGGCAGGACTTCTTCTCCGGCCCCCGCGGGAAAGCGGAGAGCCTCGAGGGCGTCAAGGATCAGTTCGATACCGAGCGCTACGTCTACATCGGTGCCAGCGACGAGGACGAGCAGTTGGCCGACGAGGTCGACTGGGAGTACCTCGCCGTCGAGGACGCCGCCGAGGCGGCCGACTGGATCCTGGCGACCCACGCCGACGACGACGAAGAGGACGCGGAGCCGGTCCGGGACGACTGGCCCTGACCGTCCGTCCCACCGCCAGCGACGATCGCTCTCTCTATCCGCTCGAGGGTTGTGAATACACGACTATGTGGACGACCGACGAGCGGAGACACGACCGATGAACCCGCCGGACGACGTTCGGATCGATCAGGAAACCGTCGACGCACTCGGCGCGCTCGGCAACCGGACCCGCCTCGAGATCCTGCTCGCGCTCGCAGAGGCTGAGCGAGAACGCCAGGAACAGCCACTTTCGCTACCGTTCACCGCGCTGTACGACGCGGTCGACGTCGACAGCACGTCCCAGTTCTCGTATCACCTCGACCGCCTCGTCGGCCGGTTCGTCGCCGAGACGCCCGACGGCTACCGGCTAACGTACGGCGGCACCAAGATCGTCCGGACGATCCGTTCCGGACTGTACGAGAGCACGCACAGCTTCGACGACGTAGCGGTCGGCGGTGCCTGCGTGCTCTGCGGTGGGAACTCGCTCGTCGCGACGGTCGACGACGAGCGGTTCGTGGTCCGATGCGAGCCGTGCGAGGCGGCTCTAGTGACCGACCTCCTGCCCAGCAGTCAGACGCGAAACCGGTCGGCCGAGGAAATCGTCGATAGCGTCGGTCATCGGATCTGGAGCACGTACGCGCTAGTTCGGGGCTCGGTCTGTCCGGAGTGTTACGGTCCGGTCGACACCACCGCCGTCGAACACGATCACGACGGCCGGACGCTACACACGCTCGAGAGCACGTGCCGCGAGTGTCGGTTCACGGTACACATGCCGATCGAGGTCTCGGCGGCGTTCCATCCCGTCGCGCTCGAGTTCTTCTGGAACCACGGCATCTCCCTGCCGGATACCCCGATCTGGGAGTTCTTCGAGTACGTCGTCACGGATGCGATAACGACCGACGTCACCGCTCTCGATCCGCTCGAGGCGACGTTCGAGATCACGTTCGGCAGCGAGACGCTTCGCCTCGAGCTGGACGATTCGCTCGCGGTCGTCCCGGTGCCGGCCGACGACGGAACGATCGGCGACGACTGACGCGTCGGCTCCCACCTCCTCGCCACGTTCGTCCAGTCCGCTCAAACATATTTGAGTAGTATCGCTGTCGTTATGTTGGTGTAACGACAATACTTATCGTAGTCGATGCGCATGAGCGGGTATGCAGCACGTCTCACCGACACTGCGGGGTACGACGGCGTACCGGGGGCTCGAGTATGGCAGCAATTGAACTCGAGGGACTGACGAAGCGCTTCGGCGACGTCGTCGCGGTCGACGGGCTCGATCTCACCGTCGAGGAGGGCGAGATCTTCGGCTTTCTGGGACCGAACGGCGCGGGGAAGTCGACCACGATAGACATCCTCCTGGATTTCATCCGGCCGACCGGCGGGACCGCGACCGTGCTGGGCTACGACGCCCAGTCCGAGGGGCTGGCCGTTCGAAGTCGGACCGGCGTCCTACCGGATGCGTACCACGTCTACGACCGACTCACCGGCCGCCAGCACGTCGAGTTCGCCATCGAGATGAAAGGCGCCGCCGACGACCCCGCGGCGCTGCTCGAGCGGGTTCGGATCGCCGACGCGGCCGATCGGAAGGCCGGCGGCTACTCGAAGGGGATGCGCCAGCGGCTGGCGCTGGCGATGGCGCTGGTCGGCGACCCCGATCTGCTCGTCTTGGACGAGCCGTCGACCGGCCTCGACCCGAACGGCGCTCGAGAGATGCGCGAGATCATCCGCGAGGAGAACGAGCGCGGGACGACCGTCTTCTTCTCGAGCCACGTCATGGAGCAGGTCGAGGCGGTCTGCGACCGCGTGGCGATCATCGACCGCGGCCGGCTCGTCGCCGTCGATACGATCGACGGGCTCCGCGATGCGACCGAGACCGGCGAGATGCTGTACGTCTACGTGTCGGAACTCGACGAAGGCGTCCTCGAGCGGATTCGTCGGCTCGAGGGTGTCAGTAGCGCGACGATCGACGACGGCCGGCTGCGGGTGAGCGTCGACGGGGTCTCGAAGTTCGCCGCGCTCGACGCCATCGACGAGGTGGCCCCGGTCCAGGACTTCTCGGTCGTCGAGTCCTCGCTCGAGGACCTGTTCGTCCGCTACACGAACGAGGGACAGGAGGTCGAGGCATGACCTGGGCCGTCGTTGCGAGGAAGGACTTTCGGGACGCCGTCCAGTCGCGGGCGCTGTGGGCGCTCGTGACCGTCTTCGTGCTCCTCTCGATCATCGCCACGTACGCCTACGTCGAGGTGCCCGAGCTGTTCGGCTCGCCCGCCGGCGCGACGTTCGGCGGACTGCTCTTCTTTACGGTCGGCCTCGTCGGACTGTTCGTCCCGCTCGCGGCCATCGTCGTCTGTTACAAGTCCCTCGCCGGCGAGCGCGAACTCGGGAGCATCAAGCTGTTGCTCTCCTTGCCGACCACGCGCGGACAGGTTTTCGCCGGCAAGGTCGTCGGCCGGGCCGCCGTCCTCGTCTTCGGCCTCGGCGTCGGGCTCCTCGTCGGGCTCGGGGTCGGTGCCGCCTTGCTCGGCGAGATCGACGCCTTCGCGGCCGTAACGTTCGTTCTGGTCACACTGGCTTTCGCCGCCGTCTACGCGACGATCGTCGTTGGCCTCTCGGCGACGACGGGGTCGACGTCGCGCGCGACGACGCTGGCGCTCGGTTTCTTCGTCGTCTTCGAACTGCTCTGGGACGCGATTCCGATGGGGATCCTCTACGTCGTGAACGGGTTTTCCCTCCCAACGACGATGCCCGACTGGCTCTTTCCCCTGATGCAGCTTTCGCCGTCCGCGGCGTACTTCTCGGCGATCGTCGCGCTGTTGCCCGATATTGCGGCGACAGCCGGTGCTGATCCCGCACAATCGGGTGCCGGCGTGCAGGTGTCAGCCGACGCGGCCGAGCCGTTCTACTCGAGCCCCGAGATCGGCCTCGTCGTGCTCGCCCTGTGGCTCGTCGTTCCGCTGGCCGTCGGTTACTCTCGGTTCGGCGGCTCCGACCTCTGATCGCTCTCGTCGCTCGGTCGGCAGCCGTCCATCTGACGGGCCATCATCCGCGGTAGTCAGATCGTGTCGTCGGGCGCGTGTTCGTCCGCCATCCGCGCCGCTTCGTCGGCGTATCGGTCTCGGAGGGCCGCCTCCTCGACCGTCTCGAGATCGCTGGGCGAAACGTCCTTGGCGGCGGTCACCGTCGCCCCCTCGAGCGCCTGTGGTGCGAGTTCCCGCCGGTAGACTCCCTCCCCGTCGGGCGTCGCGTACTGGAGGATCACGAGGTCGCGGTTGTTGTAGCCGCGCTCGACGAGCCACACGCGAACGGTGTCCGTCTCCGATGGCATGGCCGAACACACCACCACCGCGCGGTTAGTCTTTGGCCTCGACGGCTGTGCGCGAGACCGCTCGCCGCTCGAGCGAGGTCCCGAGTCGTCGGCCTTATGGCCGTCCCGCCCGAATTTCGTCCAATGACTGCCCCCAGCGCGCCGGGTGCAAGCGGTGGCGATCGGCTCGAGCTCCCCTGCGGGGAGACCGTCGATCCCCACGAGATCGATCTGGGGATGCGCGAGTACCGGTGTCCCTGCGGCGAGACTCACGCCGTCGTGACCGACGTGCATCCGCCCTCCAGGTTCTTCCCGGAATCGCTCGTGGCCGTGCTCGAGGAGACGATCGACACCGACGACGAGTTCGAGTCCTTCGGCACGCCCCACCTGCTGGGGATCGTCCTGGAGGAGTTTCCCGAGAAAGTCGCCGTCCACGACGCGAGCGACGACGGAGCCGTCGGCTACACTCTGTTGTGGATGACCGACTTCGACGCCCGACGGCTTCACGAGGTCGTCGTGGAACTCGTCGTCGAACTCATGGAACACGCGGTCAGCCACGCCGAG
>SDGW01000117.1_pt1 | contig 32200 bp, 35 predicted proteins | sample 2873831 | NCBI WGS metagenome assembly SDGW01 (sample SAMN08132700, study PRJNA421101) | hypersaline lake metagenome | isolation source: celular fraction 0.22 microns magnesium sulfate-rich crust from ephemeral... | place: Spain: Penahueca Lagoon, Toledo | collected 2011-07 | reverse complement strand
GGGGGCGGACGTGCTCGCGCCCGCGCTCGGGACGAGCCGGTCCGAACTGCTCGTCGCCGCGCTGCGGGACTACCTCGAGAACGCCCGGGAGGGACCGCTCGAGCGGGAAGTCGCCGCCGCATACTACGACGACGAAATCTCGTTCGAGGAACTGACCGCGGTGGTGGGACGACGGCGCGCGGCAGACTTTCGGATCCTCAAGCGTCAGCTCGAGGAGTCGTCGGCTGACGGCGTCCCCGAACTGTAGCCCAGCGGACGGCGTCGTCGGTCGCCGGAGGCGGCGAGCCTCAGGCGTCTCCAGCCGCCGTCTCGACGCCGTCGCGCGGCTCGTCCAGGAAGTACGCCTCGCGCTCGAACGGTTCGTCCTCCCCTTCGACGCCGGTCACGTCCAGCGCCGTCACCTCGGCGTCGGTCCCGAGCAGGCCCGCGAGGCTGGGCTCGGTCCGGCCGCCGTCGCTGCTGATCAGTTCCTTCACGTAGAGGCCGCCCTCGCCGTGGAGCCGGACCTCGGCCTCGGTGGGCGATCGCAGGTCGCCGTCGATGGCGTAGACCGTTCGCTCGCGGGTCAGCCCCGCCCGGCGGTGGTCGACCCGCTCGGGCGTGTACTGCTCGACGGTCGTCCCCTCGAGTTCGGCGAGTGCGGTCTCGAACTCGTCCTCGTCGACCGGATCGGCGAACTCGACGTCGGCGCGGTAGCGCTTGCTCGCGTCGTGTTCCTTGACGCGCTCGACCATCTCGTAGGTCGCCAGCCGCAGGCCCGCGACCTCGACCGCGCCGTCGGCCGCGTCGTTGATCTCGGCCTCGAGTTCGGCCGGATCGGGGTCGCGCACCGCGGGGCGTTTCACCTCGAGGACGAACGGCCGCCCGCCCTCGAGCATGCGGGCGTCGACGTCCTCCCGGCCCGCGCCGTGGAAGGTGCCCTCGTCGCCGTCCATGGCGTCGACGACGTGGGGACGGACGACCTGTTCGACGCTGGTGTCGTACATGTAGCCGGAGCCGCCGCAGTACTCGCAGTCCACTTCGCCGTCGTCGCCCAACTGGACGCCGCTGCCGCCACACTCCCGGCAGGGCCACTCGGTCTGGGGGATGTCCCGCTCTAACTTGCGGTAGCGCCCGTAGACGAACGCCGGGTTGATCTGGACGTCGACCGCGTGGCTCGTGACGCTCTCCGACTCGAGGGTCTCGAGCGGGTCGAACCCCGCGAGGTCGACGACCGCGAGGACGTCCGGTCGGTCGAAGTCGACCTCCGTTCCGGTCTTCGCGCCGACGCGGCGACCGACTTCGCGGTTCATCTCGCGTTTCATCGACTCGCCGGCGTCGGGCTCGAGGCCGGCGTCCTCCCGGAGCAGGCGTTCGTTCTCCTCGACCAGCGGCGGGACGCGGGTGCCGACCTGGTAGGTGGCGAACGCGGTGCCCTCGAGGGCGTCGACGATCGTCTCGGCGACGGCGTCGAACGTCCCGCAGTAGCCCTCGCAGACCCAGCAGTCCGCTGGTTCGGTCGGCTCGAAGTCCTCGTCGTCGGCCAGCGCGACGGTCGTCCGCAGCGCCCGACCGCGTTCGGCGTTGGTCAGCCCGAAGCTGCGGTCGGCGAAGGGCCGCCCGAGACAGGAGTCGCAGACGGCGCCCGTCGCCAGCAGCGCGCGGGCGTCTTCCGTGATCATGTCTCGGCACTCGGGGGGCCGCGGGTAACACGTTTTCCCTTCGCGGGGCCAGTGATGGGGTCCGTCCGGTTCGGCGACGACCGTCGGCACCCCGTGAACGCGCCGATCGCTAGCCACGGCGTTCAAATGGGTCCGGTCCAAGGTCCCGACATGAACGAATCCCGACTGGACCGACGGTCCTTCCTCGCGGCCGCGAGCGCGGGGGTCGCCGCGGTCGCCGGCTGCGCCGAACCCCGGGCCGATAGCTCGATCGAGGGCGGCTCCTCGCACGAGATCGACCGGGAGAACCTCGCTGACGGCTCGGCGTACACCGACCTCTATAACGAGATCATCGACTCGGTGACGCAGGTCCGCGCCTTCGGCGTCGAGAACCCGTCGACGGGCGAACGGGGCCGGGGGCAGGGATCGGGCTTTCTCTACGACGAGGACCACGTCGTCACCAACCACCACGTCATCGCCGGCGCCGAGGCCGCGGATCTCCAGTACGTCACCGGCGACTGGGCCGGAACCACGCTCGTCGGCAGCGACTACCACAGCGATCTGGCCGTCCTCGAGGTGGATTACGTCCCCGACTCGGCGACGCCGCTGTCGCTGACCGACGAACGGCCCGTCGTCGGCCAGCAGGTGGTCGCGGTCGGCAACCCCTACGGCCTCGAGGGGTCGATGTCGGCGGGGATCGTCAGCGGCGTCGATCGGACGCTGGAGATCCCGCGGCGGCAGTTCTCCTTCCCGAACGTCGTCCAGACCGACGCCGCGGTCAACCCCGGCAACAGCGGCGGGCCGCTCGCGAACCTCGACGGCGAGGTCGTCGGCGTCGTCAACTCCGGCGGCGGCGACAACATCGGCTTCGCCATCTCCGCCGCGCTCACCGAGCGCGTCGTCCCGTCGCTGCTCGCGGACGGCTCCTACGACCACTCCTACATGGGGATCGGACTCAGATCCGTCGACCGGCTCGTCGCCGAGGCCAACGATCTCGACGAGGCCAGCGGCGTCCTCGTCACCGCCGTCGTCGACGGCTCGGCGGCCGACGGCGTCCTCGAGCCGGCCACGGGGACCGTCGAGCGCCGCGGCGAGGCCATCCCCGTCGGCGGCGACGTCATCCGCGCGTTCGACGGGACGCCGATCCCCGATCGCCACGCGCTGTCGACGTACCTCGCGCTCGAGACCAGCCCCGGCGACACGCTCGAGGTGCGGTTCCGCCGGAACGGCCGGCTCGAGACGGCGTCGCTCACGCTCGACGCCCGGCCGGAGCCGTCCCCGGCGTAAGCCCGGTCGGGCCGGTCTCGCGGCCCCGACGGCCGTTCGACGGCACGCGACCGGCGGAAACGACCCCTTACTCCGTTGTCGCGGCGATGACTGTCCGGAACCTATGCCATAGCAGCGTCGTACGCGCCAGCCCCCCTTACGGTCCGTTCCGCGGCAGTGAACGATACGAATCCGACGGAATCGGACGCTATCGTCCGGGTTCGCGGCGTTACAGGCTCGATAACAATAGTAGGTGATCGGATAGAACCTTCCGGCGCGCGTACCCGTCGCCTGATCCCGCATGACCGACGCCGATGTCCACCGCTCCGACAGCGAGGAACCGCCAGTCGAACTCGAGCACGTCACCGTCGAAAACGACGACGCGCCGGACGAGTGTGCCATCTTCCCGCGCGACGCGGACGGCGCCGTGTTGACCACGACCTGGATCTCCGCCCGCGACGAGGGGTTCGTCGACCTCGGTGAAATGCGCTGACCGTGCCGATGCATCTCCACAGCTCCGTTACCGCGGCGGGCTTCTGGCTCGGGACCCTGCTCCCGGTCGTCTACGTCCCCGTCATCGTCGCGGGCATCGACTCGTTCGGCCGGCTCACGATGTTCTTCGGGCTCATCGCGGTCCACGCGCTCGCGCTCGTCGTCGGCCACGACTACTCGGGCTCGCGTTCGCGGTGAGTCGACCCCCACCCGAGCCGGTCTTTCGCACCCGTCAGCGCTGCGCCGAAAAACGAGCCGCCCCCGTTTCAGTCGGGACCCGCCGTCCAGACCTGCGCCCGCGGGGTGCCACAGCCGTTGCAGACGACCGCCCGCTTGTCCTTGTAGCTGTCCCGCTCGAGTTCGCCGTCGGCGCAGTCCGGGCAGGGCCGCCCCTCGAGGATCGCGAGCAACCGCCGACTACCGCCGGACTGCGACGACTCTGATTTCGCCATATACGCACTCCATACTCGAGACGGGGAAACCGGTTGGCCATGCCTATGCAGCCCGACGGCGACGAGTCGAAGCGCCTATGCCGGTTTCCGGAGTAGGCCCGCGGGATGTGGCCCTGGGGACACCTCGCCGTCGCCTACTTGCTGTACACCGCCGTCGTTCACCGCCGGTTCGGCCGCCCGCCGCGCGCCCTGCCGGCGATCGCCCTCGCCGTCGGCTCGCAGACGCCGGACCTGATCGACAAGCCCCTCGCGTGGAACGCCGGGCTCCTGCCCGGCGGGCGGACCCTCTCGCACTCGGTGTTCGCCTTCGCCGCCCTCGTGGTCGTGGTGCCGGCCGTCGCGACGCGACTGCGCCGTCGTCCGCTCGGCGTCGCCTTTCTGGCGGGCTACGGCTCGCACCTGCTGTCCGACGTACCGCCGGCGGTGCTGGGCGGTGATGTTTCCGGCGCGACCTACCTCCTGTGGCCGGTCCTCGAGGTGCCGCCGGAGGAGCCGGTCGCCGGCATCCTCGACGCCGTCCTCAACTACTACGAGCTGGGGGCCTTCGAGTGGGTCCAGTTCGGTCTCTTCGCCGTCGCGGCCCTCGTCTGGTACCGCGACGGCACGCCGGGGTGGGGGCTCGTGACCACCTCGCTCGAGCGCTGGGCGAGCGCGTAGGCGCGTTCGTGACGGCTCACTCCGTCAGGTCAGCGCGGACCGGATCGTCCCGAACCACGACAGTCCCCCCGCTCGTGACGACGACCGTACAGTCCCCGACCGCGAACTCGAGGCGCACCTCGCTCCCTTTCGACGCGGCGTGGGCGAACAGGTCGACCATCGCCTCCGGCTCGATCCAGTCGTAGAGCCGACGGTCGGGAGCCCGCGGTCCGTCGACGGTCTCGACGCCCCGCACGACGGCGTCGACGATCGCCGTCGGCTCCTCGTACTGCACCCGAACCGACGCGCCACCGTCCGCGATCCGTGGATCGTCGCTCGGAGTGGACATATAATGCACCTATAGAATAGATGTTGATATATATTGCCGATCGTTTCACCGCTCTCCGGCTGAACCGCCCGTCCGGAACCGTGGCAGCTATTCGGCTCGTCCCCGTCGCTCCGGTATGCGCCAGTTCGTGTTGCTCGGTCACGACGTACCCACCGAGCCCGACTTTTCGCTGGACGACCTCGCGGGCGGGGCCGGTCGCCTCGACGCGCTCTGTCGGTCGATCACCGCCGCGTTCGTCACCTCCCACGGCATCCGGGAAGCCGTCCGCGTCCACCTGGTCGCACGGGACCAACTCACGATCACGTTCGACGGGCGCGAGCTCCGGCGGCTCAACCCCGACGAGCGAAGCACCGCCGCGCTAGTCCGCAACGCCCTCGAGCATCGCGAGGACGCCATCGGTGCCCTCCCCGCCGAGCCCAGCCCGGGGGTCGAGCTGTACCGGCGCGGGTTCGAGGGGACGCTCGCGGCGATCGCCGACGACGGCCCGGTAGTGCAGTTACACGAGGACGGCGACGCCGTCGTCGACGCCGACCCCGAGGCGCTCGCGGACGGGATCTTCGTGCTGTCCGACCACCGGGATTTCACCGACGCGGAGGTGACGCTGCTCGAGGACGCCACAGACCGGCGGCTTCGGCTCGGCCCCGAACGCCTGCACGCCGATCAGGCGATCACGATCGCGCACCACTATCTGGACACCGGCGGCTACGAGCGGTTCTGAGGCGGCGCGGGTAGCGCCGCGCCCTCTGGCGGTCCGACGGCGGCTTTCGCAAGCGTTAAACGCCCGGCCGCGTTCGTTTCGATTGCGGGCCGGTGGGGTAGCTTGGTATCCTTCGGCCTTCGGGTGGCCGTAACCGCAGTTCGAATCTGCGCCGGCCCATTTCTGCCCGCGAATTCTAACCGACGAGCGAAGCGAGTCGTGTTCGTGAGCGGGCAGAAATGCAGCCGCAAAGATTCGAACACGCGAGTCGCAGCGCGCGAACGAAGTGAGCGCGACCGTCTCGCATCTGTTCGACATCTGCGCCGGCCCACCGGATAGAAACCCCCTTGTATCGACAGCCGGACGCCCATCACCCATCCGGCCCATCAAGCGATCGACGCCGACGTTCGCCGCGCGCTCGAGGACCGGGACGTGCGGGCCGACGGTGGACAGTCCTCGAGCGGTACTGAGGGGTTAGGACTCGTACGTGAGTTCCTTGACACTGTTCGCAATATCGTAGAGGAGGTAGACCGCAGAAAGTCCGATCCCGGACCAGATCCACATCGTTACGATACCCTGATTATCCGTATCGACGCCGGCCCACAATCCCACAAGTGCAGTGCTGAGAATAATTGCGGATACGACCAGACCGTTCTTTATTGGTGGGTTAGACTGCGGAGCATCCACTTGTTCTCCCATGTCAGAATCATAAAATTAGGAGGTCATTTGTTTATCGGTTCTCTTGAATCTCGGTCTAGCGAACGATCACTACAGACGGGGACTGATCGCTCACCTTCAAATTCTGAGAATTCTACGCGAAACGGAGGGGTTGACCGACGAGTCGACTCCTCGAGGCCGGCGAGTGCGAACGGTGCGGCGACCGCGTCGACGCGCTTCGCCGGTTCTGCCCCGAGGGTACGCGCGGGAGGGGCCGCTACGAGTTCTCGAGCGTCGGCACTCGAGCGTCCGACGGCCAGCGGTGACGCCCTCGAGGGCGGGGTCGGCACCGCGATCGCACCGCAACGCCGGCGGGGTCGTTTCGCGCTTCGCGCGAACGCCCTCTTGGCGGGTGTCGCCAAGGCGACAGCGCCGAAAAATTACAGCACCTCACCACCACCTCCGCACGAAAATCTCCAGTTGATCCACGCGAAGGATGAGTTGCCGACCGATTTCCCATAGATATCTATATTGTTCAAAAAGAATACTGCTTTCACAGATGAATCACATAGGGGGACATATGGTGGGAGATGGGACCTCTTCAAAACAGAATCGACAGAGGCAACGCAGACAGAGGTAGATAAGGCAATCGAAGAACTTGAAGAAGAGGACACTGATACTGACGGAATTATTATTTCCGAGGTGTAGCGAGCCGAATTGATGTCGGCAGAAAAAGTCGAGCACCGTCAAAGCGCTCTGATTATCGCTATCGCCTTAGCTGAATTTTCATATCGCTACGAACATTCCGATCCGGAACTCACAAGCATGCATGGGGGCTCGCGGCTAACTATCTCGCGGAATATGATATCGATCCATACACAGCTGTCGATGCACTGGAGCTCGGAAAGAATAAGGGTAAGAATGCCTGAATGCCAGAATTGTGGTGCGTTCGTCACGACCGATTTGATTCGGGTCTTCGGTATCGATGGTGAGATCCACAGTTGTCCGGAGTGTTCTACCTATCGGGAGCTTACCAAAGCACCCGACAACCGCGAGAGATAACGACTGTGGACGAATATGAGAAGGCGCCGTTGATTGGTACCCCTTGATCAAATCCCGACATGAGTTTGTATCTCTGACGAGAACCCCCTGACCATTTATGTACTATCTTGTGTATTTGTAGTTATGACTATTGATCGTCTCCGCGACGACCTGCTGATCGCAGTATCATTAGCTGAATTCTCATACCGTCATCAAGACACTGATCCTGAATTAGCGAAAAGATCATTGGCTCTCGCTGACAAGAAGTTTGACACGTATGATATTGATTCGTATCAGAGCATCGATGCACTTAGAGAGGTCGACGAACTCGACTCTGCTGAGAGATTCGAGCCCCCTATCGACGTAGAGTAAGTCTCTTTGCTGAGCGGTAACTTCGGCGTTGAAAGACATTATCGGGTTTCAACTCTCATTCTTTGAAGGGATCACAGTGCCCCTAAGGGGCAAGGCAATTGCGCGGCGCGCGCTCTGCGCGCCGCGCTGAGAGAACGACGGATTAGCTGATTCAAGATCGTATAGCGGTGCTGACCCACTGGTAGGGGAGAACATGACCTTGATAACGAGTTTTGTCGAGTTTGCTTAGGAGGGAAGAGAGTAGATTATGACCGAGCGCTAAGTATGGGGCAAGGACATACCAATGTGAGGAGTTATATTTTAAATTAAGTATTTGACTAATATTGACTGCTCAATGCTTCTCCTGCCTACTTGTAACCCGTAGCTGGCGCAATATTGTTGTTCATTATTTTGGACGCCCATATATATGGGAATTGAGCATATTAGGCGGGCACCACTACCAGTAGTCACGATGAACGCCTGTTGCCCTGAATGCGACGGTGGACTGGGTGAATTAGTTAAAAAATACGCTACAGAAGGGGTTGCAAAAGCGAGCTTCCAGTGCCAGAGTTGCGAACACGAATGGACGGTTATATTGTAGCTCCTTCACAAACCCATTTTGTTTTTATTCCTCGTGCATGATTTCGACGCCCCCATCAATATCGAGGTTTTGAAGAGGTATGTCTCTACCAATTACGTAGTCTGACATTTGTCCACAGTCATAACATTCAAGGACGGAATCTGTCTTATGAGCCATCATCCGTGCACTTTCCTGTCTTTTACAGTTAGGGCATGAAAGCCAATCCCGAAACGTGTATCCTATATCCCTCAAACGTGTCTATATGTTATGTTTTTATGGGATACATACGTTTGTTTGCGTACCGCTGATTCTCCTCTGTGAAAATTATATGTTCCGCATAGTTGATAAGTAAGCGTGAATACAGTAGTTGCAGTCACAATACGTGTGGCCGGTATCTACTCACCACAGTCCGGCAGTCAAACCGGCTAGAATGAGCCCTATCAGAAAAACTCCGAAAAGGAGTAGGATCAATGCTGCTATCATCAAATCAGTCCGGTTCATTCTTATCCGACCCTAGTCGTTCGTGGCTGGTAAAACGACTGTTAAGTAGCTTCCTGTAATCGTCAGGACGATCGGCCAATCACTCCAGAAGAGAAGATGTTGAAGTGCTACTCTGATCCAACTGTCTGGGGTTGCACGTTGACAGAATCCGATTCCCGAATATGCACACGAGCCACGACACTTCGTGTGCAGATTTCGAGTCGATCCGTCGCTTGAACCGTCGTTCGTCTCCGACTGACCGACAGGTTTTGACCGTTTTGGGCCGAAACGGGCCGTTCAGTGAGTCGAAAAAACTAGGATTTCGGGGGTCGTGTGTACGAGTATGCGAATCAGAACCGACGGCGACTACGCGTATCGACGGGACGCGATCGAGCGCGCAGCTGACTTCTACGACTGCAACAAGACGAACGCGGTCGTCAGTGCCTGTGACGACGTGCCGACGTTCGTTCAGGCCGCCCGCCAGGCCCTCGAGCGCGAGGATCTTACCCTCGAGCAGCGCCGGGAGATCGCCGAGACGCTGTCGACGCGAGCGATGACGTTCGATATCGAAGACGAGGTCGTTGTCACTACCGAGTGAGTCGACGCCTCGAGAAACGCCGGCCGAAGGCCAGCGTTGGAGCCCCATCCGAAAGCTGGTGTGTCAAACGGGTGGGTCTGAGATCGGGTGACAGTATGGCCAGTGGCTTCACGTCGGAACGATCTCAACTGCGGCGAGGAATCGACTGTCTCGGGTCGGACAGATTCCGTCGGGCAACGACTGAATCTGATCCCCGCCGTCTGTGGCTTTGGAGCATACTGGAATAGCTTTGTTGGCCATACAGGTGGGCAATCTATTCGGAGACTCTCATTCTGAGAGATACGACAACGGCACTCACTTGTACAGATACGCGATCAGGTAACTGGCCATTCCCTCTCCAACGACGAGCAACAGAATTCTGGGGTGGTAAGACAGATCTTCGAGGTAGAAGTAGGATCGGACCACCATGTGAAACCATCCGATGAACGTGAGAAAGAGAAACACCGCTAAAACCAGTTGAATAATGGTAATAACGTCGTTTCTTACTGGCCCTGTTGATCGACTGGTAGACACGTGTTATACTTAGACGGTAGTGACTTATTCGTTACCGTGGCACACCACCTCACGGAAATCACTGCTCAGGCCGTTCAAACGTAATCGAACATCCGTCCGACCCGTGCCGGAATGGGACGAATCCGTCTTTCCAACTACCAGTGAAAAATCGAGTCGATCGGGATCTCGGCCTGTTCGGTCCCGCGGTGAGCACCACTCCCATGCCACCGGAGTAGCGGAAGGTCGCTCGAGCGGGACCGTAGGTGAAGGATCCAGCGAGTCGGAGCGACAGAACCGCGACTGACCACCCGCCCTGCCCGAGCGCGAACACGGCGACGGCGATCGCGACGCCGATCAACCTGAGAGTCTGTCTCGAGAACACCCCCCGCTCGAGGTCGCGCTGGAGCTGGTGGGCGAGATCGGCGGCGGTGAACCGAGCGACGAAACCCGTCGTATTCAAAAGAAACGTAAAATTTGGCCGGATCAGAGCGGGAGCGACCATTCGTGGTCGCAATTCGCACAGCTGAAGTCTGCGACGGCCTCTCCCTCGGTTGCATACTTTGCGATCCGCTCTCCCAGCCCGTCATCACAATTGGGGCAGCGAGCCAACATCCGGCAACTGCCATCTAGCTAGCAGCGGGGGATCAACCTGTGGCCACGGTGTATTGGCTGTGCAGATTTTCCTCACTATATAACCAGAGCAGGTCTCGGTCAGGAGAAAACCGTCTTCGCGGGATCCCTTCGCTCGGAAACGGGGCGGCCGGATTCGTTGAAATCGGCCCGATTCACCTTAGCGCTCGGAAGTCATTCGACCCACAGGAACAGTCCGCCGTTCCAATGGGACGGATGCGTCCGTCCAAGAGCCGTTTCGCTGCGTACACTGATTCGCAGCGAACGCACACGGCCACAAACCGCTCGTGGTCGCGCAAGGCGATCACCCCGTTCTATTCTGGGCATGGGCCGGCCTTTAATTTTCGTGATGTATTCTCCGTAATTCGTCACGGAGAGATATTCGGTCTCGATCGGACGCTCTCGACGAGATCTAACTACGAGGACGGGGCTGCAACGAGATGAAAGCGATCGTGAACGTCTGCGACGATGTGTCGACGTTCGTTCAGCCCCCTGCCAGGCCCTCGAGCGAGCGGACAACTTCCGTGAACGGCGCTGGGAGATCGCCGAGACGCCCGGCACTCGCCCAGTTCGCGTCGACGTTGACACGCCCGCCTCGTCCCCCCGGGCGGACGGATGTGGCCCGCAGATGTGGATCGGCCGGATCCGTTCTTCATCAATAATCTAGCTCGACAGGCCCTAACACGCCTGTTTCGGCATTGCTAAGAACTTGGGGTGCGTAGTTCCCCTAGAGGCATGGAACCGACAGTACCCCGCGGGATAACGTTGAATCGCCCGGCAACTCCACCGATACGTCTTTCGTTCGGTGTGTTCTGGCTGGTCGATCTCGTCGCGACGGTATTTCTCTTTCTCGTTCCGTACGCCAGCGAACTCAACCCGATCACGACCCATTTTTACGATCTGATCGGGTTACCCGGCGTCGTCCTCGCGGGAAGTATCTACGCCACCGCCGTCGTCACGATCGGACACTATCTCTCGAAACCGTACGACGCGCTGTTCGTCGTCGCCGCTGTTCTCGTGTACGCCGTCTGTGCGAGTAACAACGTCATTCTCCTCGTGACCGGTGAGCCGGTCGTCGAAACGCTCGTCCTCTCCCGAGGATCGCTTCCGGAGCCGATCGCGACCTTCGTCCGTTCGATTCCGCGGTGATCGCCGTCGCTGTGCCACCGGAGTAACAGAAGGGCACCCGCGCGGACCGTCTCGCCCCGGAGGATCGTACGGCCCTCGCGACACACCCCGTCTTTGGGGTGCCGTCCACGCGAGACGGCCCGCGACGAAGTGACGGGTCCGCGGTGCGTGGAAATACAGCCTAAAGCTACCACGGCGGGTCGCGATCCTCGACGCACGCGCCGTCGTGTTTCAAGATTGCGACGTACTGGTTCGCTCTGAGTTCCTGTTCGTCGCCGTACTGGTCGCTGTGCGGGTTGATACCCAGCGGAACGAGATCGCGCAGCGAACCGGGTTCGGCTCTGCTCGGGACGAAGTTCGGGGGTCGGTCGCCGAACTCGGCGACGACCTCGTAGTTGTACTCGCCCTCGAGCAGCGCCCGGACGTACCGCGCTCGTTCGTCGACGCGAGAGTCGACGTCGTACCCCCGCTGGTCGTCCGGGATATCCTGCAGGTACAGGAGTTCCTTGTACCCCACCTGTATGTAGGTCGGACAGGCTTCGACGCTCGGGTCGTCCGTGCCGCGCCAGATCGGATTGAGCCGCATGTCGTGCGGGACGGCGTTTTCCAGAAAGCCGTGGTAGTACGTCTCCATCGTGGCGTCGTCGGCGGCGTTGTCCGACAGCCACTCGGTCGCTTCGTCCCGCGGCATTGAGGCGTACATGCCGACGCCGACGGCGGCGTAGAGCGTCGAACTGACCAACAGTACGGCGACGAGGACGCGTCCGACCGTCCGTCGACGGTCGCGGAGCCGCCACAGCGAGTCGGCGAGCAACACCACGAGAAACGGCATCGTCGGTAGCAGGTGATGGACGCGGAAGTCGTGCCACGTCGAAAACAGGAGCCAGAAACAGCCGACTCCGGCCAGCAGCAGGAGGCGCTCGTCGAACCTCGGTGCGGGCGCGCGGATCGTCTTCGGTGCCAGCCGCCGCAGGGCCGCGATCGTCGCGAGGACACCGCCGGCCGTCGCGACGAGCAGCGGCCAGCCGAACGCGCTGACGTAGGTGCGCAGGAACCACCACCACAGCGGCGCCGTCGGCCCGACGGCGGTCGTCGTTCGGCCCGCGCCCCCGCCGATTCGCATGGCGACGAGATCGACGTGGCCGACGAGCGCGGTCGGGAATCCGAGGAGGATCGTCACGGCACCGATTCCGGCACCCGTCAGCAGGAACCGCGGCTGGAAGAGCACCTCCCGCCAGGGTCCGTCTTCGGTTCGGGCCGACAGCACGAACGCGAGACCGAACAGCAAAACCAGCGGCGCGATCGTGAGTTTGAACGCGATCGCCGCACCGCCGGCGACGCTCGCGAGGTAGAACTGGCGGCGTCGACCGGTTCGAACGTAGCGAAGCAGACACAGGACGGCGAGCACGAGACACATCGTCGCGGGGATGTCCTCGCCGCCCTCTTTCGCGAGCTTGAGAAAACCGAACGTGACGGTCAAAAGCGCCGCGGCGAGCCGCCCGGTCCATCGGTTCCGGAGTTCGGTTCCGAGTCGATAGACGAGGTAGACGGTTACGACGGCGAAAACCACGTTCGTCAGCCGGACGAAGACGAGACTCCAGGTCCAGACCCACTCCGGCGTCGACGCCCAGACCGGGTAGTGAGCGTACGTGTCGGCGGGGAAGCCGATCCCGGTGATCGCCTCGCCGTTGCCGGTCAGCACCGCCGCGAGCACGACCGGCAACACCGCGACGGCGTAGACGTAAAACGTCGTCCCGAACGGGGCTCGCCCCCACGAGACGCCCTCGTGGAGGCCGGCCGGCGACGGGTTCGAGAGGACCGAACTGTAGGCGACCAGCGGATCGAGGAGGCGGTTGTGTTCGTCCCAGGTGGCGAAGTTCGGAATCCGGTGCCAGAAGTAAAAGCCGGCGAGTACGAGCGCCGCGAGCAGGACGTATCGCAGATATCGGTCGTTCCGGAGATCGGAGCGCACCTGCGCTTTCGCTGCGGCTCCCGCGTCTCGCCACCGAGTCATCAGCTAGAGGTGACAGAAACGAATCGATAAGCATTGTGATCTCCGGTAGCGGGCCGTCCCGGGGCGCGGTCACGCGGTGCGCTCAGGACGATACGACCGACCGAACAGAACTGACAATTCTGCGCTCCTGAACTGATAGCCGTACGAGTGTACGGCCGATGGTGTGAGCCTATTCGCCCGCGTCGGCGTCGGTCGACAGCTCAGAGAGGTCGAGCTGGAGCGAGGGGTACCAGCCGCCCAGTGCCGGGAGATAGACGCCGAGAAAGCGGTCGACGAAGACGACGGGGACGATGACCGCGTCGGGGACGCCCAGTGCAACGAAGACGATCGTCGCCGTCGCTTCGGTGACGCCGATACCGCCGGGGGTAAGCGGCAGCAGCGTCACGCTGTAGGCCATCACGAGGACGAGGGGCAACAGCACCGCCGGCTCGAAGGAGACGCCGAACGCCTCGAGCAGGAGCCAGACGCGAGCGGCCGGCGCGAGCGCGAGTGCGACCGTCCAGCCGGCTGCGTAACCGAGCCAGACGACGGGCGAACCGGCCAGCGACCGGAAGGCCGCCGTCGACGCCGCGGTGAAGCCGACGGCGTCGTCGATCTTCGCGACGATCGCGTCGCCGACGCGTGGAAGTCGCCCCAGCGGTCGTTCGAGGGCGGCGATCAGGCGATCGAGCAGCGTCAGGTTCGTCCCCGCGAGCAGTACGACCGCGCCGGCGACGAGGTACAGGCCGGTCGACAGCGCGATCAGCAGCAGGATCTCCGTCGACAGAGCGGTTGCGGCGACGGCGATTCCGACGGTCGCGACGAGCCCGTAGAGTACGGCGTAGATCCCCGTGTGGACCCCGGAGGCGGCGACGGCGTCGGAGTAAGAGAGCCCGGCCTCGCTCCGGAGGACGAACGGCGCCGCGACCCGTCCCGAGAGGCGCGACGGGAGCAACTGGTTGACGAAATTGACGATCAGGTCCGTACTGGCCGCGTCCCGAAAGGAGACCGGCTGGAGGCGGTTCAAGACGACGTGCCAGGTGTAGAACCGACCGCAGAAACCGAGCACGCTCACCAGGGCGACGAGACCGACGGTGGTCCCGTCGAGACGCTCGAGCAGCGTGAGCAGCCGTCCGAATCGGACCTGCGTGAGCAGCCAGGCGAGCGCCGCTAGCCCGATGCCGTACTGGATCGCGGTAACGAGGACGGCCCGGGGCGACGGACGGTTCACGGCCGATCCCCGCCGACCGCGTTCGCTTCGATCACCTTCCGCGCGGTCGTGAACTCGAACGGTTGGTCGAGGATGTACTCGACCGCGCGCCGCATCCACGAGCCGGTCCGGACGTACACGCGCTTCGGGACGCCGTCGACGGCCGGGAGATCGACCAGTTCCCAGGGGTGGACGTACAGGACGGGCGCGATGTCGCGCCTGGCGAGCAGTTTCATCCCGGCGACCGTGTATCGGGGGCCGAAAAACCGGAGCCAGGTACCGGTCAGCGGGAGCCGGACGCCCGGAAAGACGTTGGCCGGGAGTTCGGTGATCGTCGCCGGCGCGTCCGGATCGACGGCCGTCGCGGGCGACGGGCGGTGGACGTCGTGGTCGCCGCCGTACCAGCCGGGAATCCGACGGCTCGACACCACGCTCGAGTCGTACGCGTAGCCCGCGTTCGCGAGCGACCGGAAGTGATCGTCGGCGACGTCGAACGCCGGGGCCCGGAATCCGGAGACCGTCTCGCCGGTGACCGATTCGAGGACGGTGCGGGAGTCGGTCAGCTCCGCTCGGCGTTCCTCGGGCTCGAGGTCCGTCAGCAGCCTGTGCGTCTGCGTGTGCGAGGCGATTTCGTGTCCCGCGTCGGCCAGCGCCGTCACCGCGTCGGGATAGCGCCGCGCCACGTCCGAGACCACGAACCAGGTCGCCGTCGCGTCGGCGTCCGACAGCGCAGCTCTGAGGAAGTCGCCGCCGTCGAGCCCGATCGCCTCCTCGGCGGCGGTGCCCGCGGCGTTGCGGTACGCCGGGGTGTGCTCGAACAGCTCGAAGTCGACCGAGAAGACGGCGCGGTCAGTCATCTATCTCCTCGAGTTCGGTCCGGAGGTAGCTGACCTGTTCGTTGAGCCGCGAGAGCTTGTCGTAGAGCCTCCCGATCCGATTCAGGAGGTAGGTCACGATCACGAAAAGCGTCAGGTTCGAGATGACGAGGATCGCGCGCGCTTTCAGCTCGAGCCCGAGAACCGTCGCGACGAACTGGAAGAGGTCCGGGTAGAGCCCGACGACGATGAGTCCGCTCCCGACGACGAGCGACATGAGAAACAGAAAGATCGCCTCTCGGCCTTCCCGAACGAGGTACAGGCCGTTCGCGAGGAAGACGACCCCCACGAGAACGGCGATCACGTTGACGAACGTATACTCGACCATCGTTATCGGAAGACGAGCACGCGGAGGATCACGTCGGTCATCCGGAACGGATAGAGGACGAAGGTATCGAGCGTAAACTGTGACTCGCCCGCTTCTCTGGTCGGCATCTCGATGGAGACCTCCGTGATTCGCTGGCCGTTCTTCGCGGCCTCGAGGGTCTGTTCGACCGCCCAGTGCTTGTCGGACCGGTGGAGGATCTCGCGGAGGGCCGAGACGCGATACACTCTGAATCCGCTCGTCACGTCCGTGATGTCGACGCCGCCGAGAACGTTGACGGCCTTCGTGAAGAACGTGATACCGAGCTTGCGGACGAGCGAGTACTCCTGAAAACTCTCGTTGAGATAGCGGCTGGCGATGACCATGTCGTGATCCGCTGCCCGCTCGAGCAGCGTCGGGATGTACGCGGGGTCGTGTTGCCCGTCGCCGTCGATCTGGAGCACGAAATCGTAGTCGTGTCGGATCGCGTACTGATACCCCGTCCGGACCGCGCCGCCGACGCCGGTGTTGAAGACGTGTTCGATGACCGTCGCTCCCTGTTCGCGGGCGATCGCCGCCGTGTCGTCGGTCGATCCGTCGTCGACGACGACCACGTCGTCGACGTGTTCGTCCGTCTCGGCGATCACCTCCGCGATCGTATCTGATTCGTTATAGGCGGGGATGACGGCGACTACTCGCATCGGATAGGGGTCGGAGGAGAGCCTACTTATTCCTTTTCTTGACGCTCTCGGTGGATTAGGGTTTTGTTTGCGTGTTGATACCAAACACTCCCCTCGACCGGAGCGTTCGGCGGGGTGACGAGAGCGAAACGTACTAGTCCGTTGGTCGGTTTCCACAGACCGATGACCAGGACCATGGTCGTGGGGCTGGACGGTGCGAGCTGGGATCTGCTGGAGCCCTGGCTGGCCGACGGCGCGCTCCCGAATCTGGCCGCGCTTCGAGAGTCGAGTTCGTGGGCCGAAACGGAGAGCTGTCTCCCGCCGGTCACGTTCCCCAACTGGAAGTGTTACTCCTCGGGGAAGAATCCGGGCGGATTCGGCGTCTACTGGTTCGAACGGGTCGACCTGGAAGCGGGGACGATCGAGGTCACCAACGGGAGCGATTTCGAGACCGCCGAACTGTGGGACTACCTCAACGACGAAGGGCAACGCGCCGGCGTCGTCAACATGCCGACGATGTATCCGCCCCGCGAGATCGACGGTCCCGTCGTCTGCGGCGGCCCCGACGCCGCCGAGGGCGAGTACCGCTCGATCGACGGCGGCTACGCGACCCCCGACGGACTGGTCGCGGAACTCGAGGAGCGGTTCGACTACCGCGTCCACCCCGAGCCGCTCCTGTCTTCCAACGAGGAGCGCGGCAAGGAAGTCGACGAGATCCTCGACCTCCTCGACCTGCGGTTCGAGGTCGCGCTGACGATGCTCGACGAACGCGACCTCGAGTTCGTCCACGTGACGCTCTTCTATCTGAACGTGTTGCAGCACTTCTTCTGGGACGACGAACCGACGCGACGCGCGTGGGAACGCATCGACGAGTGGATCGGTCGACTGGGCGACCGCGAGGACCTGAATCTCGTCTTGATGTCCGACCACGGCTGCGGCGCGACGACCACCGAGTTCTACGTCAACGAGTGGCTGGCCGAGAACGGTTACCAGCGGCGGGAAACGAGCGTCGACAACGTCTTCCAGCGCGTCGGACTGGACCGGGAGAACGTCCTCTCGGTCGCGAAACGACTCGGCGTGGTCGACTTCCTGGCGACGGTCGTGCCGGAGCGCGTCCAGCGGATGGTCCCACAGCGGGCGGGACTGAAACGCGATCGGAAGCTCGAGGCGATCGATCTGCCGGCCACGAAGGCGGTCGCGAGTGCGCAGGGACCGATCTATCTCAATCCCGCCTTCGACACCGAGTCCGTTCGCGAGGAACTGATCGCCGATCTCGAGGCGCTCGAGGACGAACGCGGTCCGCTGTTCGAGAACGTCTACAGGGGCGAGGAGGTCTACAGCGGCCCCTTCGCCGACGCGGCTCCGGAGGTCGTCCTCGATCAGCGCGTCGGCGTTCACGTCAACGACGGCGTCGGGGGCGGACGGATCACCGCCGACCCCGATCGGTGGGCCGCGGAGAACACGCTCAACGGAATCTTCGTCGCCAGCGGTCCGGACTTCGAGGCGAACGGACGGCTCGATCGGATCAGCATCCTCGACATCGCGCCGACCCTGTTGACCGCCCACGACTGTGCCGTGCCGACGGACATGGAGGGCGACCGACTCGACATCGTCGCCGGCGAACCCGCCGCGTCGAGCCGCGAGCCGATCTCGCCGGCCGAAACGGAGCGACGGGAGAACGCCGTCGCGGTCGAGGACCGGCTCAAGGACCTCGGCTACATGGAGTAACGGCTCGATCAGGGCGTGAGAGCGTCAGCGAGCCACCGACCCGGCGATCGCTCGAACGGCCACTGTCCGCAGGTCGACTTGTACAGCGTGCCGCCGGTCTGCTGCTCGAAGTACTTCTGCTTGTGTCCGAGCCGGTAGTGACACTGCTCGGGCTGGAGTTTCTCCCAGTAGATCGTGTCCATGGACGGCCACCCCTCCGGATCGTCCGGTAGCGAGTCGTACTCGGGGACGTCCCACTGCTCGTACTCCGACTCGACCGCGTCCCGGAGCGGCGGTTCGGGGGCGTTCGAGATTCCGGGAGCCACGTGCCAGACACCGCTGGTCACGATTAGAACGACGACGAACCCCGCGAGCAGCGACTGCCGTGAGGGAGCCGACCGGTCGGCGACGACCAACCCGACGCCGAGCGACAGGAAGACGAACACGAGCACGAGCTCGATCGCTCCCTGAAACTCGAGAAACAGTTGGAAGAGGTAGAGCCCGCCGCCGACGGCCACCCACCAGTACTCGCGGTAGTCGGCCGCGACTGCGAGCGTCCAGCCGTACGCTGCCACCGGGACGAGCAACACGCCGTAGCCGATCTCGAGACCGAATCGGAGCAGTCGACCGACCGCGGTGTACCCCTCGACGCCGTAGATCGGTGCCAGGACGACTTCGACGAACAGCGGTATCGTATGCCCCTGAATCACGAACGGGGCGACGGTGAGCACCGTCACGGTAACGCCACCGCCGACCGTCCGAAGCAGTCCCTCGCGACCCCCGCGCTGGAAGCCGATCCCGACGGCCAGCAACGCGACCGGCGCGCCGAGTTGCCAGAACCCGGCGCTCATCGCTCCGACCGCGCCCGCGAGGAACGGTCGCTCGTCGACGGCCAGAAGCAGCGCGCCGACGGCACAGAGGAAGGCGAAGTACTTCGGTCTGATTCCGGCGTAGGGGAACAGGTAGATCGACGTGAGCACGAACATCGTCGTTCCCGCGACGACGCTCGCGAAGCCGTCACCCGTCAGCCGATGGGTGAGCACGCCGAGCAGCGTCACGCCGGCGATGATCGTTCCGACGGCGACGATCACGCTGAGGACGTGTAACACCGCCATGTTGCCGAAGGAAACGGCAGCCAACAGCGTCGTCACGAAGTAGATCAGCGGCGGTTTCAGGTCCCAGATATCGACGTAGAGGTCGGCGCCGTTGAGAATCGACCAGCCCGCGTGCTGAAACAGCGCGGAATCCTTGTGAACGTAAAACGGCGAGCGAGCGAACTGGGCGGCCGTCGCCACCGTCACCACCAGTCCCGACCCGACGAGAAGCACCCAGAACCAGTGCGTATCGATCCGTTCGTGGAGTTCGGCTTTGCTCTTCGGTAGCTGCCCGGCGTGTTCTCGCATTCTCTGCCCGTGCGTTCACAGTATGTCAATACAAGGGTTGTTGTTCGGAGTCGACGATAACGCGTCCTGGAATCGGTGTCGGGAGGATCGGTGCGAGAACCGATGGGGTCGCCGTTGGCAAAGCGGTTCGTCGGGAAAATCCGCGATTCAGGCCACTTGCCAGGTGTACAGACTCTCGGCGACGTAGTTGAAGATCATGCCGACGGCGATGCCGACGGCGTTCGCGACGACCGGCCAGACGTCGACGCCGGCCACCGGCAACGAAAACGACGGGATGCGAACCAACAGGACGAGTACGACGAACCCGACGGCGAGTCCGACCGCCCGAACGAGGTGCGATTTCCCCCACCGCCGGAGCATCGCTCCGAGCGAGAGCGGCCCGCTAGTCGCGAAGGTCCACCGATCGTTGATGAGAAACATCGCCGAGATCGACAGCTCCGCGCCGACGCCTTTCGCCGCGATCGCACCGACCCCGACGACGGTCGTGAGTACCGCGAGGACGACCGTCTCGATGCCCGCTCCGACGATACCGACCGAGACGAACTTTTTGAACCTGGCGGGGTAGAGCAGCGACTCGACCGTCGAGTCAGTGCTCATCGTTCTCCGGGTAGTACACCGTCGAGGCGGTGGTCGGCCGGACGTTCGCGGCCGCGACGTCTCTCCCGCCGGCCCGCAACCGGTACCGGATCGCACAGACCGCGACCGCGAGCTCGACGGTCGTCCAGAACGGGTGGACGGTCGAGTCGGGGTGGTCGTTCCACTCGACGGGGACCTCGGCGATGTCGTACCCGAGCGACCCCGCGACCGAAACGAACTCGAGGTCCCACGCGAACCCCTCGGTCCGACAACGCTCGCGCATCTCCCGCCACGCGTCGGCCCGGACCGCTTTCGCGCCGCACTGGTAGTCGTAGCAGGTCGTCGTGAGCAGCTTCCTGGCCACGAACGCGAAGGCGTCCCCCAGGATCCGGCGACCGATCGTCTGGTGGCTGACGATCCGCGAGTCCGGGTGGCGGCGGGAGCCGATACTCACCGCCGCGGTCCCGTCCCGAATCCGGTCGACCACGGTCTCCATCGAGGAAGCCGGGACGGAACCGTCGGCGTCGGCGAACGCGAGGACGTCGGTCGAGAGGGCATCGAAGCCGTCCGCGATCGCCTTCCCTTTCCCGCGCCGCGCGTCCGTGGCGTTGACCTCGTCGGCGACGGACTCGAGCCGGTCGAGCGTCGATTCGGCGGGGGCGTCGATCTCGACGCGCACGATCGAGGGGGAGAGCGTATCGCGAATGTCTTCGATATACGTCGTCAGGGTATCCACGTCGGGGTCGTATGCCGGAACGACGAAGCCGAGCGACGGATCTCGGTCGTTCGTTGGGCTATTCGCGGACGGATCGTCCATGTATCGCCGGAGTGGTTCCTTCGATGTTAATTCTGTCGTCTGTGAGTTATCGCGTCGTATTATAGTAGCCACTGAAACGCCGTCATGCGATCAGGTGTGCAATGACTTTCAGCGGCTACGCTACTCAACGGAGCGACCGATACCGGCCTCACCCGTCCAACTGGGACAGCAGTCGCCGGTTCGCGACGAGAGCGGGAGTCGCTTCGACGCCGCCGTGACGACGGGTGACTCTATCGGCGCGCGGAATCTCAGCCATTCGCGACGCTCCGCGGGTGAACGCGGTCCGTAAGCCCCTCGCCGACCCGGATTATCACCGGGCGAGCCGTCGACTAGGGGTCGGCGGTCGTGTCTCCGGCAACGGCTGGCCGACGGCGGGTCGTGGCTCCGTCCCTCGAGCGACGGAGTCGGTGCCGCCGCTCGCAGCCCCCGATACCGAGTCTCGGACGGACGGTACCCGGCGCGTCGGTCGTCGGCCCCCCGGCGATCGGAACCTACCCCTCGAGGCGGACCTGGATCAGCGCCAACTCGTCCGACGGAACGGCCTCGGCGAACGCCGCCTCGAGGTCGTCCCACCCGTCGGGTCGGTAGGCCTCGATCCCGAAACTCTCGGCGAAGGTCACCAGATCGGGCGTGGTCAGTTCTGTCCCGGTGTGGTCGTCCCGGTTGGCCCGCTGCTTCTCGGAGATCAGGCCGTAATCCTCGTCGTCGAAGACTACGGTGGTGAAGCTGCAGTCGAGCCGCGTCGCGGTCTCGAGTTCGGCCGCGTTCATCAGGAACCCACCGTCGCCGGTGCCGGCCACCACGTTCGCGTCGGTGGCCAGATCGGCCGCCAGCGCGCCCGGGACGGCGATCCCCATGCTCGCCAGCCCGTTCGAGATCACGCAGGTGTCGGGCTCGTAGGTCGGGAACGACTGGGCGATTGCCATCTTGTGGCTGCCCACGTCCGAGACCAGCACGTCGGGGTCGGCCATCGCCTCGCGCAACAGTGGGAGGGCGTTTCGCACCGTCACTGGATCGCCCTCCGCGGGCGGCTCGGTCGCGCCCTCGAGCAGTCGGTCGTGGAGGTCGTCACACCACAGCGAACAGTCCGCCGCGGAGAGGCGGTCGGCGATGGTCGACAGCGCCGCGCCCACGTCGGCGACGATCTCCACGTCCGGGTTGTAGTGGCGGTAGACCTCCGCGGGCTCGTAGTCGACGTGGACGATCGTCTTTTCCAGATTCGGGTTCCAGCCCTCGGGGTCGTGCTCGGCGACGTCGTAGCCGACGGCGACGACGCAGTCGGCCCGCTCGATCGCCCGCGCGGCCTCCTCGTCGGGTCCGGAATCGAGCGTCATCAGCGACGCCGGCTCGCGGTCCGAGATCGCACCCTTCCCCATGTAGGTCTCGACGACGGGGAGCCCGACGCGGTCGACGACCGCCCGGACCTGCTCGGACGCGCGGGTCCGGACCGCGCCGTTGCCCGCCAGCAGGATCGGCCGCTCGGCCTCGGCGATCAGTTCGGCGGCGCGCTCGGCCGACTCGTCGTCCGGGTCCGGCCGCCGGACCGGGTCGCGACGCTCGATCGGTTCGGCCTCGATCTCGGCGGCGGCGACGTCCTCGGGGAACTCGAGGTGGGTCGCGCCGGGCTTCTCGTACTCGGCGAGCTTGAACGCCTTGCGGACGGACTCGGGGGCGATCTCGGGCTCGCCGATCTGGGTGTTCCACTCGACGATCGGCTCGAAGACGTCGACGACGTCCAGCGCCTGGTGGCTCTCCTTGTGGAGCCGCTCGCGGCCGCCCTGACCCGTGATCGCGACGACGGGGCTCTTGTCGAGTTGGGCGTCGGCGACGCCGGTCATCAGATTCGTCGCGCCCGGTCCCAGCGTCGACAGGCAGACGCCCGCCTCGCCCGTCAGCCGGCCGTGGACGTCGGCCATGAACGCCGCGCCCTGTTCGTGGCGGGTCGGGACGAAGCGGATCGGCGACGCCCGCAGCGCGAACAGCAAGTGCTCGATCTCCTCGCCCGGAACGCCGAAGACCCGTTCGACGCCCTCCGCCTCGAGGCAGTCGACCAGCAGGTCCGCGGTGGTTGCCATGGGCGGCCCGTCCACGCCGCCGGCATTAACCGTCGCCCCTGCACGCCCTCACCGGGACGGACTCGAGCGGGGTCGTCGGTGCCGAAACCTCACAGCGTGGTCCCGATGTTCCCGCGGGTGCGTCGAGGCGGCCCGCGTCGGATTTCGTATCCCGATATTCGATTTATTGGCTCCCGTCTCCGACTCGAGGACGACCGACGGCACTGCGGCCGGCGATACACCGGCGCTGGCCCGGGTCTCGGGCGAGGTGGTCGCGACGGGCCGATCGGCCGGTCACAGGACCTGATCGGGTCGAATCCGCAGAATCACGCGCTCGGTCTCGATCGTCGGCTGGTACTCGTCGACGTCCTGATAGCGCCGGGCCAGTTCGTCGATGTGGGCTCGAGCGCCGTCGGTCGTGATCTCCGCGACCTCGCCGATCACCGAGAGGAACCGGTAGGGGTCGTCGGGGTCGGTCATGCTGACGCCGACGCCGGGGTTGTTCTGGACGTTGCGCTCCTTCTGGCGACCCCGCTCGGTGTTGATCAGCAGTCGGTCGTCGGCCTCGTCGTAGTCGACCCACACCGGCGTGACGTGGGGGAGCCCCGCCTCGGTCAGCGTCGCGACGTGGGCGAACGTTTCCTTCTCGAACAGGTCGTGGAACTCCTCGGGGATCGTGGCCATGGGGACCGGTTCGCCGGCCCCGTGCTTGGGCGTGATGCCTACATCGACCGGGGCCGAGATGTCGCGGACCCGGCGGTGCGCGGTCGCGAACGGAGTCGACCACGCACATGCCGCCTGACGGCTTATGCCGGTCGCTGTCGACTCGGTTCGTATGACCGACGACTCACGGCGACTCGCCGACGCGTACTGTAACTGACGGGCGCAGCGGCCTCGACGGCCTTCATCGCCGGCTGTGGCGGGCCGGGCGCCGACAACGAGACGGTCGGCGACGAAACGGCGGCGAACGAGACCGAGGAGAACGAGACCGAGAACGCCACCAACGAAAGCGAGTAACGCGCTCGCCGGGGTCGCTTCTCGTCTCCGCTTCCGTGGCGAAACGGTTACCGGCCCTCGACTCCTCCCTCGAGTGATGACCGACGGACTCGAGGCGGACGTCGAGGGGGCCGAGGAGATCGCCCGGAAGCGCGACGAACTGGCGGCCCGCGTCCGCACCCACGCCGGCGAGATCGCGCGGGAGCTGGCCGTCCTGCAAGGCGGCGATTACGGCCAGAAGACGTTCGCCACCGACGCCGGCAGCTGGACGCTGAAGTACGAGGCCGGCGACGTGCAGTACCTGCGATACGAGCCCAAATCGGGCTCGGAGATCTACGCCGTCTCGAGCAAGCAGCCGCCCGAGCCCGACGCACTCGAGACGGCGATGACCGACTACGACGCCTTCGTCGCGGCCTTCAACGAGTACGTCCGGTCGTTCGCGGACCTCTTCGCGGACGCGCCCGACGAGTTCCCCGAAGTCGAGTCGACCGCGGAGCTGGCCGCCCAGCGGGACCGGACCCTCGAGCGGATCCGCGAGGTCTGTGACGCGATGGCGAGCCAGCTCCACCGCTACGACGGCGAGTACGGCACCTACGCGACGACGATCGGCGGAACTCGCTGGGAGCTGAAGTGGGACGGCGACGCCGCCTCCTACCTGCGGATCGGCGGCGAGGACGGGATCTATCTCCTCTCGCAGTACGGCCCGCCGCCGGCCCCCGAGGTCCGCCGGCTGGTCGACGACGTCCCCGCGTTCGTCGAAGCGTTCAACGACCACGTGCGAGATCTCGAGGCCGACCTCGAAACCGTCGATTTCGAAGCGGCGTGAGGCCGGAGCGGGGCCGCCGCGTCGACGCTCCGAGAGCGGACGGCCCGCTCGAGGGCGGTTCCGAGCGGTACCGAGCCCACGTGATCGCTCTATACCGCAACTAGTAGCCGTTTTGTACCGTCCGAACCGAGTCGCCGGTGGCGACGACGCTCGCCGAGATCACCATGGACGGCGCTACTGACGGGACCGACGGGGGCACTGGCAACGAGGACGCGACCGGCGACGGGGCCGAGCCCGCGGACGCGGTGCTGTTCGACGCCGTCGTCGTCCGCTACGAATCGGGCAGCGACCGCTGTACGCTCGTGCCGCGCGACGGCTCCCTCGAGGCGACGCTCGACGCCTGGCTTGCGGCGGATCTCGAGACGGTCGTCGACCTCGACGACGCCCGGTGACCACCGATCGACGACCGCCGAGGGAGCCGCCGACGAGACGCGTAGCTGCCGGGCTGGTGTCCGAGAGGACACACGGCGTCAGAAGTCAGACGTCGACGTACTGGTCGACCCACTCCTGACGGCGCTGGAGCGCGCGTCGGCCCTTCGGCGTCAGCGCGTAGTAGTTCGTCCGCCGGTCGAGTTGCCCCTTTTCGACGAGCTCTTTCTCGACGAGCGTATCGAGGTTCGGATACAGCCGGCCGTGTGTGACCGGCTGCTCGATGTAGTCGTTGATGTCGTCGAGAATGGCCTGTCCGGACGGCCGGTCTTTCCCCGCGATCACGTACAACAGGTCACGTTGGAAGCCAGTTAGCTGGTCCATGGATCACCCTCTGAGTGACGACCTTCACCGCTTCGTGGCTTTGTTATAGACGGGGTACGACAGCCGAAAAACCCGGAACGGACCGCGTAGGATCGGTATCCGCCGTAGACGGTGCCTGACTGTGTCCCCGCTTCCGGTCGGCCGCGTGACGCGGCGCTTTTGACCCGGACGGCCGTAGCCGCCGCTGTGCCAACCGATCCGCTCGAGTGGGAGACCCGCGATCGCCGCGTAGCCTACTCCTGTCCGGGGTTCGACGTCGTTAACGAGTCCGTTCGGCTCCCCGACGGGACCGAAACCGATTTCGACTACCTCTCGGAGCCGGCCAGCGTCTGTATTTTGCCGCTGACGCCAGACGGGGACGTGGTCTGTATCGACGAGTGGCGACAGGCCGTCTCCCGGGTCAGCCACGGCCTCCCCGTCGGCGGCACCGAGCCCGAAGACGACGACCTCGAGGCGGCGGCCCGCCGCGAACTCGCCGAGGAGACGGGCCACGAGGCCGACGAACTCGAGCCGCTGGTGACCGTCGAACCGGCGAACGGGATCGCCGACGCCGTGTTGCACGTCTTCGTCGCCCGGGGCTGCCGGCCGACCGCCGAGCAGCGCCTCGATCACAACGAGAGCATCCGCGTCCGAACGCGGTCGCTCGAGGCCCTGACCGACGCGGTGGCCGACGGCGAGATCCGCGACGGTCGGGCCGTCCTCGCGCTGTCGTACTACCGGCTGTTCGGGGAACGAAGCGACCCGGACGAGACGTAGCGGTCCGGATGATCGTCGGACCGGGGTCACGACGCGGCTACCGGACCGGGACGTCGCTTACCGCGTCACCCGGTTTCGTTGGCCGCCGTCTCGTTTCCGGCCGCCGGCGCCTCGAGGGCCGCCTGCAGTCCCTCGGTTTCGCCGAGCGTGACGCTGCTCGCGGCCACGTCGTCGATCGTCATCGAGCCGGCTTCGAGCGACGAGATCGTCTCGCCCGTCGCCGTCTCGTTCGCCATCGTCTCGTTGCCCGCGGTCGCGTTCCCTGCGGTCTCGTTCGCCGCCGTTTCGTTGGCGGTCGTCTCGTTCGCTGCGGTCTCGTTGGCGGCCGTCTCGTTCCCGCCGGTCTCGATGCTGCCGACGGTCATCGAAGAGACCGTGATCTCGTCGACGTCGAACTCCTCGACGGTCAGTTCCTCGAGATCCTGTGTCGTGGCGTTCTCGCTCTCGTTGGCCTGCCCGCCGTCGCCGCCGTCGCCGCCGAACAGTCCGCCGACGAAGTCGGAGATACCCGCGAGGATACCTCCACCGTCGTCCTCGACGGTGAGGTCTTCGATCGTCAGTTGCTCGGTGGTCATCGATTCGATCGTCATGTTACCGACCGTGGCGTTGCTGGTCCCCTCGTCGATCGCCTGCCCGATGCCCGTCGCGTTCCCGGCGGCGCTCTCGTTGTCCGTCGCGTTGGCGCCGTTGGCTTCCGTCGCGTTGGCACCGTCGGCTCCGCCGAGGTCCTCGATCGAGACGTTCTCGAGCGCGAGGGCTTCGAACGCGACGTTCGAAATCGTGACCTCGCCGACGGACTCGTTGTCGGCCGCCGTTTCGTTCCCGGCGGACTGGTTGTCCGCGGACTCGTTCAGCGCGTCCTGGAGTCCCTCGCTGCTTTGCACGTCCAACTGCTGGACGCTGAGTTCTTCGATCGTCGCGTTCCGGATCGTGACGTTCTCGAGTTCGAGCGTCCCGACCTGGACGTTCCGTAGCGTTGCGCTCGCGTCGCTCGTGTCTCCGGGGTCGTCGTTCGCGGCCGGCGCGGTCGCCCCCACGAGGGCGGGACCCCCCGAAAGCGCGACCAGCACGGCGACGAACGCGACGCCGAGTGTTCGCGGTCGTGAAACCATACGGGCCGACGTAGGGGCGTTCCCCGGCTAAAACGGGGCGACTGTTACGGGATTAGACCAGGGGAAAACGGCCCTTTCGATCCCGGAATCGAGCGATCGAGGTTCCGCGCCCCTCGTCCGACCGAGCCGGCGGCGACCGATCGCGAACGGCCGGCAAGAGCGCCGGATCGACGGCGGGGCGACGAAGCTACCGGCTTTCCGCGCCGTCCCTCGGTCTCAGTACGTCGTTACCGACGATCCGTACCGAAAAAGACGGGTTTCCGTCCGAAACTGAGCGGGCGACGATCGATGCCGCCGCTCACGGACGGCCGCGGCCGCTCGAGCCCCGCGAGGCGTCACTCGAGGCGGAGCTCCCGGGTCTCGACGGCGTCGCAGGTGGGACAGACGAACTGGTATCGGACCCGGCCGCCGGTCGTGGTCACGCGCCAGCCGCCTTCGGTGTCGACGTAGCCACACTCCGGACACCGAAGCTCGGACTCGTCGAACTTCTCCCGGAGCCGCTCGAACGGTGATCGATACACTGACATGTGTTATCACACAACGCGATAGTATTTAACACACTAGCCTGCGACGAGTCGGCGACGATTCGTCCGATCGCAACGGTTCTTAGGCAGCCGTCCGTATACGGACGCATGGACGATGTGGATGCGGACCGGCGTGGCAACGTCGGCGACCCCGCGGCCGCAGCACGCGCCATCGAGCACGTCGTCGATCCGGTCGTGTCGGTCGCCGACGGAACGATCACGTACGCGAACGAGGCCGCGCGCGACGCCTTCGGGATCGGCGGGGCCGACCGCGACGCCGCGACCGCACTCCCCGAGTACTGGGACCGGCTCGCGACGGCGATCGACGAGACGACGGTCGGAACCGTTCGCCGGATAGACTTCGACGACGATCGGCAGGGGGCGCGGATCCACCGCGGCGTCGACGGCGCGACGATCACGTTCGACCGCGGAGCGACCGACGCCGACGACGAGGGAGCGCTGGCCGGCACCCGGGACCGGCTCGTCAAGGACCGCGCGCTCGAGGAGGCGCCGGTCGGGGTCACCATCTCCGATCCCGACATGGAGGACAATCCGCTCGTGTACGTCAACGAGGCCTACGAGGAGATGACGGGCTACGAGTACGACGAGGTCGTCGGGCGGAACTGCCGGTTCCTCCAGGGCGAGGATTCGAGCGAGGCGGCCATCGCCGAGATGGCGGCGGCGATCGACGCGGACCGCCCGGTGACCGTCGAACTCACGAACTACCGGAAGGACGGCACCGAGTTCTGGAACGAGGTGACGATCGCGCCCGTCCGCGACGAGGACGGCCGCGTCACCAACTACGTCGGCTTCCAGAACGACGTCACCGCGCGCAAGGAGGCCGAACTGGCACTCGAGGAGCGAACCGAGGAACTCGAGTACATCCTCGACCGCGTCGAGGGGTTGATCCAGGACGTGACCGCGGTCGTCGCCGGCTCGACCGACCGCTCGGAACTCGAGGGCGAAGTCTGTGACCGAATCGCCGCCGAAGACGGCTACGACGGGGCCTGGATCGGGGAACGAAACCCCGCGACCGGCACGATCGACGTCCGCTCGAGCGCGGGGGCCGAACCGGACCGACGGCGGATCGAAACCGGGGCGGACCACCCCGCCGTCGAGACCCTCGAGACGAACGAGCCGACGGTCGGCGTGGTCGACGGCCGCACCTGCGTCGCCCTCCCGCTGTCGTACAACGGTATCGAGTACGGCGTGTTGACGGTCCGGGCCGACCGGGATCGGGAGGTCGACGAGCGGGAGACCGTCATCCTCTCCGCGCTGGCCCGATCGGTCGCCAGCGGCGTCAACGCCCGCGAGACCAGTCGCGTCCTCGCGACCGACGCCGTCGTCGCCGTCGAACTCGAGCTGGCGGACCGGTCGTTCGCCCCCGCTGCCCTCTCGTCGGCGGCCGACTGCCGCCTGGAGTACCGCCGGTCGGTCCATCGCACCGGCGACGAGACGGCGTCGCTGTTTACCGTCACCGGCGCGGCCGGGGAGGAACTCGCCGCGGCGGCCGCGGACCTCGAGGACGTCGACTGCCGGGTCGTCGTCGAGCGCGACGACGAGTGTCTGGTCGAACTGACCGGCGACTCCGGGCTCGTCGGCTGGCTCTCCGAGCGGGGCGCCCGCACGCAGGCGATCGAGGCCGAGGACGGCCGGGCCCGGGTCACCCTCGAGATCCCCCGCTCGGCGAACGTCCGCTCGATCGTCGAGGCCCTCGAGGACCGCTACGCGGGCACCGACGTCCGCTCGTTCCGGCAACGCGAGCGCGACGGCGAGACCCGCCAGGAGTTCGCGGCCCGTCTCGAGGAGGCGCTGACCGACCGCCAGTTCGGGGCGCTACAGCGGGCCTATCTCGGCGGCTACTTCGAGTGGCCTCGACCGACGACCGGCGAGGAACTCGCCCAGTCGATGGGCGTCTCGCGGCCGACCTTCCACGAGCACCTGCGGACGGCGGAGGCGAAGCTCTGTCGCGCGTTCTTCGGGGACGCGTAGCCCCGGTCCGGACTGTCTTCGCCCGTGACCTGTAGCCGCGGCTTAGGACCCAGAACGGTTGCGGACGGTCGCCGAGGTTTATGTGAGCCGCCGTGGGAGCGGCGCGTATGCTCGCGTTCGCAACACCGTTGCAGACGGGTGGTGGCTTCCTGTACTGGGCGATCATCTTCTTCGTCCTCGCGATTGTCGCCGCCGCGGTCGGCGCTCGCGGCGTCGCCGGCATCTCGATGGAGATCGCACGGATCTTCGTGTTGATCTTCATCATCCTCGCCGTGGTCGCGTTGCTGTTGTGATACGGTTTGCTGTACCGACTTACCGGTGCAACCACAGAGCGGTCGCGGTTGCACCGGTACTGACTTACGGGAGACGTTCCGCCGGTTACATCGGTGTCACTACCGGCGGTTACGAGTTCGCAGGATTTGCCAACCGGGGTATCGGTTCGGATCGGGACAATGTCCGTCCATTTTCACCCGGACCGTCCGCCTCGAGACGTAACTCGTTCCGGTTACGGATGGTTGAGAACTCCTAACACCCTGGGCGTCGTAGATAACACGGAACGGTTACCATGACTGAACTCGGCGGATTTCAAGACAGGGTCGCCCGCATCGACCTCTCGGACGGGGCGGTCGCGTACGAGTCGATCGACGACGAGGACGCGAAGCAGTACATCGGTGCGCGGGGACTCGGGGTAAAGTACGTCTTCGACCAGGGACCGGACGTCGATCCGCTCGGGCCCGACAACCTGCTGGCCTTCATGAACGGGCCGCTGTCGGGCACGCAGGTCACGATGAGCGGCCGGATCGCGGTCTGTACCAAATCGCCGCTGACCGGCACCGTCACGGACAGCCACCACGGCGGCTGGTCCGGTGCCCGACTCAAGTGGGCCGGCTTCGACGGGCTCTGCTTCGAGGGCGAGGCCGACGAGCCGGTCTACGCCTACGTCGAGGACGGCGAGGTCGAACTGCGCGACGCCTCCCACCTCTGGGGCGAGGGCTTCCACGACGCGCGCGAGGCGATCGAGGAGGAGGTCGACGGGTCGTACGGCAAGAACCTCTCGATCATGGGGATCGGCCCCGGCGGCGAGAACGGCGTCAAGTACGCCTGCATCATGAACGAGGACGACCGCGCGTCCGGCCGGGGCGGTACCGGCTGCGTCATGGGGTCGAAGAACCTCAAGGCGGTCGTCGTCAAGTCCGGGACGAAGATGCCCAAACCGGCGGACCCGGAGACGTTCAAGGAGGGCCACCAGCAGGCGATGCAGGCCATCCAGGAATCCGAGGTCACCGCGCCCAACGAGGGCGGCCTCTCGATGTACGGCACCAACGTCCTGATGAACATCGGCGAGGAGATGGACGGCCTCCCGACCAAGAACGGCCGGTACACCTCGACCGAGAGCATGCGCGAGGCCGAGGGCGCCGACATCGACGCGGAACGGGTCTCCGGCGAGAACGTCCGCGAGAACATCCTCGTCGACGAACCGACCTGTCACTCCTGTCCCGTCGCCTGCAAGAAGGAAGTCGAAGTGACGAAGATGCACAAGGGCGAGGAGATGAACGTCCGCACGGAGTCCTACGAGTACGAGTCGGCCTACGCGCTCGGCCCCAACTCCGGCCACACCGACCGCGACGCCGTCGCGCTCATGATCGACCGCTGTAACGACATGGGCGTCGACACCATCGACACGGGTAACATGATGGCCATGGCCATGGAGATGTCCGAGGAGGGCAAACTCGAGGAGGGCGACCTCGAGTGGGGCGACTACGAGACGATGATCGACATGATCGAGCGGATCGCCCACCGAGAGGACGACCTCGCGGACCTGCTCGCGGAGGGTCCCAAACGCGTCGCCGACCGCAAGGACGCCGCGGAGAACTCGCTGGCCGTCAAGGGCCAGACCATCGCGGCCTACGACCCCCGCTGCATGAAGGGGATGGGCATCGGCTACGCCACCTCGAACCGCGGGGCCTGCCACCTGCGGGGGTACACCCCCGCCGCCGAAATCCTCGGCATCCCCGAGAAGGTCGACCCCTACGAGTACGAGGGGAAGGGCGAACTCACCGCCCAGTTCCAGGACCTCCACGCCATCAGCGACTCCTTCGACATCTGCAAGTTCAACGCCTTCGCGGAGGGCAT
>SDGW01000116.1_pt1 | contig 32250 bp, 35 predicted proteins | sample 2873831 | NCBI WGS metagenome assembly SDGW01 (sample SAMN08132700, study PRJNA421101) | hypersaline lake metagenome | isolation source: celular fraction 0.22 microns magnesium sulfate-rich crust from ephemeral... | place: Spain: Penahueca Lagoon, Toledo | collected 2011-07 | reverse complement strand
CAGCGGTTGTTGTCGCAGTGCTCGAGGCCGTAGGTGTGGCCGATCTCGTGGACGATCTCCTTGCGGACGCGGTCCTCGAAGATGTCGGCGGCGCTCTGGTTCGAGAAGCCGCCGTCGCTCGAGGTCTGCAGTCGATACGTGGAGACGACGCTCCCACTGCCGTCGAGATAGGCGAGGCCGAAGACGTAGTTGCGCCGTCGATAGAAGAGGTCGTGGGGGGTGATGGCGATGTTCTTCTCGCCGCGGCCGACGCGCTCGGCGAGTTGGATGAACGTTTCGGCGGAGTACTGGTTCCGGTCGGAGTCGTAGGCGCCGTTGGGGACCGACTGCGAGTCGTTGACCGACACGTCGCAGTCGTAGACCGATCGCAACGCGGTGGAGGCCGCCCGCTTGACCTCCGCGGGGACGTTGCCGACCGGCACGATATCGACGAGCATGAAAAGTGGTATGACCGCGGGCGGCATAAACGTCCCGCCGTGGGCCACTCTCCCAGGGATTTCGGGTCGCTACTCGAGTACCTCGCCGGTTACGAGCGCGTCGTCGAGGTCGGCATCGGTCGCCGAACCGAGACGGCTCGAGCGCTGGCGGACCGGGGCGTCTCGGTCACCGCGACGGACGTCCACGAGCGCGCGGTTCCCGACGGCGTGACCTTCGTGCGCGACGACGTCGTCGACCCCGACCCGGCGGTCTACGCGGGCGCAGACGCAGTGTACGCGCGGAACCTCCCGCCCGAACTCCATCGACCGGCGCTCGAGGCGGCTCGCAACGCGGATGCCGACTTCCTGTTCACGACGCTCGGCGGCGACCAGCCGGCGGTGCCGGTCGAGCGCAAACCGATCGCGGAGGGAACGGTGTATCTAGCTCGAGCGATCCGATAGCGAAGGCGGTCGAGCGGAACCGCCAGCCTCCCGTTGAGCCTGCCGGGTGGGGGTATACGACCGCCGCGCTGGTGGTGGTCGGTATGGGACTGAGCGCCCGCAATCGACTCGAGGGGACCGTTCGATCGATCCAGACGGAAGGGATCGTGGCGGAAGTCGCAATCGAGACGGAGGGAGGACAAACCGTGACGGCAGTGATAACGAGCGATTCGGTGGACCGCCTCGGAATCGCGGAGGGAGACGAGGTCAACGCCGTGGTCAAGGCGACCGAGGTAATGGTGGAGAACGCGTAGCCGATCGACCCGCACGGCGGCGATCGAATCCGACCGCCTTTATTCCCGCCGCCCCGTCTGGACGAGCATGAACGCAGACGCTGTCGTCTTGGATATCGACGGGGTGCTCGTCGACGTCGCCGACTCCTATCGGCGGGCGATCGTCGAATCCGTCGAAGCGGTGTACGACCGGACGATCCGCAAGGGCGATATTCAGCAGTTCAAGGACGCGGGCGGGTTCAACAACGACTGGGAATTAACGTACGCCGCCGCGCTCTACGTGCTGGCGACCGAGGAGAGGTACGACCGGTCGCTCGAGGACTTCACCGACGCGATCGCCGCCGCGGGCGGTGGTCTCGAGGCCGCCGAGGCCGCCGTTCGCGAGGCGATCGGCGCGCGGGCGACACAGCGCGTGACCGAGCGGTGGGACCGCGAGCGCCTGCGCGACGTCTTCCAGCAGCTGTATCTCGGCGACGAACTCTATCGCGGCCTCGAGGGCGGTGAGCCCGATCTCGAGCGCGAGACGCCGGGCTTCATTCACGACGAACCGGTGTTGCTCGAGCCCGAAGCGCGGGATCGGCTACTCGCGGCGTACGACGTGGGGGTCCTGACCGGCCGGCCGGCGGCCGAAGCCGAGATCGCCCTCGATCGCGTGGGGCTCGACGACGCGATCCCGGCCGATCGGCGCTTCACGATGGACGACTGGGAGGAGGGCAAACCCCACCCGCGGGCGCTGACGACGCTCGCGGAGCGGTTCGACGCCGACGCAGTCGCGTTCGTCGGTGACACGTTAGACGACGTTCGAACGGCGGTCAACGCGAGCGAGGCCGATCCGGACCGCGAGTACAGCGGCATCGGCGTGCTGACCGGCGGGCTGACCGGCGAGGACGGTCGACGAAAGTACGAGGACGCGGGTGCAACGGCGGTCTTGGACTCGATCAACGCGATGCCCGACTGGCTCGAGTCGTAGCGCGATCGTCAGTCGGCTTGGTCGTCGGGGAGGCGGACGAACGTGAGCCAGAAGTCCTCGAACGAACGACCGAGTTCGACGAATTCGTCCGGTTCGACCGGCTTCTGAACGTAGGCGTTCGCGTGAAGATCGTACGAGCGAACGATGTCCTCCTCCGAAGCGGAGCTCGTCGTGACGATGACCGGAATCGATCGCAGCACGGGTTCGGACTTGAGTTCAGAGAGGACGTCGGCGCCGCTGACGCCGGGCAGTTGGAAGTCGATCAGGATCATGTCCGGCCGCGGGCTATCTGCGTGATCGTTCCGCTGGTGAGCGAAATCGAGCGCGGACTCGCCGTCGGTGACGGAGTGGACGTCGCAGGCGATGGCGGCGTCTTCGAACGACTCGGAGAACAGGCGCGCATCACCCGGGTTCGGCTCGACCAACAGGACGGTGATGGCGTCCTCGATCGGCGGGGACATACCGCCGTTTAACGGCGGGATTAAAAGAGTTGCACGGTAATTCCGGTCGAGAGCGGTCGCGGGTTCGACGATAACAGTTATCGGAGCCGATCCGGACAGCAGATCCGGGTCGAACGGTCGTCGTTACGCGGCCGGCTCGTCCAGTCGGCGACAGGAGTCGAACCGATCGTCGGTCAGGTAGACTGCCCCGTCGCGGACGGTGACCGCGATCGACTCGAGCGCGTCGCCCCGACACGGGCCGGCCGTACAGACGCCGTCGTCACACTCGAATCGCGCCCCGTGTTCGTGACAGACCAGCTGGTCGTCGCGAACGATCGCGCCGGGGCCCGGATCGAGCCGCACCTCGGGCTTGTGCGGACAGGAGTTTCGCCACGCGGTGACCGCTTCGCCCTCGCGCCGGAGGATCAGTTCCGTTCCCCGATTGCCGGCACGGGCCTCGCATCGAAGCGTCCCGTCGGTCGGCACGTCCGCGAGCGGAGCGATGCGTCGGGGATCGCTGGCGTCGGCCGCGTCGTCGGATTCGGACTCGGCGTCGCCGGTCGCGTTCTCCGTGCTTCCGCCGCCGACGCTGAATCGGAACGTCGCGTCGTCGGTCGAGACGTCCCCCTCGTCGCCGTAGACGTTGACGGATGTCGCGTCGTCGTCATCCTCGAGCGTCACGCGGACGGGATCGGTCATACCACCTATTTTCGGCCAGCCTAAAAGTATGTTCCGGACCGATAGCTGGCCGGCGAGAACGCGCGGTACGCTTTAGGGGAACCACGAGAACCAACAGGTATGGACGACGCAGAAGTCACCGTCGACGTCGAGGTCGAAGTGGAGGTCGACTCGAACGAACTCGAGATCGAAGTCGGAGACGAGCGGGAATTCGAGGGCGAACTCGAGGCGGACGGCCTGACCATCGAAGTCGAGGCAGAGGTGGAGGTCGAAGGCGAAGCGGAGAGTGAAGACGAAGCCGAGGAAGAACCGACGGCCGATACCGACGAGGGCGAGGAGTCCGACGCCGACGAGGAGTGATCCGCGGTTCCGCGGGACTCCCCGAACGGAGACGTCGTTTTTCGCGCGTGTCGAAAGACGCTATGTGCTGGCACCGCAAGACGGGGGCATGAGCTGGACGGTTATGCCGACGTTCGACGAGTACGAAGCGGCCCGCGAGGAGTTCGCGTGGGACCTCCCCGACGAGTACAATCCGGCCGTCGACTTTCTGCGAAAACACGAGGACACGAGTCGAACGGCGCTGCGGTACGAGGACCCCGAGACGGGCCTCGAGACGTACTCCTTCGACGACCTCGACGAGCGGTCGGATCGGCTCGCGGCCGCGCTGGCCGACCTCGGCGTCGAAGCCGGCGACCGCGTCGGCGTCGTCGTCCCGCAGAAGCCACAGAACCCGCTGACCCACCTCGCCAACTGGAAGCTGGGGGCGGTGTCGGTGCCGCTGACGGTGCTGTTCGGCCGCGACGCATTACGGTACCGGCTCGAGGACAGCGAGGCGAAAGCCGTCGTCGTCGACCCGAGCGTCCGCGAGACGGTCGACGAGATCCGCGACGAATGCCCGGCGCTCGAGGCCGTGATCGAGCTCGGCGACGGCGAGTCGGTCGAAGGCGAGGCTCACGCGTTCGACGACCTCGTGGCCGCCCACGAGCCCGGGATCGAACCCTACGACTCGACACCCGAAACGCCGACGGCGATCATGTACACGAGCGGGTCGACGGGACCGCCGAAAGGGGTCCGTCACAGTCACGCGCTCTGGCTCGGGCGGGCCGCCGCGGCGTACAACTACTTCGACCAGGGACTCGCGGAGGGCGAGGCCACGCTATGGACGCCGGCCGACTGGGCCTGGGGCGCAGCGCTGGGCGGGACGCTGTTCGCGGCGTGGCACCACGGCTGTACGATCGTCGGCTGGCCCCGCGACGGGTTCGACCCCGCCGAGGCCTACGCGCTCATGGAGCGCCACGACGTGAACAAGGCGTTCATGCCCCCGACCGCGCTCCGGATGCTGATGGGCGTCGACGACCCGGAAGGGCGGTACGACCTCTCGCTCGAGACGTTCGGCTCGGCCGGCGAGCCGCTCACCTCGGAGGTCGTCGACTGGGTCGAGTCGACGTTCGAGGACGTGGCGATCAACGAGTTCTACGGCCAGACGGAGCTCAACCTCGTCGTCGGCAACTCCGAAACCTGGTTCGACACGCGCCCGGGCAGCATGGGGAAACCGTTCCCCGGCTACGAGATCGCCGTGCTCGATCCGGACACACACGAGCGAGTCGAGCGCGGCGAGGTCGGCGAACTCGCCGTCAAGCCGGGCGATCGCCGGGTCTTCTTCGACGAGTACCACAAGCTGCCGGAGAAGACCGCGAACAAGCGGACCGAGGACGGCTGGTTCCTGACGGACGACCTCGTCGAGCGCGACGAGGAGGGCTACTGCTGGTTCGTCTCGCGGGCAGACGACGTGATCCTCACCAGCGGCTACCGCGTGGGGCCGATGGAGGTCGAGGACGCGATCCTGACTCACGAGGCCGTCGAACAGGCCGGCGTCGTCGGCGTCCCCGACGAGACCCGCGGCGAGGCGATCAAGGCGTTCGTCGAACCCGCTACCGACGAGTACGCTCCCGACGAACTCCGCGAGGAGATCCGCGAACTGGTCCGGGACCGGCTGGCCGAGTACGAGTACCCCCAGCACATCGAGTTCGTGGAGACGCTACCGACCACGACGACCGGCAAGATACAGCGCCGGTCCCTGCGTGACGACGAGAACGACGAGACGTAGCCCGCCCGTTCGCGAGCGGCCGTCGTACCGCCGACCGCCGCCACATGGCGCTCGCTCGTCACCCGAACCGATCCGAACCGACGAGAGTCAGAGACGGTTTTATTGTTCCCGGTTCTGAACGTCGAGCTATGTACCGCGTCTTGCTGCCCGTCGACACCAACGAGGATCGCGCATTAGCCCAGGCAGAGTACGTCACGTCGCTACCGAACGCCGCCGACTCGGTCGCGGCGTACGTCCTGTTCGTCTTCAGCGAGGACAGCGACGACCTCCCACAGGAGTTCGAGAAGTTCAAATCCGCCTCCCGAATCGGCTCCGTCCGCCGCGCCAAAGAGGCGCTCGAGGAGGCCGGCATCTCGGTGACGGTTCTCGAGGACAGCGGCGACACGGAAGACGACATCCTCGGGGAGGCCGAAGAGTACGACGTCGACGAGATCGTTCTCGGCGGCCGGAAGCGCTCCCCCGTCGGGAAGGCGCTGTTCGGCAGTATCACGCAGGGCGTCATCCTCAGTACCGACCGGCCGGTAGTCGTCACCGGCGGTGGCGGCGAGGAGTAGCTGGCTTCGAGGGCCGACCACGCCGCTTGTTCCCGCCGGCAGCCATCTTATCCGGGTCGATGCCGACTGTCCAACATGGCAATACGGGAACCTGAGCCGGACGAGTCCGAGCGGATCCGCGAGGTCGTCGACAGTTCGATGACAACCTCGTTCACGCTCAGTCCGGGCCAGATCGACCGGATTACCGACGAGCAGTTCGCCGACGAGACCGTCGCCGAAAAGATCGACGACGAGGACACCCTGCTTTACGTCGCCGAAACCGGCGAGGACATCGAGGGCGAGACCGTCACCGGGTTCGTCGAAGGGCACCTCGAGGACGGTTGGGGCGAGGTGAACTGGCTGTTCGTCGACCCGGAGCACCGGGGGCGAGGTATCGGAACGGAGCTGTACGAGACGGTGACGGAGACCCTCCGCGACCGCGGTGCCGACCACGTCTGCGTTACCGTCCTCGAGGCCAACACCGAGGGTCACCAGTTCGTCGAACAGTTCGGCCTCGAGCACAACGGCGACCGGCGGGTCGACATCGCCGACGAGTCCCTCGTCAAATACGTCTACGCGGATCCGGACGTCGACGTGGAGCTCCCGACGGAGTCGCGGGCCGACGAGGGAGACGATGAGGACGCGAAAGCGGAGGAGTTTCCGGAAACGGAGGAGACGGACGGCCACCTGACGGCGACGGGCGACGACGGGAAGACGGTCTACATCGCCCGCGAAGAGGACGAGTCGGGGACCGCAGCCCCGTTTTTCGTCACGTACGAAGACGAAGAGTACGACGAACAGTACGGCTTCTACTGCGCGAACTGCGGCTCGCTCGACGTCTCGATGGGGGACATGGATCGGCTCGAGTGTGGCGACTGCGGAAACGATCACGCAGAGCGGTCCGGCGAGTCGTACGACGACTCGTACCTCTGATTGACATCCTCCCACCCCTAGAGGGGTGGGATTCCTCCGGTGGGATATTGGCTATGCCGTACCCACGGAGGCAAGTTTCCCGTCGTCGGTACTCTGGATTGTGCGCTCCTCGTTTGGACTTGCCCTCTCGGGAGAGCGTGACGACTCCGACCACGTATGGTCGTCCCACTTGAGGCGCACGGGCCGTGCCATCGACCCGACTTCTTTGCCAGCCTGTCGTTCGAGGAACGTCCGCGAGGCACCGAGGTCGGCGTGTCCCTCGTAGCCACACGAACACCGGAACACGTCGCCGTCCCGCTCTGTATCGTCTCGCTCGCCACACACGGGGCACTCCGCCGTCGTGTATGCTTCTGACTCGATTTCGACCGCGATGCCGTACTCCTCGGCGGTCGTGGCAAGACGGTCGGTGAACGAGCGATACGCCCAGAATTGGTGCGTTTTCTCGTTCACTCGCGCCGACCACTGTTCCGACAGCACATCGTTGAGGTCGCCCACGTATACGGTGGCAACGTCCTCGTCGTACAGTCGTTCCATTAAGTCCCGCACGAGCGTGTCCTGTGCGTGGTCGCGTCGACGTGTCCGCTTGCGGTAGAGGCGTCGAATCCGTCGGCTACTGTACCGTCCCTCGTGGAGTTTCGATTGCAAGCGGGCGATCTCCTCGGTGGTTTCGCGGAAGCGGGCGAACAGGTCACTTCGCGAAGATGCTGTCGGCAGTCGCCGCACCGACGACGCTGAAGACCGCGCCGACGCAGACGGCCTTGAACGAGGTCACCACGAGCTCGCAGGAGCGCGCCGCGCGCTCGAGGTCGCCGGACAGGGCCGCGAGATCACAGGAGGTCTCGGCGTCCGCGAGGAACGTCTCGGGGGCGCCGAACAGGAGCGCGAGCACGGTCACCGAGCCGAACGTGACCACCATCAGCGAGATGAAACGGACCGGAACGCCGGCGACCTCCTGTTCGTCGTCCAGGTCTCTGGTCGTGTCCGCCTTGTACAGCGCCGCGTAGCCGATCGTGAAGACGATGGCGACGATCGCGAGCGCCTGCAGAATGTGCATGTTCCCGGCGAGGACCCAGACCTCCTCGGTGACCACGAACGGGCCCGCGAGCAGGAACCCGCCGACGATCTGCTGGGCCGAGTCCGCGAGCCGAAAATCGCGCGGACGGCGCGGCCGTCGAAGTTTCATAGCGGGGGATTACGGCGGAGCGACAAAACGGTCTCGTTTGCCCGAGTGATGACGCCGGCAGCCGCTCGGTCTGCCGACAGCCGCCATCAGACGAACAGCAACAGCGCTGCGTACCCCGCCCCGCCGAGCGCGAACGCCCAGAACCGGCTCTCGCGGTCCGACGGGAGCTCCTCTTTGATCACGTTGAGGACGACGCCGCCGGCCAGAAACGGGAGAAAGACGGCGACGAGGAGTTCGGTCCCCTCGAGCGCGTACCCCGCTCCGAAGCCGGCGAGCACCGCTGCCGACAGGATCCACCGGCCCCGACGGTGGTAGACGCGCCCGTGGTGCTCGCGGAGGCCGTCGTCCGTGACGACGAAGTGGAGTGCCATAGCGACGACGAACAAGCCGACGTTGCCGAGTTCGGGGTCCCAGAGCAGTGAACCGATGATAGCGTTGTAGACGGCGAACGCACCGAGGTGGAGCCAGAACACGCCGGTCGCGTCGGCGTCACCGTCCCGGTCGGTGTCGCTGTTCCCCCGGCGAGCGAGTTGCTCGAGGCCGTAGAACGTGACGAATCCGAAGAGGGCGACGAGATAGCCGTACTGCTCGGCCAGCGGCGTCGAGAGCCCGTGCCGATCGATCGTCGCGGCGGCCTCGTGGATCGCGGGCAACAGATGGACGAACACGTACGCGACCGAGACGCCGCCGGCGCTCGAGAGCCACCGACTCCGCGGGATTCGACCGCCGACCCCCAGTCGGCCAGCGAAGAAGTGGACCAGCGCGAGAACGATCGCGTACGCGAGGAGAATCGCGGCGGCGGGCCCCGCCGACTCGCTCGGAGACATTGATCGAGGCGTATGCGAGAGATGGACAAATGGTTTGGCCGGCGGCTCAGTCGTCGACGCTGTGCGTCCGATCGCTCCGCCCCGGCATCGCATCGCCGACCGTCCCGGCGGTTCGCCGGAGGAGGCGACGGAACGACTGCCAGCGGCGAACGAACAGCGCAGTCCCGAGAACGACGTAGAGCGCGGTGTAGACGAGCAACAGTTCGGTGCTCTCGATCGGGAGTCCGATGTACTCCTGAATGATGGCGAACTCGAGGAGGACCTGCGAGAGGAAGAGGACGAGCAGCGTGATCGCCTCCCTGACGGACATCTCGAAGTTGAGCAGGAGGCCGATCGCGAAGAACGACTGAGCGGCGGTCAGCCAGATTTCCGCGGACTGCTTGAAGTCGAAGGCGAGCACGCCGTACTGCCCCAGCGCGAGGGAGTGGACGACGACGAGCGTCCCGATGAGCAGCGTCCACTGGTTGAGCTTCGAGGAGATGAGCGCGTTGAACCCGGCCGTCGAGCGGGCCTTGTTGACGAGGTAGACGACGACGATCAGCTCCGGCGATTCGGAGGCCAGCGGCGCGATCCACTGGATCATGAAGAATGACGGGACACCGATCTCCTGACCGAGGTGCTCGAGACCGTGAGCGAACGGTTCGACGGCGGTAAAGATCATCGCACCGGCGTAGCCGAAGAGAACGAGGACGGTCAGGACGCGGCGACCCCGCGGATACCGCTGGAGATACGCCGGCACGCCGACGTGTTCTGTCTCCGGTTCGGCCTCGCCGCGAAGGATGACCGCGATGTACAGAACGTAAAGGCCCACCAGAAACAGCATGTCGAAGATATCGATGCCGCCGTTGAGGGGGACGAGGAATGCCCAGGCCGTCGCGACGAGCAGGAAGACGACCTCGAGGCCGATGTCCCGGTCGAGGACGACGACGTCGGCGAGGAAGCCGGAGCGGGGCTCGACCGCGGGATCGGTCGACGAACCCCGGCGGAAGATCGTGAAGAGGGCGACGCCGGCCCAGCCGATGCCGATGAGGATCCGGTTCGCACCGGTCATGTTGGCGACCGCGAGGTTCCCCGCCTCGACGCCGCGTTCGGTTCCCGCGAACACGCCCGCGTTCCAGGCGTAGAGGGCGTCGACGGCGTACTCGGGTGCGACGGCCAGCACCGCCAGCACCGCGATCGCGAACGCGCGCGGCACGTCCTTCTCGGCGGTTTCGGCCGCCCACGCCAGGAGGAACGAGGCTCCGAGGACGGCGAGGCCGGTCACGATCACCGTTCCGAGCGTCGACAGCGACTCGAGCCGTGCCGGCGCTTCGTAGGCGACCCCCGCGACCGTCGCCGTCCACGGCAGGAGCTCCGTCGCCCCCCAGACGACGACCCAGGGGAGTGTCAGTGCGAGGGCGGCCGAAATCGCGCCGAGCGCTTGTCGCCTCATGCGGGGTCGTACTGAAACGGGTGCAGCCGAGCCGTTATAAGTAACGCGTTGCGGTGACAGTGCTGCCTGCTACTGCTGCGGAGTCCGCTCTTCGAACGGCTGGACGACGACGAACCCGTCGGAACCCGAAAACTCGAGCTGGTAGCTCTCGTCGGATGACTGGCCGATCATGTTCGAGAGGCTCTGATCGACGTGGCTCCCCGGTTTGAGCGAGCCGCTCCAGGCGACGGTCGCGCTGGGGTCGGTCCTGACCGGCGGACGCAGCACCAGCGGCTCGCCGTGGGTCGTGATCGCGACGTAGCCCGGACCGACCAGCGAGACGTTGGTCAGACCGCCGGCGGAGAAGCCGGCGATGCTCTTGATCGTCCGGATCTCGTAGTCGACGCTCGACTCGAAGGCGAGGACGTCGTTCCCGTTGACCGAGATCTCCTGACCGGCGTCGAGTTCGAGGAGCTGGATCTTCTTCTCCTGGTCGGCCAGATAGACGTGGCCGGTGCCGGTCGCCTCCATCACGGGCGTCCCCTCGCCCGTCGCCTTCTCCTTGAGGAAGCCCGTGATGCCGCCTTCCGCGGAGGATTTGCCCTCGAACGAGACGTCGCCGCTGTAGGCGATCATCGATCCGGCCTTCGCGGTCACGGAGCCGTCTAAGGCTACGTCCAGTAACTTGCTGTTCTCGAGTTGAAACGTCTCGTCGCCTTCTTTCGGTTCGTTCGCGTTGACAAATTCGTCGAGGTTCATGGTAGCCAGAGCCGGGAGACGGCTCCAGCGGCCGGTTGGGCGGGCGGAGTGAAATAGTTACGTGTGGATACTTTTTCACTCCCTGAAATAGTTGCCGCGGCTACGTCTCGTTCCGAACGAGGTCCGCCGCCTTCTCGGCGATCATCGTCGTCGGCGCGTCCGTGTTTCCGCTGGTGATCGTCGGCATCACCGACGCGTCGACGACGCGCAGTCCGGAGAGCCCCCGGACCCGAAGCCGGTCGTCGACGACGGCCATGTCGTCGTCACCCATCTTGCAGGTGCCGACGGGGTGGTACAGCGTCTCGGCGGTCTCGCGGATGTGCTCGATCAGGCCCTCGTCGCTCTGGACGTCCGCGCCCGGCAGCACCTCCTCGCCGCGGTACTCGTCGAACGGCTCGGCTTGCATGATCTCCCGGACCAGTTTCACGCTCTCGAGCAACACCTCGAGATCCTCGTCCGCCGTCAGATACTGCGGATCGATGGCCGGCTCGTCGAAGGGGTCGGCAGACCGAAGCGTGATCCGACCGCGGCTGTCGGGTCGCAGGCGGAGCGCACCCAGTGAGAAGCCGTGACCGTCGGGGTTGTCGAACCCGTGTTCGACGAAGTACGACGGGCCGAAGTGGAACTGGATCTCGGGCCGATCGGCGTCGTCGGTGACGGACGCGAAGCCGCCGGCCTCCGCGATGTTCGACGTCAGCGGCCCCTTCTTCAGCACGAGGAATTTCAGCAGGTTCCGGAGCGAGTCCGCCTCGGCGAGGCTAACTGGCTTCTCGCACTCGTAGTTGACCCCGACCTGGAGGTGATCCTGCAGGTTCCGGCCGACGCCGGGGAGATCCTCGACGACCTCGATGCCGTGGTCCGCGAGGTGGTCGGCCGGACCGACGCCCGAACACATGAGCAGGTAGGGCGAGTTGATCGCCCCGGCAGAGAGGATCACCTCCTCCGTCGCGTCGACCGTCGCGGGGCTGCCGCCGGCGTCGTCTCGAGCGTACTCGACGCCGACCGCCTCCCGTCCGTCGAACCGAACGCGCGTCACCCGCGCCCCGGTCACCGCGGTCAGGTTGTCGCGGTCGAGGGCCGGCTTCAGGTAGGCGTCGGCGGCGCTGTGGCGGCGGCCATCTTTCTGCGTGACCTGATAGAAGCCGATGCCCTCCTGGTCGCCGTCGTTGAAGTCCTCGTTGTGGGGCAGTCCAGCGGCCTGCCCGGCCTCGACGAACGCCTCGCTGAGTTCGTTCGGCGACCGGAGGTCGGCCACGTTCCGCGGGCCGCTGATCGCGTGGGCGTCCGAGGGGCCGCGCTCGTTGTGCTCGGCACGCTTGAAGTACGGCAGCACGTCCTCGTACCCCCAGCTCTCGTTGCCCAGTTCGGCCCACCGGTCGTAGTCCTCGGGCTGGCCCCGGATGTAGATCATCGCGTTGATCGAACTCGAGCCGCCCAGCGTCTTCCCCCGGGGCCAGTAGAGCTCCCGGTCGTGGAGTTCGGACTGCGGTTCGGTGTGGTAGTTCCAGTCGACGCTCGACTGGAACAGCTCCGAGAACGCCGCCGGGATCCCGATTTCGCGCTCCTCGTCGGGTTCCCCCGCCTCGAGGAGGAGCACCTCGGTCTCGGCGTCGGCCGACAGTCTGTTCGCGAGCACACACCCCGCCGGCCCCGCGCCGACGATCACGTAGTCGTAGGACCGCCCTGCCCCTGACATGGTACTCCATACCGTATCGCCGAATTATAATAAGCGTTTCACGGAATTTCAACTGCTCGAACGGGTCGACCGGCGGTAGGACCCGCGAGACGAACGAGGAACGATTAGTTCGCGACGGCGATAGGCCTAAATAGACTTCTGCTCATTCCGAGATGTATGCGACACGAGGTGTTCAACGAGGCGGGAGATCGCGACCTCGTCTTCGTGCTGGGGTGGGGGAACAGGATCGAGCACGAAAACGTCCAGTGGCTCGTCGACCGGCTGGTCGACGCCGACTATCGCGTCACCGTCTTCCAGATACCGACCGTCGTCACCGACTTCGAGACGGAGTGGGTGAAACCGATCGCGGAGTACGTCGACGGCCTCGAGAACTACCGCCTGCTGAGCCACAGCACGGGCGGGCTCATCGCCGAGTACCTCGAGGGGGCCGAGTACCGCGTCTACCTGAGTCCGTGGTGGGGGTTCCACGACGACATGCAGAATCCGATCGTCTCGCTGGCGCTGAAGCTACCCCTCTCGTGGTCTATCCTGCCGACCGGCGGCACCGACCGCGAGATGCTGGGCGAATTCGCCACCGACCGGCAGCTCGAGGAGACGCCGAGCCGCATCGCGCCGACCTTCTTGCGCGAAGCGAAACGGGCACAGGCGCACCTGCCGCCGTTCCAGTTCTCGGAGCGTAGCGCCGTCTTCTACACGCCCGACGACGCCGTCGTCAGCGCCGCTGCGATCCGAGAGCGCGCACCCGAGGCCAATCAGGTCGTCTACGAGGGCGGCCACCAGCTGTTCGACTCACCGTCGCGCGAGGAGCACGTCGAGACAGTGCTGGCGGCACTCGCGGAGGGACGCGCGGCGCTCGAGTGAACGAGAATCGACGGTGGCGCGGCCGCGTCGGCCCGGCCAACGGTCGCCCGAACTTCAACGCCCTGAACGTGTAACGCGACGGCGGAACTATCGGGAGGTGGCAACTGCGGTAGATGGTCCGTCGCAGAACGTGGCTAGTCGCACTGGTCGCACTCGTCCTCGTCGTTGCAACGGTAGCCTACGGCGTCGTCGCCGTGGATCGGCCGCGGGTGGAATCGGTCGAGAACGACTGGGGGACCGTCACGTCCGAACGCACCGAGGTCGAAACGAAGGTGACCGTCGACAATCCGTTCTTGCTCCGCCTCGGCGATGCCGCCGCGGACGTCTCCTATACGGTCTCGCTGAACGACGTCGAAGTCGCGGCCGAAGAGGAAAACCGCGTGCATCTCGCCGGCGACGAGAGCACGGTCGCCGTCTCGACGTGGATCGACAACGACGAGATTCCGGCGTGGTGGGCCTCCCACGTCAACAACGACGAGACGACGACGGTCCGCGTCGAGCCCGACATCGTCGTCGACTACGCCGGGATTCGAGTCCCGGCGGAGGAGTTGACGCGCACCCGCACCGTCCATACGAATCTGCTCGAGCCACTGGCGACGAACGAGAGCCGGCAGTTCCAGGTCTCGAATCAGACGGTGTTCGTCGTCGACGAAACGGACGCCCAGTGGGGCAACGCCACCGTCAACCGGACACCGATCGAGGCGTCGGCGACGGTTACCAACTCGCTCGGGATCCCGGTCCCGATCACGCAGCTCGGCTACACGGTCCGGCTAAACGGCATCGTCGTCGGCCAGGGCGTCGCCGCCCGGCAGACCGTCCTCGAGCCCAACCGAACGCGAACGCTCGAGGCCGGCGCGGCGATCGACAACTCCAAGCTCGACGAGTGGTGGGTGACACACCGCCGACAGGGCGGTGCGTCGAACCTGACGGTCGATTTCAACGCCACTATCGCGTACGGCGGCGTCGAGCGAACCCTGCCGCTCGATTTCATCTCCTACGAGCGGCGGTTCCGAACGGACCTGTTCGGGGCGGAGAACGCGTCGGGGAACGCGAGCGCGAACGTGTCCGCAGGTGGCGGAAACGGTGAGAACGGCGGTGGGCGGGAGCCCGCCGAAAACGGAACGCAACTCGTCGGGAGCGACGGCGCGTCCCGTTCTCGCGGGGTCTGAGCCGTTCCGGTTCGTCGCTCGACCCGAGACCACACGACGACCGGCAACGACTCGAGCTATTTCACCCTCGGCCGCGAACGACCTGGTATGACCGACTTCCGCGGCACCTGGTCCGAGAGCGAGGTCGAGCGCTTTCTCCGGGAGGCGACGATCCCGATCCGCATCGCTACCCGTCGTCCGGACGACTCGCTCTGGCCCGTCACGCTGTGGTACCGCTACCGGAACGGCGTCCTCGAGTGTGCGACGGGCGCGAACTCGAACCTGGTGCGGTTCCTGCGTCACGACCCCGAGATCGGCTTCGATATTTCGACGAACGACGTTCCCTACCGCGGGATCAGGGGCACCGGGACGGCCGAGATCACAGCCGACAGCGACAAGGCGGTCCTGCGTGACCTCCTCGAGCGCTATCTGGGCGGCACCGACTCCCCGCTCGCCCGGTGGCTGCTGGCCGACGACCGCGAGGAGGTGCGGATCGAAATCGAGCCCCGGGAGATCTACAGCTGGGACTACGCGAGTCGGATGGGCGAGGGCTCGAGCGAAGACGATCCGCCCGGGAGCTGACACGGTGGTTCGAATCCGGGTCTGTCGTCCGAATACGCGTTCGGCATCGGCCTCGAGGAGTCCGGGCACAGTGGAACGCGGCCGGAGCCGTGACCGTGTCGGAACGTCAGAACACCTGTCTGTCACTGTAACGAGCACTGACCTATATTCGGCTCGGCGACCAACTTCGAACGGGCCGATGAGCACCGAAACGTCTACGCGAGGGGAGCGAACGACGTGCGACGACTGTGGCCTGCCGTACTACGCCGACGAGAACGACGCCTGTCCGTACTGTCAGCGCGCGTCCCGGACGAAGCCGGGCTCCGCAGCAACGGGACCGGGCGGGAAAGCGACGGAACCGAGCACTTCGAACGCGAACGCGAGCGAGCGCGAACCGTCGCTTCTGCGACGACTCTCGAAGAGAGTCCGCGACATGTTGGGAAGCGTGTGACGACGGCCGGGACCGACCGGCCTCGCGCTCTCGAGACGGAGCGACGGCCGCAGGCCGTCTCGAGCGGCCGGTCAGTCGGTGCCGTCGCCGTGAACGATCGGGCCCGCATCACCGTGTTCCGTGTCGGAACCACCGGCTCGGCCGTCGGACGGGCTCCGGCTACCGGTACGCGGCCAGCGGCGACTCGAACCGTGCCCCTGCTTCGGCCCGGTGCTTGATCTCGCGGAGCAGCCCGCGCTCGACGACGAAATGGGCCGGCTCCCACCAGAGGTAGTTCAGCGCCTCGTGGCGCGTCGGAAGCGAGAATCGCGACTCGCTCGAGGCGCGCCCGAGATCCGACCGCGTCCGGGCGAGCAGCCGCGTCGTCTCCCGGTCGACCGGTTCGAGAACGAACGCCCACGTCCACGGCGGCGACTCGCCCTGGGGCTCGAGGACGAGCGCGTATCCGGGCTCGAGAATGGCGATCTCCGGCGACTCGGCCGGCGAGAGCGGCGAGTCGTCGGCGACGTCGACGGTGTCGCCCGCCTCGAGGCCCGAGGCCGTCGGCGCGACCCGATACGCGTCGCGGCTGCCGGCAGCGACCGCGGCCTCGAGAGGATGGTCGGCGTCGCCTACGTCCCGACCGCCGGCGAGTCGGACGAGCCACGGCCAGACCGCCTCGGCGGGCGCGTCGATCTCGAGCCCGTGTGTCACCTGGTCCGTCGCGTCCGGCAGCAGGTCGTCGCCCGGAAGCCGAGCCTGGGTTTCCCCGTCGGTCGCCCCCCAGCGGCGGTGCCAGGGTCGGATCAGGGAGTGATACGCGCCGGCCACGGCGAGCGCGACGGCCGCGAGAAGCCGTCGGGCAGTCACGATCGATCCGTCTCGGTCGTCGCGACCGGGCTCGGCCCGCGATTTCCGGCGTGCGAGCGCCGCCGCGTCGGTCCCGATGCGCTCGAGCGCTTTCGACATGAGATAGCCCGCGAACGGACCGATGAGTCGCCAGTACCGGCGGAAGTTCCGGCGGGCGCGCTCGTCGGTCGTCGCCGTGCGCGCCTCGTAGGTCAGCAGCGTCCGGCCGTCGCCGTACGGCCGAACCGACAGGCCGACCGCGAGTTTCGCGTAGCCCGGTTCGTCGAACGCCGCGAACGCCTCGGCGTCGACCCGCCGCCACTCGATGGTCGGTCGCCAGAATTTGCCGATCGCGCCGAAAACGAACTCCCCGCCGGGTTCGTCGGCGAGTTCGGTCCACTCGTCGGTGTCCGGGATATCCGCGAATCGCAGCTTCTCGGGCGGCCGCTCCCGCGACGCGCCGCTGATCCAGTGGGAGACCGCCGCCGGGGCGTCCCGCAGCCGTCCCAGCGCGCGGACGACCGGCCCGGTGTCTGTCAGATCGGCCGCGAGCATCGCCTCGTAGGTCGTCTCGGGATCGGCGTCGACGACCGCGTGCCGGACCGTCGTCACGTCGTACTCGGGGAGGTATCGGTCGATGTGCATCTGCGTGTCGGTGGCGTCCGCCCCCGCGGCTGTGAACGGAATTTGCATGAGATGCTCTATCACGACCACCGTGATAAGCGGCCGGTCGGTGTATCGGGGGAAGACTCACTCGCTCGAGTCGTACTCCTGGTAGATGACGTGACCGCAGGCCTTGCAGTGAGAGGCGTCCCGGTCGTGGGACGAAAGGCCGCAGTTAGGGCAGGTGATATCGACCTTGTCCCGTCGGGTCCACTCGCGGACGATCTTGCTCGCCTGCCAGGGGAGGACGACGATGCCGGTCAGGATCGCCGCTACGGTGACCCATCGGCCCGCTGTCGTCACCGGGACGATGTCGCCGAAGCCGACGGTCGACAGCGCCACCACGACGTAGTAGAAGGCGTCGCCGAAGGTGTCGACGGCCGGGTTGGCGGCGTGTTCCACGCTGTAAAACAGGCCGGCCGAGACGAACAGGAGGACGAGGACCGTCAACAGCAGTTTCAGCGCGCGCAGGGCGTTGTCCGAGATCGTCCCGAAGAAGAACTCCGCGTCCTGCGTGAACCGATAGAATCGAAGCACGCGGACGACCCGAACCACGCGGAGGAACCCGACGCTGGCGACCGTCGTCGCACTCGGCCAGACGAGGAGCAAAAGCGTCGGCAGGATCGCGATCAGATCGACCATCGTGTAGGCGTTGCGGAACTCCTGCAGTCGATCCGGCGCACCGTAGAGGCGCAAGAAATACTCGAGCAGGAAGACGCCGGCGATGGCGACCTCGACGTTCCAGAGAGCGGCACTAACGGGCGGCGAGAGCGGATACGTCTCCGCGACGAAGACGGCGACGAACACGAGGTTCAGCGCCAGCAGGGCGACGTCGATGGCCTTCCCCAGCCACGTTCGGTGGTCGAGCAAGTAGAACCGCACGACGTCCCGAAGATCACGGCGCTGTGTCCTCGCTTCGGTCGTCATTCGACGGGAACTCCGGGTTGGAGCTACGTAGACCCTCGGATCCGCCGGCACGCGGTCACGAGCGGGAGAAGCGGCGATCACCGAAACGCGGCCAGGGGGATCGGAACCGAGGAGCGGCGTTGTCGCCTCGAGCGGGCAGTGACGACGCGGACGGCCGCCGTGTGTCAACCATACCACTGTCGATCCGAGCTGGGCCGGCGATTCACCAGGGGGCGGCGGCCTCGGCGGCGTCTAACAGTCGAGCGATCGTCGGATCGTCCTCGAGCAGGACGACGGCCCCCTCGCTGTACTCGACGAGCCCGTGTGCGCGCAACGATGGAAGTGCGAGATGATACAGATCGATTTCCGCCCGCTCGAGCGCATCGGCCGGGACCTCGTCGAGGTCGCACTCGAGTTCGCGGGCGGCGACGTAGCGGGCGAGTTCCGTCCTGTCGACTGCCGACCCCTCGCGACGGAGGTAGGTCAGCGCGTGGCGTCGCGCCGGGTTCGCGAGGATCGTGAACGCGTCGTCGACCGAGAGCGACGAACCGCCGTCAGTACAGACCCGACTGGGGACCTCGTGGGTTCGAGGTGGTGGCGAGTTCTGCACACGGTATTGCGTCGTCATACACCTCCCACAACGGTATAGACACTAAGATGCGCGGCTTGCGCCCGCTACCATTACGAGCCCGCTCGACGATTGAAGTCCGCCGGCGGCTCGATGACGATCCGACCGCCGCCGATAGTGACATCGTGTTCGTAAATAGAGACCGTAACGGCGACGGCGGCATCGCCGTTCGTCGTGGCCGCTTCGACCGCGCTGATGAGAGCATCGGCGTCGACGCTCTCGCCGACAGGGTCTATTTCGACCGGTGAAACGCCGGCGATCTGCGCCACGGACCTGATGGCGCAGACGAGTACGTCCGATCCATCGGTGGTATCGCAGGACTGTTCGTACGTCCCTGTTCGTGCATTGAAGCTCGGACCGTCCGCTGGTGGATGGCGTTTCTCTGACATAGTTGGAAATCATTCAGTACGGGAAGTCCGCTGCCCGTGCTACGATCCCTGGACTGTTAAATTTGGCCCCCTGAGGTGCCTGTACTCCGCTATTTTCCCACAGGTGAAATCGTTCCCAGAGATGAAAACGTGCCTGCTACTACAGAACTCTCAGAACAGTGTCGCATACTCGGACCGGTCCCGATATCGTTCGTACAGCGATTCAGCCCACTGGAAAACGTCCGGGTCGTCGGACTCGACGAAGAGCCGAAGGAAGCCGTTGTCGTCGTGCGCGGCGATTCCGACCGTCGCGTCACAGAGAAAGAGTTCGAACGGACACTGATCGTAGACTAACACCTCGAAGCGTCCGGTCCGAGCCGCCTCGCGGGCGTGGCGGCCGTACTCGGAAAAGAGGATCTCGACGACTTGTCGATCGAAGATCGCGACGACCTCCGACCCGTTCTGGACTTGCTCGTACGCCATCTCGAGGTAGATCGGGGAGATCACTCCCGAAAAGAGACGGATCCGGTCGGCGTCCGACAGCAGATCGGTGATCCGCTTGGTCGTGACGTGGGTGTGTGCCGATTGCGGCTGCGTGACCTCGGCGTCCGCAAGGTCCTCGAGTGGGAACGTTACCTCGGTCGTGTCGACCTCCTCGAGCAGCGGGCGGAGCCGGTCGGCGGTCGCGATCGTCGTCCGGCAGCGGGTGAGTTCGGTCGCGACGACGCGACCGAATCCGGTGAGTTCGAACCCGCGGTCGGTGTCGACGAGAACGCATTGGTCGGCGAGCGACTCGAGCGCTCGATGGATCGTCGACCGGGAGAGCGACGTTGCGTCGTCGAGTTCGTTCGGCGTCTTCGGCCCGTCCAACAGTGCGGCGAGGAGTTCGCTCCGGCGCATCAACTCCACCGGATCGGGCGCTCCCTCGTCCTCGGGCATCCCGACCACTGGTTACGCGCGTTCTATTTCCGGTTCGATGGCGTCGCGTTCGATCTCGAGGTCGTGTGCGTACGCGGCATGGTTCTCGACAAGGTTGACGATCTCGTCGGTGCTGTCGGCGCGAACGAGGAACGGACAGCCGTCCTGAAAGCACTCGAATTTGAATGCCATGATAGGCCAGCGAGAGAAACGGCGGTCGCACGGGTAAAGCCGCCCCCGGCGACTGCAGCCCTGAACCGGCGAGTCCGAACGCAGCCTCGCGATCGGATCGACAGCGGTCGATACGGGGAATCGTGGCGGCGAGTCTACGACGAACCACTTCGGTATCGGAGTTCATCACGGAGGCGAGTTACGGCGCGTCGCATCATCCGGGTGACGACCGACTCGCGGGTGTAGTCGACACCCCACGACTCGAGCAGTCGCCGCATCGTCTCGACACCGTCCGTTCGCCGGATATCTTCCTGTTCGGCGTGTTTGAGCGGATGGCTGAGCCAACTGTACTCGGTGTGTGCGTAGATGTCGGTTCGGTCGCGGCTCCGCTCGAAGAGGACGACGTGGAGTTGCCGGTCGGCGAGCCGCGACGATCGATACGTCCAACTCCCGTCCGATCCCTTTCCGACCAGCGTGTAATGGTACAGGCTCAACGGGTCCCAGGAGAAGCCGTCGTCGTGCAGTTTCTTCTCTACCTCCCCGACGGGAGCCGAGACCGTCGCGACGTATCCGTTCGGCCAGACGCGGTACTCCGGCTGACCGAATCGCTTCGCCACTCGATCGATCACCGGTCCCATCTGTCGGCGGAATCGACGGGGAATCGTCGGTCGAACGTCGCTACCGAACATCGGAGTGTGAGATACGCGATCGAGGACGAAAGGGACCAGGTCAGCATCTGCTGCCTCTCGGGCGAGAATCGTTCCGAACTCTCGATCGATCGGCGGGAGTGCTTGAGGGCCGGCGAGACCGCGGCGGGTCCGAGAGCGATCGCCCTCAGATGGGAAGCGCCACCAGCGCGAGGGGCACGGCGACGAGCGACGCGAGGAACGCGGCGAACGCCCGCGGGTTCTCGAGCAGTCGATCCTGGACCGCGTCGACGGCCGCGTAATACGTGTCGTAAAACCAGAGCGCCACGGCCGTGCTGAGGGCCGCGGCGACGAAGAGGAGCAGCACGATCGCGATTCCAGCACCGGAATCGAGGACGACCGCGACGAGCAGCGTGTCAGAGAGCGTGCCGAGGCTAGCACCCATGACGTACGGGACGATCTCGTTTCGTTTGATGTAGCCCCGGTTGTAGATCGGAACGACGACGCCCATCGAGAACGCGACGCTCGTCGTCACCGCCGTGACGACCAATCCGAGGGCGAGCGACAGCCACCGCCGGCGGAGCAACACGGACGCTCGGTCCCGAAGTCGATCGGTCTCGACGACGTTCAACAGGCGATCCAGCAGTTGCAGACAGCCGAGAAAAAGGATCAGTGCGAGCAGAACGCTGGGGACTGCGCCGACCGAGCGGACGGTCGCGGTCGTGAGCGGTTCGAAGAACGCAGCTCCGCGGAGGTCGAGCGCCACGTCGACGCCGTCCGGCCAGACGCCTCGCTCGGCCCACCATATCGCGAGCGCGCCGATCGTCGTCGCCGGGACGTAGATCGTGTGACTGACGACGAACGTCAGCAGGCCGAGTCGTAGCGCCTCCGGGAGCGAGTACTCCGACGCGCGGACGAAGTCCAGAACGCCGAGCAACACGACGATCCCCGCAGCGCCGAGGCGAGAGCCCGCAACGAGCAGGAATAGATCCAGAACGTCGATCAGCTCGGCCGAGAACAGCGACAGCGCGATCGCCGCGACGACCGAGCCGTTCAACAGCACGTACGCCAGCAACCAGCTGACCCCGACCAGCGAGAGCGCGCTCGTTCGCCGATGGAGGAGCGGTCGAACGGCCGGCGAGAGCGCTCTCATCGCCTCGCTCAGCAGCTGTACGGCGAAGAGGAACGCCAGGGCGATGAGGAGGAACAGGCCCACGCGGAGGAGCGATCGAACCGGAACCGGACCCCGATTCTGGTCGGCCATTCGACTATTCACCGGTGAAGGCGTACGCCCCGTAACGGTAAAGCAGTGGTCAGTGATGTGTGGTAACGTTTGTCAGATTGGAACACCGTTCGGACATCACAGGAGAACGGACCGCCGGGTCGTGACGGGACCCGAACCGCCGATTATTCCCCCGTCCGCGTCGAGTAGTCGTCCGATGAGCGCGGCCCTCGAGCTACTGTATCGAGTTCTCTCGCTGCTCGTCCTCGCGCTGGCAGTCAGGATCGTCGTCGACGCGTGGCTCGAGGTCCCGTACTCGATCCTGCTCATCCTCGTCGGGGTGGCGATTTCGACACTGCGGATCGACGTCGGGCTGCGGCTGTCGAACGAGGTGATCGTGACCCTCGTCCTGCCGGTCGTCCTGTTCAACGGCGTGCTCGAGCTGGATCGCGCCGCGCTGCGCGAAAACGTGGCCGTGCCGATCGTCCTCGTCGTCGTCGGCGTCCCGCTGTCGGTCGCGCTGCTCGGATCGGTCGGCACCGTCGCGTTCGGACTTCCGATCCTGGTCTCGCTGCTGTTCGCCGCGATCGTGGTTCCGACCGACCCGGTCGCCGTGCTCTCGCTGTTCGAAGAGCTCGACGTGCCGGAGCAGCTATCGGTCGTCATCGACGGCGAGAGCCTCTTCAACGACGGGGTCGCGATCGTCATCGTGAACGTGCTGCTGGCGATCGCGGCCGAGCAGGCGAACCCGACGGACGGCCTCGAGATCGCCGGGGAGTTCGTCGCCGACGTCCTCGTCGTCGGCGTCGGCGGGTTCCTCGTCGGCTGTTTCCTGGGGTACGGAGCGGCGCGGATCGTCCGCCAGATTCCCGAGCGGATGGCGGTCCTGCTCGTCACCGTCCTGACGGCGTACGGGAGTTTCGTTCTCGCAGAGCACGTCGTCGGCGCGAGCGGCATTCTCGCGACGGTCGGTGCAGGTCTGTTCGTGGAACCGACGGTCGACGGAGACGCCGTCGACGGCGACACGTTCGTGTTCGTTCGCGACACCTGGGAGGGCGGAGCGTTCCTCCTGTCGACGCTCGTCTACGTGCTCATCGGCGCGCAGGTCCCGACCGCGAGCCTGATCGAGCACATGGGGGCCATACTCGTCGCCGCCGTCCTCGTCTTGCTCGTCCGGGCAGTGATCGTCTACGGTCTGGTCGGTGCGGTGAACGCGACCGCCACGCGGCCGTTCCCCTGCAGCTACCAGCACGTCCTCGTCTGGGGCGGCCTCCACACCGTGGTCCCCATCGCGCTGGCGCTCGGTCTCCCCGCGTGGGTGGCCCACCGCGAGTTCGTCCAGGCGATGGTCTTCGGCGTGGCCATCGTCGGCGCGCTCGTGCAGGGATTCCTGATGCCGTCCGTCCTCCGCGCCGCGGGGATACCGACGCACGTGTCGCGGGCCGGGTCGACGGACGGCGCGTCGTGACAGACGCCATCGCTCGAGCGCCGGCGAACGGCGATCGCGGTCACCCGAGCGGTTCGGCTGAGGCGTCGGGTCGTCCCCGCCCGGCGTTGGGGACGGTCTCGAGGTCGCGCTCGAATCGGCGACGGCGAGCGTCCGGCAGTCGGGCCTGCGCTTGCGGGTGCCACTGACAAACGACCGCTCGGTGGAGGTCGCGACGGAGGCATGAGAATGCGATACGTCCATAGACGGGGCGATCCCCCGCGTTCTGGCCGCTCGCCGAATCGACAGTCGACGTTGCGCCGACGGCTCCGGCGCCGACGAACCGATCAGTCGCTCGTCCCGGAGGTGAGCATCGGATGTCGTCCGAACAGGAGAACGTGATGGTATCGGAGTCGGCGCACACACCGGGTTCGGCGCCGAACGACCGGTCTCGCGGACGGGGCGGTCGGATCGCCGCCGCGGCCGTCGGCGGAACGCTGCTGGCGCTCGGACTCAGGCGGCGATCGATCGGGGGTGCGGCAGCGGCGCTCGCGGGTGGCTGGCTGGTCTATCGGGGGTTCGCAGGCGACCGGTCGCGCCCGGAGCCCATCGACGGGGGCGCTTCGAACGAGGCGGATCGATCGGCCGGCGCGGTAGAGACGACCCGTTCGGTCACGATCGGAAAGCCGGCGGACGAGGTCTACGAGCGCTGGCGCGATCCGGACGCGATGACACACATCTACCGCGGACTCGTCGATGTGACGGCCGAGAGTGAGGATCGCTGGAACTGGACGGCGAGCGGCCCGCTCGGGGCGAGCGCGTCGTGGACCACCCAGGTCGTCGAGGACCGACCCGGCGAGTTTCTGCGCTGGGAATCGCTCGAGGACGCGCCCGTCGCGAGCGAGGGATCGGTCCGCTTCCGGGAAGCACCGGCTGGCCGGGGTACGGAGGTGACGTTCCGGTTCCGCTTCGAGCCGCCGGGTGGTCCCGTCGGTACTGCGGTGACCAAACGCCTCGAGATCGTTCCCGACTCGCTCGTCGCCGTCGCGCTCGATCGATTCAAGAGCCTCGTCGAGACGGGCGAGATACCGACGCTCGAGGGGAATCCCTCCGCGCGCGGCGCGGGTGATGCTCTATGAAAGCGCTCACCTGGCACGGTGAGGAGGACGTCCGGGTCGACGACGTTCCCGATCCCGAGCTCGTCAACCCCCACGACGCGATCGTCGAGATCACCGCCACGGCCATCTGCGGCTCCGATCTGCACCTGTACGACGGCTACGTTCCGACGATGCGGGAGGGCGACGTGCTCGGCCACGAGCCGATGGGCGAGGTCGTCGCGGTCGGTGACGCCGTCGAGACGCTCGAGCCGGGCGACCGCGTGGTCGTCCCGTTCACGATCAGTTGTGGCTCCTGCTGGTTCTGCGAGCAGGGGATGTACTCGCTGTGTGATAACTCGAACCCGAACGCGGAGATGGCTCGGAAGGTGATGGGCCAGTCGCCGGCCGGGCTGTTCGGCTACTCGCACATGCTGGGCGGCTACGCCGGCGGACAGGCGGAATACCTGCGGGTGCCCTACGCCGATGTTGGCCCGATCGCGGTCGACTCGGACCTGCCCGACGAGCAGGTGCTGCTCCTCTCGGACGTGTTTCCGACGGGGTACATGGCCGCCGAGAACGCGGAGATCGAGGAAGACGACACGGTCGCGGTCTGGGGCTGTGGCCCGGTCGGACAGTTCGCCATCCAGAGCGCCTGGATGTTCGACGCCGGCCGCGTCATCGCGATCGACCGCGTCCCCGAGCGCCTCGCGATGGCCCGCGAGCACGGCGACGCGGAGACCGTTCACTTCGAGGACGAGGACGTCTACGACCGCCTCATGGCCATGACCGGCGGTCGCGGCCCCGACCGGTGTATCGACGCGGTCGGCACCGAGGCCCACGGCACGGGCCTGATGGGCCTCTCGGACAAGGCCAAACAACAGGTGAATCTCGAGGCCGATCGGCCCCACGTCCTCCGGCAGGCGATCCGCTGTTGCCGGAAGGGCGGGACGCTCTCGGTCCCCGGGGTCTACGTCGGCCACGCGGACAACGTTCCGGTCGGGCCGCTGATGAACAAGGCGCTGACGGTCAACACCGGCCAGACCCACGTCCAGCGGTATCTCGATCCCCTCCTCGAGAAGATCGAAGACGGAGAGATCGACCCGTCGTTCGTCGTCACGCACGAGGAGCCGCTGGATCGGGGCCCCGAGATGTACGAGACGTTCCGCGACAAGGAAGACGGCTGCATCAAGGTGGTGCTGACCCCCTGAATGGGGGCTGTTCCCGATCGGGAACGATGCGTGTCGCCGGACGTTCGCCCGGCTCGAGATCGGCGATCCGGAGCGAAGCCGTTCCCGATACGGGACGCCTCGAGGACGAGGTCGATCGCCCGACGGCACGAGCTTTAGGTGTGCCTAAAGTCCGAAATCGTTTTGTATTATTAGGTGGGCCTAAAACCTATGTCCGAAGACGGTTCGACAGACGGGACGGCGACGCGACGCGAATACGTGAAGTACGGCAGCACAGTTCTCGCGGGCGGAGTGCTCGCTGGGTGCGCTGGCGACCGAAGATCGAATGGCTCCGAATCGACGGGCAGCGAGTCCCACTCGGTTTCGATGGAACCGATGGGAACGGTCAGGTTCGATTCGGTGCCCGAGACGTGGATGGCGTATTTCAGTACCTACGGCGATATGGGAATCGCACTCGGCCAACTCGATGGGCTGCAGGGATTGATATTCACGGAGAACTGGCCGCTCACGTTCTTCGACCACCTCCCCGACGTGGACGTCTCCTTCGACGACGTCCCGCAGCTCATGGGCGAGGGTTCGATCCCCAAGGAGTCGTTCTACGAACTCGACTGCGACGTCCACCTGATGGACCCGAACTTCATCAGCCTCCTCGACGACAACTGGGACGAGGGGGACTACGATGAGATCGGAAACAGTCTCGGTCCCATCGTCGGTAACACCATCCGTCGGCGTGGCGAGAACTGGCACGACTACCCCTACTACTCGCTGTACGAAGCCTTCGGGAAGATCGCGGCGGTGTTCCAGCAACAGGAGCGGTACGAGGCGATCGAGCAGATCCATGACGGTCTGCTCGACGACGTGCAGTCGCAGCTGCCCGACGAAGAGGAGCGGCCGACCGTCGGCCTCCTGTCGGTGAACTCGGACTTCGAGGAGGGATCGTTCTACGCCTACCCGGTCAACGACGGGAACGGCCACAAGCAGTATCGGGACCTCGGGATGCGCGGCGCCTTCGACGACGTCATCGAGGGCGGGTACGCCAAGTGGGACTACGAACAGCTCCTCGAGGTCGACCCCGATGCGCTCGTCTTCCAGTACGGCTTCTCGCACGTCTCGACCGAGGAATTCGAGCGGCGGATGGACGCGATGCGTGACGATTCGGTCGGCAAGCAACTGACCGCAGTGCAGAACGACCGTCTCTACCGGGGCGGCACGTCGTATCAGGGCCCCCTCATCAACCTCTTCCAGACGGAGGCGGCGGCCAAGCAGTTCTATCCCGACACGTTCGGCGAGTGGGAAGGGATCGACACGCTGGCGAAACCGGACGCGCGGCTGTTCGACTACGGGGCCGTGGCAGACATCATCAACGGGGACTTCTGAGGGTGCGAATCGGCAGTCCGGCATTCGCGATGTCGTATCGGAACGGATACCGAGACAACCGGTGACGATGGCGAGCGTCCCACCGTGGAGAACGAACCATCACGGGGCGGTTCGTCTGAAACACCTACGGCCGATGGTGGGATCGACCAGTGGCTCTCGGCAGTGTCTAAACCCCGATACTCGTACCGCACAAAACTGATCGGATAATGGGTATCAGTTCGGGGGTGGCTACTCCGGTCGGCACTTACTCGGCGCAATATCACTGGCCAACGTCTCGGTAGCGATGTCGTACGCTACTGCAACGTCCAGAAGCACGGCGTCCCGTTTGCGTGCCCAATCGAAGCGGCGTAAATCGAGGTGGTGTGGGAACGTCTCTATCGATTCGTCGTGGAAACTATACTGACCGGTATCGCGGAAATGGATCCCCGAAGTGAGGAACCGCACGTCCGGATCGCTGGAGTAGACGACCGCGTGAAAGCAGTTCGTGATCTGAACCGCTACGCCGTCGTGGTCACAGCTGTCACCTCGACCGCGGTCGCTCTCGCTATCACTACCTCGGCCGGCCCCCGCTCCGGTTATCACACTACTCGTCCCGATCGATGCCAGCACTGACCGACGTGTCGTGCTATCACGCGTCACTCTAGTGCTATCCACGGCCGCGGTCGTCATATAGTCACTACCGCTCTTTTCCTGGTAACAGCTCTCTGCGACAATCGATATCGTCAGGACACAACGAAAAGAATCGGTCGGCAACCACCGGCGCATGAGCCGATGAGAACTCCCGACAGAGTTCTCCCGATCGGTGGGCGAGTTCTTCGGAAACCGGAACGCAACGGTAGCACGTCCGGCCGGTATCGGCATCTACGGGGAGGGACTCCCCGAATCTTTTCGCTTAATTCCAGCGGATGGCTGTGACTCCGCGGATCGTATTATCAGCGCCTTCCGTCGGAGCTGACCGTCTTCGTCTGCGATACGCTATTCGTCGACGAGTCGGTAACCGTCAGTCGGACGTTATACGTCGCACGGCCGACGTGCTTGAGTTTAAAGCTGTCCACCCCCGAGGCGCCTGACCCGCTTATGTCCGTCCGCGAGCCGTCAGCGACAGCGCCGGTCGAATCGATTACCTCGACGAACACCGAGTCGAGGTCCCCGTCGGGATCCGAGACGGACCAGTCGGCAGTGATCTCCGCGTGCGGATTCGGCGATCCGGCCTCCACGACGGTGTAACTGTCCACTATCGGTGAGTCGCTACCGGAGTCAGTAGTGAACGTTACTGTGCCCCCCGTATCGGCATCACCGTCGCTGGCGTCGGCGATAGCGCGGTACTCGTAGTCCGTCCCGCTCGAGAGTCCGGAGAGGGACTGGCTGAACGAACCTGTCGAGGAGAGCGTCTGTGCGTCGGTAGTGTTGGTAAGACTCTCGCTACTCGGCCCCCACTCGAAGTAGACGTCAACCGAGGACGCGCCGCCGAGGTCAGTGAGGCTACCATTGAGCGTTGCGTTCGTCTCGGCGACGCTGGAAGCACCGTCCGTTGCGACGGCTAGAGTGGATGTCGTCCCCTCCGTGCTATCGGTGGTGTTACTACCGTCGGAAACACCGCCGATGTGAATCTCGTGTCCGTCGTATATCAGCGCGTTACCCGATTGATCGTCCCCGATGACGTATCCGAGTGGACCGACGCCCTCGATGAGGTTGTCGTCTGAGGTAGTGAACCGAAAGTTCGTACGCTCGTAGGCGAGTTCGCCGTTCACCCAGTAGCGCATCACACCGTCGGCATTGGCCGCCCCGTTCGAGTACGTGTTAGAGCGGACGTAACCCTCGATTTCGTTCCACTGATCCATCCACACCGGTACGTCCGTCATCTCGAAATCGCCCGATTCGTCCATATGATACGTGTAGCTGAAGAAGTTGTAACCGGGCGGGGACTGGCCGGACGGCGAGCCGTTCCTGTCCGAGAAGCCGATAGCGTTAGACCACCCGTTCGTCCCGTCGGGTTCCCCCCCACCAGAGGAGCCGCTCCCATTCGTCAACGGGAGCCAAAATATCCGCATGGTATCGTACTGCGAGAGCCTGATCCCGTTCGGATAGACGTAGAACCGTGTGTAGATTTCAGTTGGCATGTCGTAGCCGTGCTCTTCGAAGCGATACTCGAGGTTCGCGGTCTTCGAATCGCTCGAGAATTCCGTGCGCAGCGCTTTCTCGTTGATTTTCGTCGGAGATGAGACGAACTCCGGAGAGATACCGCTCCGATTGTCGTTGACGTTGTAAATCTCCGAAGGCGCGCTGTACTTGTCGTAATCGATCTCGATCACTTCGCCGTTATCAACCGCCCCCGTGACGCTGGGTAGTCCCGCACCTGCGCCGACCGTGACTGCCGCTGCGCTCGCCAGTTTCAGATACGACCGTCGGTCTATCCCCTGTCCTGCGGCAGTTCCGTGTTCGTCTGTCTCTGATGCCGTTTCGTCTCGTACCGGTTCGTCGCGTGCCATACCAGCTGAGAGATGAGATTCCTCCATTATAAACTTTCTTCACCCCACGAATGTCTTCATTTACATACTTTAACTTAACGATCAAGGCCCCACTTGTTATTTTGGTCTACAATAAGGCATTATAGTTATTCGCTTTTGCTGACTAAACAGAAAGACATCCGTAGCGCTTTCTCTCCGATAAGAGACTGCTTCTAACGGACGAGATGATGCGTGACACCACTAGCACGAAACCATATGATTCGAGAATATGTGCTATTTTTACGTTTATCGTAGTATGGTGGCACGGGTCCCTCGAAGGAGGACATAGCCAGACTGTGACGGAAAACGGCCCGACAGAATTTTCATTCCGAAAGTAGGTCGGATGTCACGTAGGTTTAAGTACTATATTTTCCGTGATTTAAATGCCGATGTGAATCGCGGGCCTCGAGTGACGGAGGGATGTAATACTATATTCCTGAGTGATATTTGCCCATCCGAAGGGGTGAACGAGTGTCCAAATGTGCCTGAATAGCGGAGCGATTCTCAGAATATAGCGTTCTTCCACGAGAGTCGATATCGGTTAGGAGGTCTCGGCACTCGAACAGGAACGGATCTCTTCGTCAGGAACAACTGCTAGCCTCGAATCGTTTTCCTGTACTCCTTTACACCGGGACTGGAGTGCGTGGACTCGACCGACGTGTCGGGCAGTTCGAAATCGGTCTCCTCCGTCCCGTCACGATTCGCAAGAATCAACTACGATTCCGCAGCCAACTCGTCGAGGACGGTATCGTCACCGGGTTTCGATTTCGTTCTGTCGAGTGGAGTCGGCCGCGGCCAGAGGTACCGCCACATGAGCCCGGCGGCGATTCCGCCGAGCGTCGAGGCGAGCATGAACATGACGGCATCGAACGGCTGAATCCCCGCGATCCCCGACGTGAAGATGCGGGCGAGGGCGACCTGCGGGTTGAAAAACGCCGTCGAAGACGTTCCGATGATCCCCATACCGACGGTAAAGCCCACGGCGAGACCGATCCACTCGCTCTCCTGCCGGATCAACGAGACGACGGCCGATACGAGCAACACGGTGCCGAAGAACTCGGCCAGCCAGGTCGACGCGGGTCGTTCGACGGCAGAGATGGCAAACACCTCCCACCCGATCGTACTCACGAACGTGAGTCCCGCCAAGCCGACGCCGACGAGACCACCGACGAACTGCACGGGAATGTACTGCCGCGCGGTCTTCATATCTACGTCACCGGTCACCAGCAGCGCGACGGTGACTGCTGGGTTCACGTGAGCGCCACTGATCGGCCCGAGCATCTGCACGATGACGAACAGCCAGCCGGCCGTCGCCAGGCCGATGAACAACACGCCGATACTCGGACTCGCCTCGAGTACGCCGTCGGCGAGCAGTCCCGACGACACGAGGACGAAGACGAGCGTCGCGGACCCGAAAAACTCCGCGACGAGTTTCTGTGTCGTAGTGAAATCACTGGTAGACATTACCTATCACATCATATACGGTCTCGACCGAATATATACTCGCCTCCGAACCGCTCGGTGACCGCACTGTCCGCCTTTTCGGACGCTCCACGGCCAAGCTGTGTCGGATCGCCCGCATGATACGCCCTCGTGAGCGGGTACACGGCGGGTACCCGGTAACAGATCGCTGCCGTGGTGGAAGACGGCATTCCGTACGGTCCGGTTTTCGTCCGACCGCCGCCGACGAGGACGGCGAGTCCGGCGTATTTCAGCGAAGACTCGCGGAATTCTACGCCGAATCGTCGTGACGGTAAAATTGCCGAGCGGAGAGAGGACGGGGCGCGGAAGCCGAAGGCCTCGGCACTCGAATGGGGACGACTTACAAGTATCGGCGTGGTACGTTCCCGGCCGCTCGAGAGCGGTTTCGAGTCCATGCGGGTAACTGTGGACTTCGCGAGAGCGGCGACGAAGAAACGGAGACGACACAATGACAATAGAGATAACGGAACTCGTTCGACGCGATCCGGAGGAGCTCTGGACCGAGGGCGACCTCGACGTGATCGAGGAGATCTACGCGGAGGAGTTCGTCCTCCACGACCCGGCCGCGCCCGACGAACCACGAGACCGCGACGACTACAGAGACTACGTCGAAACCTATCGTGAAGCGTTTCCCGACGTCGAGTACGAGGTCGAAGACGTGATCGCGGACGGAGAGACTGCGACGCTCCGATACACCGCACGCGGCACGCACGACGGCGAATTTCTCGGACTGGAGCCCACCGGCGATCGCGTTTCGATATCGGGGATGGAGATGTATCGCGTCGAGGACGGGAAAATCACCGAGATGTGGACGAGCTACGACGCTCTCGGGTTGTTTCAGCAACTCGGGGTCGTCCCACCGGTCGACGAGCTCGGCGAGGATTCGAGCGACTAATCGGCGCGTGGTCACACAGTACTCAGACGGAGACAGTGCCACCAGCCGTTAAGATTGTTCACGATGAACCGTCAGCCGTGATGCGTCGTTCTCGATCGGGTAACCGCGACGGTCCGACGCTAATGGCGGCCGAGCGTGAGGGGGCGATCGAACTGCAGGTCCACGTGGGGGTACTCGTCGCGCACGCTCCGGAAACTGACCCGGATCCGCTCCAGTCGTT
>SDGW01000115.1_pt1 | contig 32348 bp, 33 predicted proteins | sample 2873831 | NCBI WGS metagenome assembly SDGW01 (sample SAMN08132700, study PRJNA421101) | hypersaline lake metagenome | isolation source: celular fraction 0.22 microns magnesium sulfate-rich crust from ephemeral... | place: Spain: Penahueca Lagoon, Toledo | collected 2011-07 | reverse complement strand
GATAGCGGCCGCGAGGTCGTCGCGGTCGGCATCGAGGAGATTCACTTGCCCGAACTGGCCGGGATACGTCTCGCTGTAGTCTTCGATGTCGAAGCCAGCGTGCATGTACGGTTCGATAGACGCGGGCGCGTCGGCGACCGCGTAGCCCACCCCACCGCGGCCGCAGAACAGGTCCGCAACCTGTAAGGTCCGATAGGTCGTCCAGCGCATTCCGGCGGCGCTCCGGTCCCACCGCGGCGTCTTCCGGAGACAGTCGGGGCGGCCTCGGGTCATGGGTCCTCCTCGGCCTGCCACCGCTTCCGGCCGCGGTACGGTGCGTTCCACCGCTGTTCGAGGTCGCCGAGGACGACCGACGCGAGGCGGGCCATGCCGATGTGGACGCCACGCCGGAACTCGTCGCTCGACTCGTCGGCCTTCGGCGCGTGCTGGTCCACAGCGTCCTCCAGCAGGTTCCGGACCGCGGGCAGGACGGCCGCTCGGTGCCGGTCTTCGCGGAACCGCCGAGCCTGAATCGCGGGGTCGAGTGCGTCGTGGTCGGGTACATCTACGACGTACTCCTCGCCATCGTCGGCCGGGTGCGCGACGAATACGCCGACCGGTGCGTAGTTTAGGAGCGTTCGTTCTTTCTCGCCCGCTCCTTCGGAGGTGTCTTTGTCCTTCGTGACACCGAGGTGGGCGACGAGACGCCCGTCGGATAGCTCTTCGACCTCGTGAACCCACGCGCGATTCCCGACGTGGAAGCGAACGACTGCCTCGAAATCGTCCGGCCCACGGATTCGTGGCGGCTCTTCGCGGGCGGCTTCCACTGGGTCGAAATCGTCGTCGGTCTCGCTCACGATTCGCTCACCTCTTTCTCCAGTCATATTCGACATGCCTCGTCCCGGAATCGAACCGGGAATCACCTATCGAGGTAAGGAACTGAGGTGACGGGGACACTCCTAGGAAGGCGGCACCAAACCTGTCAGCCAAATAAATCTACGCTAACACTATGCCCTCCAACCAGAACGACAGCAGCGCGATGAGACTAGCCGCAAGGGGGTTCCAACTCGAAGGCCTTCCTGTGATTCTACGTCACCCACCACTGAGAACCACCTCTAGACCGTCCTCATCGCCTGAGACTCCTACCGCTACGATGTCGTCTTCTCGAATCCACCGGGGTTCGTCTGTTCCGCCAACATCGACGAAATCCTCGTCGATTCGATAGACCCTGTCTGCCGTGAGTCCTTCGCTGTCGGGATAGACGACTAAGACGCCTTTGTCGATCTCTACTTTCGTAGGTGTGTTTCGCGGGTTATCTTCAGCCATTAGTTTGAGTCCTTTGGTTCCACGAAGAACATCACTCGATCCCATAGTTCACATCCGAATGGCGGGATGTCCGAGTTGCCGTCGTAGTCAAGTCCGCCTTCGACCGGACCGTCCCAGTAGCCTTCTTCGACGTAGTTACCTCCTGCATCTGGTGGGGAGTGAATTGAGTCGCTGGTGTAGATGTTGAGGCCAGCTGGACGGTCGTCTGGATGAATGTCGATCCCCATCGATGGACTGTGATAGTGTGGGTTGTCTTGCCAGATGTGGACGGTCTTGGGTTCAACTTCCACCAGTTTATCTGGATCGCCGAGTTCACCCGGTGAAACGCCGTACTCGTAGTTATCGTCCCAGATTCGGACTCGGATTGTCTGGGATTCGTTCTTGATATCTTGTGACATTATATCCCTTCCCTGCGGTAGTCCTGAAGTGCAGTGAGCCCTTCCGCACGTGCCTCTTGGTCTGCTACGTCGTCTTGCTCACAACCGGCAACAGCTTGCGCTTCAGCAGTCTCTTCAACCCGTCCGCCCTCGTCATTCTCATGATTATCTACGCAGATTCGCGGAGCAACGAAAAACCGCCAGTCATCGACGACTTCCACATGTAGCGGGAATTCCTCTGCGTAGTTGACCGTCACAGTCCACTCAGCCGGTAGAGCGCGTACGACTTGCTCCAAATAACTGTTTCCATACAACCCAACGATTTCGGAGTCACTGTCGGACTCTATCGACCGGATGCCGTCTTCGGGCGGAGTCCACTCGTTAGTGTACGACTGTCCGTTCGTCTGTCGTGCGACCGCAAACTCTTCCTCGCGTGTAACGAGTGCGATAGCATCGTTCTTGGTACAGGAGTGACCGATTCCTGCGACAACGCCCGCAAGTTTGAATGACGTGATTTCTACGGAAGCCGTAAACTCGTCTCTATCGTGTGAGGGCATCTCCAGTTCTAACGTTCGCTTTTTCTCCGGATCTTCCAGCTCTGGAACTGTTATGATGTCCTGACCAATATGGGCGTATAGACTGTCGTTACCGTATCCGTATGTGAATTCCACCTCGTCATGCCGGTTTGCCACTGTTCCGACTGCTTGAGAAAATTCTTTGATGTCGATCGCTACCTCGAATGGTTCTGGCACGTTATTATAGTTGCCGAAGGGGATCGTTATGTCTACGCCAGCCGCGGATGCTTCGTCTACACTATGGAAGTGTAAGCCACTCTCATTGATTGAAAGTTTGCCGGTGCCGACGAGTTCAGCAGTTGCTCCGATGCGATTGAACACTTTCCCGGCGCTAACCGAGATGTGAGCTTTTTCAACGCTGTGTGCATCGTCTGAGGACTCGTCCTTGTTATCTTGTCCTTTAGTTGTCATTTTTATCCTCCAGCACAAACGCGATATGCGTGTCCGGGTCGTTCTCGTGTCGCTGCTCCTCGCCGCCCTCCATCCGCCCTCGAGTGTTCTTCGTGACCATGCACGCCGTGAGAGCGTCCGACTCGTCGATCTCCTCACGGTGCGGGCCGAAGTAGATAAGCCGGTCTTCGCTCGGGTGGCTCACGATAACTCCACAGTACTCGGCCACCGTCAGCTCCTTCTCGGCTAATTCGACCACGACAGTCGGCCGCTCGTCTTCGCGTCGGAACTCCGTCCGGACAGTACCGACGCGAGACTCACAGTCAACAGCCGGGGGTTCGTCATCCGAACTAAGATTTTGTTCGTGCGTTCCTCCCGCCTGAGTTGTGTCCTCCTCGGTAATCATCGCTGAATTAGGTCCAGCGTGGTCCTCACACTCACTAATGGCGACTACATTCCCGTCGTCCCAGTGAATCGTGCAGTCGTTGCACTCCTCGTGAACGTCGAGGTCGGCCTTCACCACGTCGAGCGTCTGGTGTTTGTCTGCTTGACTCTCCAAGTCACTCTCGTCCTGCTCGGACTTCTCGTCCTGCTCGGACGGTGCGTTGGTGCGCCAGTTGGTCGGGTGGTGGTCCATCTGCGTCCACCACGTTCCGCATGCGTCACAGACGCGCTTACCCTGTCCTTCGGAGTAGAGCGCCCCTGAATCGCACTCGGGGCATGGGACTCCGGCCGCACGCACTTGCTTCTGAGTCACTACCGTCGTATCTTCTCCGATTTTCGAACTCATGCTTCCTCCTCGCTAGTTTCGTCCCACGTCGGCGTTAGGGGGTCACAAAACGTTTGTTCGATATGGCTCCAGAATCTGCCGTCCGAATCCCGTTCTTCGGCGCTCATGCTTCACCACTCTCCGTTTCGAGAACGTCTTCCCACGATCTATGGAAGTAAATCGAGGCCGTCTTCGCGCCAGTACCTTCTACTGAACCAATACTGATTTCTTCCTCTCGTTCGAATCGGTTTTCCCACCACTCTTGGATGGCTTCCGCCGTCTTCGGGCCGATACCGTCGTGTTCAGTGAGCGGTCGCTCGGACACTACTGCCTCAACCAGTTGCTCGGCAGTCACGAACGCATCCTCTATCCGACTAGCCGTCTGGGCGGAACAACGCATCCGCTTCTCGATACCTTTTTTTCTCAGAATCGCCCCGATGCTCCGGGATTCGGCATCCGCATTGTGTTCTGTGTTGTTCTTACTCATTTACAGTAATCCTCAATGTTGAACACTATACATATATTGCTACTTAGTCTTTTGGACAATATGTCTATTTGACTATTTCTGACCATAGACTTTAACATCTATATGACCGAAAGTCCGCTATGCGACCGAACATCGAAATATCTCATGAAAAGAACGGTCAAGTTAAGGACTACGCTGAAGCCAACGACCTTGATCTCACTACCGCTTACAAGAGAGTTATAGAGGCTGGATTAGAAGAATTAAAAGACGACTGACTATTGTTCCAAATGGTTCCTATCAAGTCGTGCTATCACGTGCCAGCCTCAGTTACGAGGAGTCGGTCGAGACCCTCGCGGTCGTCGTAGTCCTCCGGCAGTACGTCGGCCCACACGAGGTCCATCATCAGCGACGTGAGGTTGCTAACGAGCATGGCGCGACTTCCGCGTGGTTCGTCGCGCTCTAGTTCGCGGATGTAGCTGTCGTGGCGGATCTTCGCCCACGTCTCGTCGTCGAGGTCGCTAATGTCGCGGGCGTCGCCCCACGAGTGTTCGCACGCGGTCTCCTCGGCGTCTTGATCGGCATCGACGTATTGACGGCATCGCGAACAGATGAGAATACCCGGCCAGTTTTTAGTTTCACTGGTTTCGTTATCCGCTTCGCTCGTCGTTTCTAGTGAGTCTGGCACGGTTGATTTGATTGCTGGAACGTATCGTGTTGAACCATCCCGAAACTCGATTTCGACACCGACGATATTATCGATGAAACTCCGGGCATCTGGACCGTGACAGGTTCCAGGGAACACGTTGTTGCATGCCGAACAGGACCAACCGTGGACGCGAAGGCCGTTCGGGAGCGCGTGACTGCCTTTCGACGATGATACCTCTGTTCCACAGTCGGTACAGCAAATATTCCACTCGTTTCGGTCATAGTTGACGACTTCTGGGCCTTGTGTTTCACTCATTGTATTTTCATTTAGTTGTTATTCACGTACTTCATCTCGGATGCCTCGTCTCGGAATCGAACCGGGAAATTGCCACACCGAGGTTGGAATCGAGGGAGCCGCGATTATTTCAAGTAGGTTTCACCCACGCACCTACCACATAAACACTCAGTCACCACCTCCTGCGACTTGGCCGTTCTGAGCGATGGGTCCAGACTCATTCCCGTACTGAGTAACAGTTGGTTGGCTTGTTGGCACCAGAAGCTGTTTTACAAGAGCTTTCCCTAGGTTAACCGGCACGGCATTCCCGATTAGCTTCTTTGTCTCTGTCTTATTTACGGGAAACTCGTAGTCTTCAGGGAGACCTTGCGCGGCTGCAAGCTCTCGAGGTTGAAGCATCCGGTATCGGAGGTCCAACGCCCACGGATAGAGTTCCGGTACGCACAACGCGTGCCGGTCCTTCTTCGTGACGGTCGGAAGCGGTTCGTCAATACTCTTCACATCGCTCTTACCGTTATATTCAACGAGGAATGGCCGGGCGAGATACGGGTCGCTTCCGGTTGCAGTAATCGTTGGGTACGGCTCGTCGACACTATGGACACGCGGGCGTTGGCCGCCAGTCTCGCTCTGGTACGGAACGAAGAACGGTGACACGAGATGAGTGTCGTGGTTTTCCATAGTGTCCGCGTAGATCTGCTGGTCGTCGGACTCATGAGTTATGTTCGAGAGGAGTTCATCGTGTGCACCATCTTCTGGGAAGAAGAATGGGTCGGCATGGATGCAGTGGATCGCCCCTTTGGTAGCAATCGTCGGAACTGGACGCTCATCAGCGTCGAGTGCGCGTGCGTTTGAATGCTGACCCATGATCATCGATGTGATCTTACTTGGGTCGTCAAGCTCGAGTGCTCCTCCTTCAACGAGGAACGGTTCCTCGCGGTTGGCGGCCGCGTCAGCGGCCTCACTCGCCGGTACGATATCGTCCTGCATCGCTTTGACGTCGTCGGAGGTGAGGCTGGCGATAGTGTCGGCAAGCGGTTCAAGTCGGTCGTCGCAGTGTTGTCGGATACCTTCTGCAATACGCTGCATCGTGTTCTGGACGAGTGGACGTGACCGTGTCCAGATCGACTCGCCGAGGTCGCTCCAGTCGATAATCTCCGCGGCTGACCGCCACGGCTTAATCTCTGGATTCTCGCCGCTGCGGCTGTGCGTTGGGTCAGGAAATTCGGGACGATAGTCGCGGCGAGCCATTACGAAAAATCGCCGTCGACTTGTGGCGTCGCCGTAGTCTGCGGCGTTCAGTTTCGTGTGCTGGACACTGTAGCGGTCGGCTTCGAGCTGTTTCTTCCACGCTTCGAACTTCGACCCGTCGCGCGTTGGCTCACCATTCACGATTGGCCCCCAGTTCTTGAATTCGGGGACGTTTTCGACGAGGATAGCGTCGGGCTGGAGCTTGTGAACCCAGTCAAGGACGTGCATCGGACTCGCACGCGCCTGTTCGTCGACTGGCTTGCCACCCCGCGCCTTTGAAAAGTGCGTACACTCGGGCGCGGCGATGAGGATATCGACACTACCGGGGGCCACCACGTTCGGCGGGTGGAGTTCTTCAATTTTCGCGTTCAGATGTGTAGCCCAAGGATGGTTCCGTTTGTGGGTCTCGATGGCCTTTCCCCAGTGGTTGACTGCTATGAGTTCCACGTCGCGGCTGAGGTCCTCGCACGCTTCGGCGAGCGCGGTTGACAGACCGCCGCCGCCACAGAAGAGGTCAACTGCTCGAATAGTCTCCTTTTCGGAAGAAGAGTCTTTACAACTCATGCTCTCACCCTCTGGGCGGCACAATAAACCTGAACTCGATGTTTTCTATTTTGACCAACTATCGAGTTCCTATCTTTATGCGAGAGGGGCATATACCTGTGTTATAGGGCCTAAGAACTTAATTCTTACTACGTAAGAATAGCATAATAACACTTAGATATTGAATTAGGGTTAAGTGAATTGCCGAGGAAAGGGTGAATATGAAAGAATGACTGATACAGATCATGATATGAGTGAGCGAGATGCGAAGATTTTAGATGTTGTCAAAGAAGAAGGGCGAGTTAATCCATATCTTGTCAGACAGCGAACTGGCATACCGAAACGGCATGTCAATACGAGTCTTACATCGTTACGAGAAGATGAATTAATTAATCGAGTGACTCGTGGCCTATACGAATTCGTCTCCGACCCACGTGAAGAAAGCTGAACTCATCAATTCATACCTTCTGTAGTTCTTTCGTCTATTTCATCGCCACTTTCGACGTCTTTGATGTGCCCTAGAGCAGATTTCCTGTCGTCGAACTGTTTAGGACAACCAGTGCATTTGAATACGGTTTCAGACCTGAACCCGGTTACTAGCTTATCTGTCTGGAAAACAAGACTATCTCCGACACGTTTCAGTATTTCTCGGAAGTTCACATTTTGCTCTTCTTTGATGATTCGGTGCCCGTGGTCTGGAATCCGAGCTTTGATGGGTTGATAGACTTCCACTGATTCGGGGTCAATATGTCCCATATCTTCTCCGATGAGGGCGACGACCTCCGTTCCTTGCCCTTCAACCACGAAAACATTCTCCCGGCCATGTTCGGTTGCTAATTGATCATGAGCTAATTCTACTGCCCGTTCATCCTTCGTTGAGTCAGTTATTTCAAACGTCATGTTTTAACATCCAGTAGCCCGAATTCTAATAGGACTCTACCACCCTCTAAACGGAGAAATAAAACGGGAGAGTATTCACCAGCTGGTTAAGGCTGTTTGACCCACCTTTGAGAAGCCGTCGCTCGTCTGCACCTCCATCTCTTCTTGGACAAACTCACGTGCCTTCGACAGCGCGATATCAAGCCCACATCCTTCCGGCGTATCAACGACTTCTTCCATCTCCTCATCGTGGGCTCGTAGCCATGGAGCAAGCGCGATAGTTGCATTCCCGTTCCCTTTCCAGCAGTGGACAACGAGATACGGATAATTGCTGAACGTGACTTCATCTGGTGCTTCTGATTCTCCCATCCTGACCCCTGTTTGCTCTCCAGTACGGTGGTAATAGATTGTTGTCTCTCTACTGGCGAGGTAGTATCGTGCTAGCTCAAAGCCAGTAGGAGCTTCGAATGCGGCCTCATTAATCCGAGGATGCTCCCAGCTGCCAGGCGCATTTGACTCCATCCAATTTATCGACTTCTCTAACACATAACTAAGTGCTTCTTCTTCGTTCCTCGCCTTTGAAGTATCAGCAACGTCAAATACGTGATTATTCTCTTCTTTTCCAGTTGTCTCCGAATTACCGCTATCAAGCTCAACAGAAGTAATTGGTTCACCTCTTTCGAGTCCGGTTGCGCGTTCGTCTGAAATTTTTGAATGGACTTTCCCGAGATGAGAGTAAATGGCAACTGATTGTGTTTTATCAGGCGAGTACCATACGTGCCCGTTTTTGTTGGAGGTCGGGTCAAGCTCCCAGTCGTTTACTAATTCTGGAAGGCTACATCCGGAGGGGAGATCTGGTTTCACGGTCATCGCTTCTCCTCTTGGATGATTTCACGATACTCGTCTCGTCGACGTACACGTCGAGCCGCGTAGTTCAATCCACCACCAAGTGTCCCCTGCTTGCCGTTACCTTCACAGGCCCAGCTGCCAGCGAGATGTTCAAGCATAAGCCATAGTTCGGGCTCAAGAGATTCTCCACCGAGAAGAATCCGATGTGGACCACATTGCAGCGGTTTCTCGGTTACTTCGCTAAGCTGTCTATCTCCACACGAGCATACGCTGACGAATCCAGCCCCACCGGATTTTAGCAGACGGACATCTTCGCTCGGAATCTGATGCGTTCTACCGTGCCCGCATTGATACGATCCAATTATCTCGCTAGTTCCTGGAAGTACTGATTGACTCATTTATTTCATCTCCTTGCTACGTTCGATTTTGAAAGGAATCGGTTCAGTTGTTTCACAGCTCTCAGTCTATTGGAGCTATAAAAACGCCCATATCTCACGTAATAGGATCTTAGAACTTATTTATTACTCTGTAAGATTATAGCATGAAAATAGAAGGCGAAGATAAATCTGGCTCTACATCCAGCTAAAACCCAATTAATAGTTCTTACGCAGGTGTGCTCGTAGTTTTAGAATTATCGGCTTCTGGTTCGTCACTCGTAACTACGTCCCCTTCGATAGCCTCAAGAGCACTGATCGCGCTCTGCCGGTACTCTTCGATATCATCTCCGTATTCTTTTTGAGCAAGCTCAGCGTAGTCTCCGGATTCGTCGGATTGGAACGAACGAACTCGGTCGATTGTCCTCTTTGCGGTTTGCACCACCCACCGGTCACGGGTCTCTGCGTCGATTTTGGTGACGGTCTCCGGCTCGACAGAAACGTTCGTTTCACCATCGTCTGTCTCAAAAGTCCGTGCCTTCCCTACGACAGCTAGATAAGTCGGAGGCTCAAGTTGACGAAGTGTACTCGCTGCTTCTGGTTGATACTTCCCTGCGTAGGCGAAAAACGTGTCTCCGGCAGGGTCTACGACTCGACCTTGCCAGTATTCACTGTTTTTCCCTACATCTTTGGTTTCAGTAAGAGTCCCAGTAATGAAGACGCGGTTTGCTTTTCCACCCGTTGGCAGGAGAAGAAAGTTCGGCGCTCGCTCTTCAGCAGATTCTTTGAAGCTGTGGGTCGCGTCGCTAAATTCACCAGCAAAGACGCGTCGAGCAACCGTTCGTTGAGGCCGATTATTTTCGCCGGTCATGCTGCGGACCTCCCTTCAGCCAGAACGTCTTCATGCAGTTCCTGCGTTGGTCCTCCCTGCTGCTCAAAGTCATCAACGAGAAGGTATTCCTCCATCTTAGCACCTTTCACGTGGAAGAATCGTCCTATCAGCTTTTCTTGAAGTTGCTGAGCGACGACTGTCATATCCAGCCGGTCCATCGCGAGCTCTTTAGCTTCGTCTAGTGTCATTCCTCCAACTTCCTCGGTTGCTTCTTGGTCGAAGATTACTTTCTGCACTGTTTGACCATCGTCCAGAACCGCTTTTATACGGAGATCGCATGTTCCATTACCGCTTCCGTGTTCTGAACATCGACCGTCTCTCAGGACACGTGTACAGTCCGCCTGAGGACATCGCTTAATAAGCCCACTCCCGCTCAATATATCGACGAGCGCACCCTCGAACACCGTGGGATCACTTCCAGATTTGACTTCAAGCTCATCGTCGCTGTGATGTGTAATCGTTGTCTCACTATTGAGCTTGACAGAATAGCTTCCATCGTATTCCTCGGTCACGACATCTCGAAGACGGTATATCTCTCCTTCTTCGAGTTCTGGAAGCTCAGATGTCGCCCAGGAGACGAACTTGACGGTCCCTGATTCATCGCCGAATAATCCGACTTGGCTGACGCTATCACTTCGGGGCTCCCACAAGTCAACGACCTTGCCGTAGATGGTAACCCATTCACCATCAGACTTGATACTACCGACCTCTGTATCTGCTTGATAGAAGTCCTGCAATCCAGCGTCTTCATCATCGAGGTAGTGGTGAATCACGCTCCGTTTCGCCTCTTCCAGAGGTATCTCATACTCCGTGACGAGATTCGAAAGTCGGTTGAGTACGTCGTTGACCGCAACATCACAGTCGACGCGGTCAGCGAGGTCCTGTGCAATTTCTTCAGCGATTGGCTTGAGGTCACTCATATTCACGAAACCTTTCGGGAAACTGGATTACCAGAATCCCTTCACCTACTAAGGGAAAACAAAACACAGATTGCGGATTGAAAAGGGAGTAAGAATCGCAGGTTCACGCTTCGCCCCGAATAATATCTACATCTCTAGTATAAAAAGTCTGATTACTCAAATATTGATGGTGAACTTGGCGCGCGCGAGTAACGCGCGCGAGGGACGAGCATCGCAGGTCGGAGCGAAGCGGAGACCGAGAAGCACAGGAGGTTGGGGAGGGTGAGGCCACATATCTGCATAGAATGTCTCGAAGACTGCCGCCACAAGAACCGCACTTCACCCTATTATTTCTCTGTTCGGATGAAGCTCGGTGTTGAACACCGAGACGATTTAGCAAGTTTACGCCGGTAAGCAGCCTCTTCGGTATCCTCGAAAACTTCGTTCTTGTCTGTCAGAATTTTCCGGTCGGTGACACTAACCTCGAATTCACCTAGGGTCCGGCAGTAGCCATCAACTATTTGCTCTAGTATTTCCCGTCGTGGCTGTTCTTTCCCTACCGAGAGACCATTGCTATTGGATTGTACAAGCTGGAAATGTCCTCGAGTCTCACTGGATGCGAGTATGTAGAATTCAGGTTGTGCTCGACCGGAGAGAATCATCGTGATCACCGCGAATGGTTCTCCCTTGATTAGCGTCATCTTCCGATCGACAGTCCGAATCATCTCCGTTACTTCGTCGCTTCCTAACAGTTCATCGTTCGGCACCATCGCTTCGTTAACTTTCCAGTCAATCATTGTTAACCTCTCACCCCGTAGAGGTAAATAAAATGAACTAACCTCTCATTGTTCTTCTGCCGGGGACTCCTCCGGTGTGAACTTCTCAACATCGCTAATAACATCATCAAGTGCATGTCGAGAAACCGGGAGCGCTTTCACCAGGTTGCTAACGAACTCCTCGTCAGAATTCGAGCTGTGACCAGTAGCACTATATAGAACATTGACTTCCGTACTACTACCAGCACTCGCCACACGTTCACCGCTTCGTGAAATCTTATTCGAACGAAGTGAGTATCTCGGTGTTGAGTTCTCGTGAGGCCCGTAATTATATAGAACCAGAATCTCGAGATATCGATCTTCAGCAAGCTCGATGAAGTGATGGCAAACCTCTTCGATCCAATCGTAGCTTGGGACACTTGCGTAAGACTGGTAATCGCTATCGCTATACCGTGGGTTGATTGCACTCATTCCAGAATCTCTCCATCCGTCTGGCGAGAGAATAAATTCTGTCGCTTTAAACGTGGAAATCCGTGACGAATACTAAGAGGAATCCGGCGTCGTTGTCAGTTGGAATTTTGAGACGGGGAGGAGGAAGTGTCCGTGAGCGATATGGCAAATAAAAAAGCCCGAATGGGCTTCCGTCAGTCTGCAGCCGGTGCTGCGGCTTCTCCACGTCCACTTGCAGTCGAACTAGCTTTTGCTGCGCTTGCACCACCTTCTCCGTTGTCATCATCGTCGAAAACGGCATCCCAATCTACGTATCCTTTCATCGGGATCGCCATCGAGACGGTATCGTACTTGGACGCATCGTGTTGCAGGCCAGTTCCTGCATGAGACCCATCTGTTCCGAAAATCGTGAAGTCAACCGTGGGATAGTCCTCTTTACTCTCGAGCATGAGAGCCCGGTTCCGCCACGAGAAGGCTTCTTTCCATGCCTCGTCGTAATCATCTTCGGTGTATTTGTCGTGGTCCTGAATCCAGTCGCTGACCAAGGGGAAGAACGGTTCGAGTTCCACATCTGCCTCCTCCTTCTTGATGAGAGTCTCCAGCGCCTCTCGGACATCCTTGTCCATTCCGGTATAGATGGTATCGATTGCACTCAACGGGAACCCTGCCTTGTGGAACATCGTCTTCGCGATGCGCCAGAGAGGAATGACCTCACCGTCGTCGGTCACTCGCTTCTCTTCGTTTTTGTAATGCCCAAACATCTCGACCAGAATCTGCGTATTGTTTTCAGTCATGATGAGTCTCCTCAGGTTCGACTTTGGTCACTTCGACGTGACCCCTCACCCCTCTCGGGGGATACAAAACTGCTGTCGCGGTTTGCTATCGGTTCGTTTAAACTGAACTACTCGGCTACCGAATCATCATCTTGTTCACGAGAAGCAAGATACCTGCGTAGCTGCTTCTGTCGTTGCGCCTCGATACTGTCTGCAATATCGTCTGGACTTCCACTCATTTTTGCCTCCTCAAGAGTGCTCTTTATTCACGGCCCTCACCTCCTCTTGGGAAAAACAAACTCCAGCGGTGCATCACCAGAGATACTGTACTCGGATGATTCGAGGATCAACTGGCGAAAGCCCGGCGGCGTAGCCGCCCGGAACGTGGAGGAGGGCGGGAGGAGGTGCCCACGGGTGGATTCGACATAGCAAAAAAAAAGAGCCTGTTTCGGCTATTCAGCTTTCTCAACGCGCTCGCTTTCCTTCCACGCTTCGCTCATCCAACTGACCTCCGGGAACACCTGTTCTGTATTCTTCCACCACTCGGCCTCCAACACCACTCCCATGTCGTCATCTCGAGAAACCCGACGATGGCGCTTATTCGCCAATCGCTCCACGTTCTCGTCTTCTTCCTCGTTGATGCTTGGGTCTTCGGGCGTATCTGCATCCCACTCCACCTGATACTGGATTCCATGAAGAGGGGCTGGACCGTCACCCCGCTCAAGAATTTGGATATCGGTTTCGCTATCTGCGGCCAATGTTGCCTGACCACCGTACCAACCGACCTTCGCACCGGTCACTCGCACCTGGTCGCCTTCCTGCAGGACCGTCGTCTGCATCGAATTCTCCCACACCGTGAATTTCACCGTCCCTGATTCATCTTCAATGAGGCCCACTTGCTGCTGGTTCACCGACTTCGGCTCCCACAGGGTCTTCACCGTACCTTCAATTGCGACGCCCATGTCGTATCGAGCCATCCACGATTCGAGCATTTCTATCGGTTGGGGGCACCCGCTTTCCTCGTAAAGGCCTTCTTTCGTTTCGATTACGGCAGCCATCATCGACTTCCCTTTATCTATCTTTTCGGCTAACATCCGACCTATCGCGGACGGCTCCGGAGCGTTCGACACTTCACGATGAAGCTTTCGTGCGAACTTGTTCACGTCCGCTAAATCCTCCGCATCTAACCGCTCTCGAATATCTGGTTGTTCCGGGTCAGCACCGTTACCTGCTGACGCTGCATGTGCCTCGAACTCGTCGTGCTCACAGCGAGCTTGATACTCAACGGCTTCTCGACTCTCGACCTCGGGATTACGCCCTTCCTTGTGACGTGTCAGTGCTTTCTCCCGATATTCCTCCATCTCTTTTTCTTCTCCCAGTTGTCGCTCTTGGGCCGCGAGCGTCTGACCCGGCCGATGACCCATATCAGGGTTACTTGTCCAGTCGTAGTCCCGCTTTGCTTGAATCTCACCGTTCACCGATGGCCGCATCTCTTGGCCCTTGTGTTCCGCTGCTTTTGCTAGGAGACCGTTTGCGTCAACTTGTGTCGAAACCGACATTTCTTGGATGGTTGTCCGTTTTTCACGGGGGTCCATCTTCTTCTCCGAAACGTGGTCACGATTGCTACTCGAAACTTTCTTACCGTTGGATTTCGTACTAACCATTGCAGTAACACCTTGTTTGGGCGCGCCTCACCGCGCCCGACTTCTAATCGCACTGAGCTACTTCTCTGTAGCCCTTCTACCCTCTTCTGAGGGCAATAAAATCACGTTGTTTCTCCGACTTCTGCTGGTCGGGAGAGACGTTCGCGGCGCGCCTCTCAGTTTACCTGGAGGCGCGCCGCAACGTCGACGCTCGCTTCTCCTACGAGCGACTCGTAGGGCAGGTCGAGCTGAGCGCGGGTCAGCGCCTTATACCCTCCGTGTATCCGCGGGTCCTGATCTGTCCGTCGGCGCGCGGGTTGCGCCGACGCAACGGAAGCAGGAGACGGCAAGGCCGGGGGGTATAAGGCGCTGAACGGCCGCGGATAAGGCCGCATCGAGCCAGCGGAGACGAGACTCCCGCCGGACCTGTCCGGGGCTGGCAGGCACGCGAGCATGTCCCGTCCGTCGGCGCGCGGATTGCGCCGACGCAACGGAAACGCCTCGCGTGCCCGCCCGCCGCGAAACAGCAGCCCGCGGAAGCGAAGTCGTAGTCGGCCGAGTTTGAGCGCATGCCCGGCAGGCAACGCAGCGGCCCCCGAGGAACTTCCGGAACCCGTGATAAAGGGGGGTGAGCACGGCGAATCCCCCCTTTATCCGGGAAGCCCGAAGGCAATCGGGGGTGACGCGCCTGTGGCGCGAAAGCAAGTAGCCCGCCCGGACCGCGCAAGAGGCCGCGTCTGAACCTGCGTCCGTCGCCGGGGAGTGCGGAGAGGCGACGCAACGCAGGTGAAGATGCAGCCAGTCCGGTTCCGGGTGAGTCCGGTTGCGGGGGTGAGGGCTCGCAACCCCCGCTATCGGATGATCCCGGTATCGGATGGCTGCACTCGGCCCGACCCGGTCCCGAGACCGTGCCCTGTCCGTCGGCGCGCAGTTTGCGCCGACGCAACGGAACGCGCGAAAGCCCGGACCCGGCAGGACCGTAATGCATGGCCGGACGCGCGCAGGCCGAGGAGCGCTGCGAGTCGCGTACCGGGGCTCCTCGCCGACCAAACATGTTTGAGAAGGCTACGCAAGTTCCGTAGCTTGACATCTGAGAAACGTTACTGAAGCTGGCCTATCCTTGGAAACGGGAGGGACTGAAAGGGGCTCGTACAGGCGCGCATCGCTTGGTCGTCTGCGCTGGCTCTATTCACGCCGGGCGGTGCGGAGAGGCGTGAATATCCTGCGCAGCGACCGTGCCTGTACGAGGGGCTTTCGACAACGTAGCCAGCACGATAACTGGCTTCATGTACAGATGATGAGGATTTTGAAGACTCGGCATAGCTCCTCGAAGCCTCCCAGTTATTCTCGACAGATTTCGTTCTCGAAAGTGTGCGAGAGTGGTTCATCGGCGGGAGAAACTGCGCAACTCCGGCGTCTGACGAGTTCTACGGTACCGATTAGGCTCCTCGGCCGGCTCTCAGTCTACTGTCCGGTATGCACTGACTAGTTAGGCCGAATCGAGAATCGTATCGAGCGCACTCTGCCACGTCCCGAATGGCCGAATAACTGCCGTCAGACTTGGGATCATCCGTCCTCGGTCCCGCTCCATCGCCCGCCACGCTCGATAATCCTCCCGAGTTAACGGACCCTCGACTACGTGGTCAGCCTCGCGAACAGCCGCATAAATCATTTCGCGTGGGTATTCGTTCCCCTCGTGACCGTACTCTCGTAGCTTCTCAACTAAATCAAGGTCTGCAGCCTTAATTGCGTCATGCCAGTTACCACATCGCTTCGCTATCGTCTGGCCTGTCGGGTACTCCTCCGGGTGCCATCGGTCGTAGTCTCCCTTCGACGGCGGAGTCCCGAGGTCGTCTGCGGCGTTCCGGAGTGCGTTCAACAACGATTCATCAGGATACTTTCTACCCTCCTTCCAAACTGGACGTTCAGCACGAAGACGCTGGTAAACCGCCCTCGAAGTCGCCCACTTATGTTCGCTTCCGGGCACGGGGTCACCAAGCCACGCCAACCAGTCCCCCGTCTCGTCCCGGTTGAGCGCCACTCGTCGGTCCCACTTGGCCGACTGAAAACCTGCCTGACTGAGCAACCTCCGTAGTGCGGTTCGTTTCTCGTCGTTCGACGCCGCGAACGTTATCTGGGCGCGTGCGCCGTCACTCGTGAATCCGACTGCACCATCGCAAGCGTACCAGACGCGTGCGGCCTGCGGCGTTAGCTCCCAGTTGGACGGCGGAGTTGGCCGCCACGATTCGTACTCTGAGAGGTCACCGTGAGACATCGTCCGAAGCCGGTATACGCCGCGGCCATCCTGTGTGATGCCGCGGGAAAGCCAGCCGAGTTGCCGATGCAACCAGCGAAGATGTGGTTCGCGCGTAGACTGCACTTCGAGAGAGGGGCGGCGTCGCCCACCAAGCGTCCCGTCACCGAGGAGCAGTCCGCGGACGATCTCGTGCTGGGCGTCGTCAAGCGGCCGGAACTCACAGGTTGCGCTTTTCACCCAGTGCTGGGAGAGCGACCGTTTCTCCTCGCCGCATTGGGCGCAAACGCCTCCGCGACCGTCGAGAATGTAGTTCGCCATTTGAATGATGTTACGGGTGTCTGTTCTATATGAATGTCCTACTCACTGTCGTTTTTCCAGCTTACTCAAATAGTTCTTGTTGCACCGCTAACGTTCTTGCTAATGGTGCTTCCTCTCGTACACCTCTTTTTGAACTATACCTGGGGGTTCTCTTTGGACGAAAACACAGGTATAATTGAGGGAGTAACCGTTTCTAAGTGCATAAAAGAAGCCTGAAGCTCTTTAGAAGACGCTAGAGTTGCTGGAAAACCCCGACCCACCCACTAAAGACTTGGAGACTAGGAGCTAAGGTGTTCACACGCCGAAATTACCTCCAATAACTCCCTCACCGCAAAACAGGTGCCAGACCTCGAACCAATCTACTCCAAGAACTTGTTTTAGAACCATCTAGACGATACCTCGTGGTAGTCAACTGTCAACGAGGAAGCGGTCGAAATCCCCGAACAACAGTACCGTGAGTGAGACCGCGAGATTATTAACTTACTCCACGTCGACGAAGTCCTGCCTCTGGTCAGTACGTAAGTTCGACCTCGACAAGGAATAGTTCCGCGTCGTGACGGCCGGTGATCTTGTCAAGGGTGTCCAAGTCAAGGATAGGGTACCCGAAATCAACCTCAGTACCGTCAAAAAGGTATCCGACTTTGGGATTGAAGTAGGCACCAAGCTGACAGGCGGGGGCAAACAGGTCCGTGTCTCGCACTGCCTCTTCGATAGACCCTGCTTCGCGGACAACATCCAAGATGGTCTTGAGATTCTGCTTGCGGGTTTTGGTTGTTTGCTCTAGTCGTTCAACAACACGATCTTGACCTTGCTCTGATTGGAGAGGTACGATAGCCGCGCCTTCTTCATTGCTCGCAATCTGGACATTGTGATAGTAGAATCGATTGGCCTCGTAGTCTTGAAAGAGTCTGATAGCCCGGTCTTTTGCGTTTGCATTGTTCGTTTCACTATTCTGGCCGTAGTCGGGAGTGACAACGGTCGCGGTGGTAGTGTTACCCATTACGCTAATCCTCCATCTTTTAGAGGATCAAAAAACATCAATATCCAGATATTGTGGCTATCTCCCGGTCGAACCCCGAGCGCGATTTTGCCTCGCTAACGAGTTCCGCACGATGGTGTGGTGGAACATCCGTCGGTACTCCTCAAAAGACTGAGCGCGTAGCTGGCCACGGTGTATCTCGCCGGTCGACGTCACATCTTTCCGCGTCTCGGTGCGGAGCGCTTTCGCTCCGGCGTTGATGTTAGAATTCTTGTTCGTCTTGACCTAAGTGGTCGTACAATTCCGTGGAAAAAGGAACACTCCCATAGATAGAAAATGGACATTCCTCTTGTCCGATGCAGTACCGCTGCATATCGTCGTTATCACAGTTCATAGGCAGTGGTGGTTCACCCTCAATAGTATTCGAAAGCTCGTACCGAATTTGGTACTCAGTTTCCTGCTCGTCATACCAGGGCCACCGCTGGAACACTTCCTTCAAGTCCTCAACGATAACCTCAGTTGGAGCATCACGGTACTGGGGAAGCCACGTTACAAGCCTGACGAAGCTATAGAGGTCTTTCCGAACTGGTCCTTTGTTTTGCAATCGCTCATCCATATTCGCAAGACAGGGTAGCTCGAAGAGGTCTTCAATCTCATTGACCTCTAAATCGCTTCCTGTTGGTGATCGGTCGAATTTGTACCTGTTCGGACTACCCCTCTTTACCTCGACTTCAATCGGGAAGTCCTTGCTGAGATTCGATAAGGTGTTCCCCAAACTTCGTCGACTCGTTATTTGAGCCAGCTGCGAAGCCTTCCATCTATCTTGAGGTTCAAACGTGCGGATGGCCTCAAGAATATCCTTAACAGGGTAGTACTCGTTGAATTGAATAGTTTCACTTTCAAGTATTGCCGTGCGGATAGCGTTGTATTTTGCTTGCTGAGGATTCCAGTCTTCCCAAATAAGTTCCTTATGTCCAATTCTGAATAGATGATCAATCTCTTCACTAATCTTCGTCTCTTTCTCTGCAAAACGAGCCAGTTCTACATCTGGGAGTAGATCTTCCATCGATGATAGAAGAATTGGGAACCCTCGTTTGTGACGCTCTCTGACCTTCTTGAGACAGTCTTGAATCGGTACATACACCGCATTATCTTCAATTTTTGAAGCGAACTCGCCCGTCGCGCGTTTCTCCTCGTTGCTGTACCCGCCACCCAGATCTCCATCGACACTCCTCCGAACCATACACTTTCGAGAGGCGGCAGGTAGAGGAATCTCCAGATATGGATTCCCATCGAATCGTCGAATGCCAGTACATACGCGACCGGGGTGGGGACCATCTTCTCCAGCCGATTTCTCGTAGAGGACCTCAGTGATATCTTCGAGAACGGTAGTCCGATTCTGATAGGAACCGACGAGTCCAATCAGAGCCTCGCTGTACAATTCACGCACCTTCCGGAGAGGAACCAACTTCTCCGGAGGAGTGCTTGTAAGTCTTTCATGGCGTTTGATGCAGACGGCGCTGAGGGTAGCGACAACTGCGAGAATTCCGGGATCTTCGGCGATAGGATTTGAAGCGTGATCTCGGTCGATGGAGTCCTTTAGAACAAGACGTCCGAAGATTTCCACATCTTTAACCAACTGGTTTTCATCAAGTTCCCCGTCTCTTTCCCAGGCTTGAAACCCTCGTTCGAGGAGCTGGCGGTGCTTCGCCAATCTATGCTCGGCTGGCAGCACACCGACTCGATAAGCTGCATCCAAATCTCCACGAGGGTCAAAGTTCATCGTGCCCTCCAGAGGAGCAATCACCCGCTTCAGTCAAGAAGTCGGGCTGTGCTTGTTTGTAAAAATCATAGTCTGGACTCTCAATTGGTGTCACGATACGACCTACGTCTGCATGGAGGCTGTAAGGAAGACGTGCGACACGTTTCCGGTCGGCAGTCACTACTGTATCAATTGGAATCCCTTGCTTCTCTACCAGATAGTCGATCATCACTTCTCGACTTTTTGCGTCATACTGATGCGCCCGGTCGTCGTCGAACAGATATACGTGACACCCTTGCCCTGAATAGACAACCATTGTTCTCTTGGCGTTGAAATCATCCTCAAAAATATCTCGGACAGCGAATCCGTATTCGATTGCCTGTTCAATATCTTCAAACCGGTAGGGGTATCCAGTAGGTGCGTCAGTAAGAACTCCCGATTTCGCTCGAATTTCGGTATCAGATAATTCCTCGTCATTAGCGACGATTCCATGACACCGTTCCATCGCGATATCTTTTGCATCGATATCGACGAGGAGTACCCAAGATCGCTCCCAATGATCTAACGAGTAGTAAACACCAGCTGGAACCGGACCTCCTGTTTCCAGCAAGTCTGGTTCGACAAGACCGAAGTCTGTACCCTGATAAGGGTCGTATTGGGCTGGTTGCTGAATAAAGTTGATAACGTGATTAAACGAATCAAATTTACAGTTAGAATCTCGTTCCTCGCGGGTTTTCCGCCGTATGAAATCTCGGGGTGGCGCTTCACTTTTCTTAATCGGATACCCATCCCGGAATGCGAGAGCGAATTCTTTTGGCCCATCGTAGGTGAGAAATGGTGGCAAACTGTTTTTCCACTCCTCAAACTCGCTCTGATAGTATTCACGGATTTCAGCAGAGGTTGCCTTACGCCACGTCATTTTATTTCACTTTGTTGTCTATCTGCGAGATTGTCCAAGCTTCGGTCATTCCCTCGAAATCTTGGTCTGCGATATAATTCTTAATTGCTGTAGAACTCCGCTTAGCAGTTGAAGGCAAGTCAGCCTCCATGAAATCTTCCTCGACTAAGATTTCGATTACCTCAGCTGCGGTTTTATGGTTATCAAAAACCCAAATTACGTCTGATGCCCCTGAGTCGACTAGTTTCTCGTAGTCTCGGATGACCGATTCAGGATTATTACTCGATGTCTCAACCTCCCCAACGGCCTGAATCTCGCCCTGATCATCCCAACTCGCTGCATCAAATACAGTATCATCGTTCTCCTGATGATATTTCTGGGTCCTCGCTCCATACCCCTCTATGTCAAAGTACTTGCACAATAGTTCAACACCGACCTTATGCGGAGTATGTTCTCCTAGGTCTCCCTGACCATCTCCGACTGCCAGCGGGCAGTCGATAAACTCTCGACCATCAGGTAGGACAGTAAAGTAAACTCGTCTTGCAACTCGATGCTTCTCAAGGAAATCTAAATCAATCAACTCCTCAATGTGAATGTCGTCGTATTCATTCTTGAACGAATTCATACTCTCCGTAAGGTCGTATCCGGAGAGCTGATTGTTCATTGCATCCACCACTGTCTGTAAGAACTCTACATCTTCTCTTGAAAGCCCCTTTTCCGAAAGAGTACTAGCAGGGATGTCGTCTGGTTTACCTAATCCTACATCAAGTACTTGCTGGTCACCAGACTGGCCACCTAAGTTACCCGTCCCACTACCCTGTGAATTCCTATTACGGGACTCGTCGGTTGCTTCAGAAAAGCTCGCCTCATCAATGGACTCTAAAACATTAACACCACCTGTACTACTGTCCGCTTCTAAACTTGTGGAGATCGATTTCTTCTCTTCTGAACTTTCTTCCGTTGACGTACTTCTCCCCGTCTCTCCACTGGTTCCTATGGTTCTTTCTTCTGGTTCAGAAAGGAGACCATCGGCGGAACTCGCTTCGATACCAAAGTGACGTTCTGTTCGCTCCTTGCATCGAACCAGTTCCGCTTGCTCGAATCGAATCTCTTCTGCGTCCTCGAGTTTATATGAACTCTCAGGATGCCCAGCCGGAATAGGCATCGATTTAAGAGAAAACGGGACCGGACTCCGGTCTCCGAAAACAGGACTTGGAAGACTCGCAATCCATTCTCCTCGTGGAAGTGACGTGATTTTGTTCTGCATCTCTTGAGCAGTCATGTCCTCAAATTCAAGAATCTCTCCTAGGTCTGGCTCGAATTCGATTGGCCCAACGAGCTTCGTATGAACATCGTTCAGTATCTCTCCGTAAGCACGCTCGTTCTTTTCCCGGACTTGACTTGGGTACTGCATCACAAGACCCATCGACAACCCAAAAGAGCGTGCTTGCGGTAGAAGCTGATTGTAGACCAACTCCGAACTGGCGACAGGAGCTGCTTCCTCGATGATAAGGTTGACAATATTCTCGTAGTCTGTCCCTCTATCACGTTTCCGTTCTTGGACACTGTCCCAGAGCTGGCTCAAGAGGATTAACGTAACTGCATGTTTCGACTCCTCCCGTAGATCGCCAATATCCAATAGAAAGACGATATCCTCATCAAGATAGTCTTTGAACGAGAGGATAGAAGACTCTTCTGTGTAATCTCCAGCTTCTTCATCCCACTCCGCGACAGAATTGAGCATCCGGTAGACATGAGGGTTCTGTTTGAGCTTCTCTAGCCGACTTAGAACCGCACTCATTGATTGCTGAAAGTCTTTCTCTGGTTTCTCGAAGTGCCGTGAAAGCACTGTTTCAATATCGCGCGCACTATTAGACGACCTTGGAACACGTTGCTCCTGCTGCATCTCGCGCGCAGCCTCGTAGAGCTCATCCAGAGTAAAAGCATCTCCTCCATGCTGGCCATCAAATAAGGATTCAATTAGGAACGAAAGAATGTCGGTAGCAACATACGCTGCTCGGTATTCTTCTTTCCCCATCACAACCTCCATGAGTTCGTGGAAGTGACTGATCTTGTCCTGAATTGCCGATTCACGGTTCCTTCCAGCCTCTAAAGAAGGCCGAATATCGAAAAACGAAACTCTAGGAACTATATCTGGAATTTCCAAGTACAGTACATCATCAAGAGAACCGTATTGTGCATAGTGGGTCTGCAAATAGTCCTCACACATCCCGTCACCTTTTGGATCTACCAAAATTACCGGTCCGCTAACCTCATCATTTATTGAAAGAATGTCTTGGATGACCGCGATAGATTTCCCGCTACCAGTACTTGCGAAGCGGGCGTAATGAAGCGGGAGAAGCCGTTCTGGAAGGGCTATCGGGTCGCTGGACGGCTCCATCTGTTTATCTATCGGATACCCGATTTTCATCCCCTCATCAAACTTCTCCAGAAGATCGGGCTTCGGAAGCGTCAGAGGAGTATCTGATTTTTGACTTCCATGAGCATCCCGGAACGCGTCAATCGACATCTCCTCTCCACCGGGACTAATGATCAGCGCCGATAATTCACTCGAGTTCATTACAATTTCTGGCCGCTCGCGAGTACTGGATAGAACCCGTTTACCGATGGAAGCGTCAGTTTGAGTGTCCATTTCCCGCTCAAGAACCTGCTCCAAAACCTGATACGATGTTGGAACAGACGAAATCAAAGACGTCTCCTGACCGGCTCGCCTTCCTTCGATTTCGTAAAAGTTCCCATCAAATTTATCCAGCACTGGCATGAGGTCTTTTAAAACGCGATCAACGCTATCCCTCTTTTCACGCATCGGTTCCCTTTTTGAATCCCCAGTCTCACCAGCATTCGATGGGGGGATAGCCGAAACCGCTCGAATATTCACTTCAAATGTTCGACGAGGGACTTTATTCGAAATCTGGGCTATCCGCTGCCCCACGTCGTCTTGACGCCTGCGTTGACCAGACTGATGTTTACTTCGAGAAGACTCCTCTAAATCCACTTCTTCCATCTCCTCAGCACCCTCTCCACTCGGCAGAATACTTGTTAGAAAAGACTCTAGAAGGGTGTCTCGTTGCTGTCTGAGATCTTCTTTCCGTTTGCTGGCCTCAACTGACCAATCTTCTTTCGGCTGAAATAATACCTGAAACGCTAACGGGCTTTCAGCCCGTGTGAGATGGCTGATTACCGCGCTGAGGACGCTAGTTTCATCCTCCTCACTTATTTTGTTCCGCATTGCTTCTTTATCCGTGAGTCCTGCAGTCCGTAAAGTAGTCATCCAATCTTTTTTCCGCTTGCCTTTACCTTGCCATTGGATAGCCTCCGGATACGTTTTCTCTACTGTAGGTCGGGCATAGATCATCCCATCTTCAGCTAATGTTGGACGATCAAGCTGAGTCAATGGTCCTTCGTTTGGAATCTCACTCGGTGGGTCCAAGACGATAACTCCCTCGTCGACGCGAATCTTCCGAGCAGGCTCTGGATGACTCTCGGGAGCTCTTACTGGCAGGTTCTTCGAGGCGGTGTCTGGTACCTCAGTCTCCAAAACAACCGGCAAATTTTCTGGGTTGTCTATACTCTCCTCCGGTAATTCTGACGAGCTACTGAAATCGACTTGCTTGATATCTCCTGTTCGACCACCTCCAGAAAGAGTATTCGACTTTTCTGCTGGTTGATTCAGCTCGCTGCTCTCGACCGAAACCCCTCTCTCTCGATCTTCGCTACTTGGAATTTGGTCGTCTTTGACTAAATCTGTAGAGTCAACCAAGAGATCGCCGCTCTCGAAGCGGTCAAGGAATTCATGTCGTGAGAACTTCACCGGTTCGATCATCTTTTTGCTTAGACTCAACTCTACCCGTTCAATAGTAAATGTCTCTGGGTATATCTCGAGAAGATGGTTCTCCAGTGTTCGAAGTCGCCCATCTGCGGAATAATACATCTGGACCGGTTCATCCTTCCCCTCACTCAAAATCAAGAACTCAAATTCTATCGGCTTCTTCTTTAAATTAGAAGGTACTAGAGAGCCGAGAACACCGTTTTCCGCGGTATCAAGCTTCTTTTCCAAACTATGAAGGTCAGACAATTGACTACTAGCCTCCTCCCGACTGAAACTTTCCGTCGATGGTGTCACACGAATATATTCTCGAACAGAATCGTCTTCGGAGACTGAATTTTCCTTCATATCCATTTCTTCAACTTCCCCCGAATTTCTGTTTAGCCTATATGTACTCTTTACGTTTTGATTGTTTCGTTCTGTTTCCAAACCCAGTATATATTCTAACTATTGAAGACATTAATAGAAATATACTAAGTCATTCATATACTTGAAATAGTATATAAATTATAAATCGAGGAGACTATACCTCTCCAGAGAACAAACTCTCACTACCCCGTTGACGGTCTCAAAGCCCCTCCAGCGAAAGAAATGGGGAAGGCGAACCCCCGACCGTGGTCTACGGCATCCTGCGAGCGCTCGCTCGGGCCGGGTGCGTCGAAAGTGTGGTCTCTTACGGTGTCAGCCAACTCTCACGCGGCCTCGTCGGACACCGAAGTAAGTACAGCCGTCGCTCGCGGGGAGTAGGAACAGCGAGTAAATTCAGCCGTATGCCCAACTCGCCACCGGGCGTACCTTACGCTTGCACGTTGCTCCTAGTAAAAGTACTGACGCGCTGGTTCGAACGGAGTTCGATTGGTGCAACTCAGTTTTCCGGCGGTTCGCAGATGTTGCAGACCGTGTAGTGCTCGCCTCTCTCGGTCTGTTCGACTCGGACATGCACGTCGTGCTCCGGTTCGTCGACAGCACCACAATGGATGCACTCGGTTGTCTTGTTGTCGTCTTCGGCTTCAACGACCGCGACAGTCACGTTTTTTCCGGCGTACTCACTTCCGAGCGTGACACGGCCGCGGCCGTCGGCTTTCTTCTCCTCGATGTCAGTGGCTGAAACTTCGATCTGCATTATCGGCCCTCCCAGAACTCGCGTGCTTCTTCGATGGCTGCTTCCGGGTCGTCGTTCGCCAGCTCGGCGGCGAACTGGCCGATGTCCTTGTCCGACCGCATCGTCTGAGTCGCTTCGCGGTCCTCTTCGGCGAGTCCCGCCTCGCAACGGAAGACTTTGACGTGATACCAGCCTTCGCCTTCAGGGGCGTATTCGATAGCCCAGACGGTTGCGTGTTCGCCGTCGTCTGCGTAGGCGTACTTGTTCGCGTTTGCGGGGATGTCTGCTTCCATTTCGTTTCGGACTCCGGTTTCGGGCTTAGCGTTTCGTGCCATCACATTACCCACAAATACCCGCATAGTAATAAAAGTTTCCCATTCTATCCCACAAACACAGTTCGTTTCAGCAATCCTGAACCACGCAGGTTCGCCCTCAAACCCAGACAGAGCCAGAAAATTAGCCGTCGCGATAGTAGTTTGCGAGCGTTGCGACCGAGACAACAACGAGCGCGACTGCCAGCGCGACGACAGCAGCGTCGACGGACTGGCGAGAGCTGTGGGAGACGCGTGGCCGGACGACAAACTCGGCCGCGGCGACCGCGACGAGTAGTAGGCCCGCGATGATCGTGCCGCGCTCGTTTAGTGTGTTCGTGGCCATGGGCTGGTGTTCGTCGTGTCGGACTTGATTCAGCCGACGCGGACCCCCTCGCGGGGGTGTTTCGGTCCCCGGTTAGAGGAGACCGACCTTGTCGGCTATCGTGACCACGCCCACCACGACGTTCGTGATGAGCGCCCGCTTTTTCCAGCGGGTGAGGTCGCCGTCTTTGTCCGACATGGCTTTCGTGCCGAGGGCATCGCCCTCGACATTTCATTGTTAGAGAGCTACCCACTTATACCTGTCGTTATACTTACACTTCCCGAAAGCAATAACCAACTCCACCATCAATATCCACTTGGCTTTCGTGCCGAGGGCGTCGCGGCACCACGCCCGACGTCTTCTGCATTCCAAATCCCCGAGCAACAGCACTCTCGTTCTCAGTTCGGGCTACCGAACCATGCCCTAACTGTCAAGCTTCCCCTTCGCCTTCGACACGTTCCCGCTGACCGTGGACTGGTCAACGCTACGCTCGTCGGCCCGCTGCGTCTGCGTCATACCTGCAATCTCAACCCAGTAGTAATCCAGCGTCTCAGGCGACGAACACCCCGCTTCCTCCAACGCACGGGTGTAATACTCCATCCCCACAGCAGAACTGTCGAGCGACAGCTCGAACGCGTAGTAACTCGGGAGCAGGCCCGCCTCCCGGAGTTCATCAAGAATCACCGACAGCGGTATCTCGTACTCCGAGAGGTCCATCTCGCGTTTCAGGGCTTCGCCCGGCCGAAACACGCGGTCTTGATGGAACTCAACCTGCCAGTCACTATCAACCGGAACCTGCTGGTCGCCACCGCCCAGTTCGTCCAGCCCCTCGGTAGCGACCCACTCGACTGTCTCCCGGAGGTCCTCTTCCACAGCCGCCCAGTTGTCAGCCACGTCTCGAAGCGCCTCGGCGTCCTCTTCGACGGTGAATTCCGACGCGAGAGTCCGAACCTCGTGCCTACTCCCGAGGTCGCCCACCGGAGACACATCGAGGTCGCCGACGGCTTTCACCTGATACCAGCAATCCACGAGGTGGTCGTTCGTCGAGTGCGAGAGCTTGACCCAGTGACCCGTCTCGGGAATGCGGTAAAGGCCGTACGCGATAGTGTCACGCTTAGAGGTGGCTCGATGCTCCCAGTTGTCCGGGACCGTCCAGAGTTTCTGGCCGGGAACAACTCGCCTCCGTTCTGCGGGGACACGCTTGGTCCAGTTGTCACCACGGTCCCGGCCACGAGACACGACGACATGCTCGTTGCCCTCACGGTAAGCGTAGAGATAGCCGTCGGCCGAATAGTGGCGGACCCTGTCGTCGCTGAACTGGACATCGCCCCGCCACTCCCGAATCTCTTGCCCGCCGTCCGTCATCGGCTCAGGATCGGCATCGTCGTTGAGTGCGCGTAGGTCCGCATCCAGTGATTCAGCGATATCTCGTGGGAGAGGAACGGTGTCGACGTGTTCCCCGCCAAAGTGGGCGGTATCCTCGCCGTTCACATCAAGCACTAGCACGGCACCGCCAGCCTTCATGTCGTAGATACCGTTCTCGCCCATCGAATCACTTATCTTCCAGTGGACTCGTCCGAACGACCCACCATTTACTTCGGCTAAACGAACGCCGAGATGCACCGTCTTGCCCTTGTGTTCGTACTGGTAGCCGTAAGTTCGGCCGCCGTCGGCTGCCATCACCCGACTGTTGTTTTCAGTGTTTGCGGTCGCGGAGGCCTCCTCATCTTCAACTTCCCCGATCCCGTCGTCGCTATGCTTGATGCCTTGATGGACGGCGAGGCCGTGTTCGCTGCCGAACTCATCGCCACACTCATCGCATTCGTGGGTCTCGGGTTCGATGTCGGGGACGATCTCGCCGTCGAGTGCGGCCTCGACGTCGGCTTCGTCAATCTGGTGAGCTTCGCCGTTGACGAGCTGGTAGAAGCTGTCTTTCCGGGTTTTCCCGGAGTGCGTGTAGCGGACGCGCTCGATGACCGTGCCGTCCTCGACGGTCGCGGTGCCGCTGTCGCGGTTGGAGGTCTTGGGTTTCTGGTAGGCGGCGAAGTTGCGGTCGTAGCTGTATTTGGGGTGGGTGTCGGTGATGACTGCGACCCACTGCTTGTTGCCGGTCTGGGCTTCGGCGTAGAGCTTGTTGTCGCGCAGTTCGACCGTCATGTTCGAGCCGCCGATGTTGAGTCCCGTCGTCATTGTCACACTTATTGGTTGTGCCCATACTCACTTATATTTTTTGGGCCAGTATGGATTGTGTCTATATTAATGGTTCTGGCCACGTTTCAGTACTGCTGTCTGGCAGACTCGATGCCCCACGTTCATAATCGAGTGGCACTGCTACGGAAGGTCGCTGAGATACGCGACAACGAGCGCGAGAACAGCGGAAACCCAGGGGCGGAACGAGAGCTGTCGCTACCGAGAAAACGATATCGGTCGAACGCGACAACACGGGCAGATGATGAGACTTTGGACAACTCGACACATCTCCTCGAAGTCTCTCGCGTCGATTCTCGCCGAATTTCGTTCTCAGCGTCGATAGATTAGCGGTTCGTCGGCGGACGAGAACAGCGGAACTCTGGTGTCCGACGAGCCCTGCGACTACCGAGAAGCAGTCTACTCGGCGAATGGATTAATCTCAAATCCCGCTTTAAATATGATAAATAGCTAGAACAAGTAGAGGCATCATGACCGACACAATCCCTCAACCAGTTCGGGAAGACGCCCGGCGATTTCGATTCGAGCGCCGTAGTCAGGGTCTGCGACGACTGCAGGCGGCACACGCCAGCCCCGCACCCTGTCTCTCCCGAGACGGTTCTCTGCCCGCCCTGCTACGGCGATGAGAAACGCGAGTGCTACGTCTGCAAGCGGACGTTCACAGAGAGCTACCACGACTGGTATCGGACGCCAGCAGACGAGTTCGGCGACTGGGTATGCGAGGACTGCGGCCGCAAACGCGAGAAGGTCCTCGAACTCCCGACGCACTCGTTCGAATGCCCTGACTGTAGTCCGGACGTAGAGCGCGAGGATTCGGAGCCCCATCATCCAGCTGCCGACCGGGACGACGTAGGCGAGAAGCTACTGTTCCAAGCTGTTGCCGAGTACCGGCGGCAGAAATCGGCCCCGTGACGGTTGCTGGCGTGCAGTGACTCGAAATGTCGGCAGAATAGCTAAAACTACTCGCCTCCGATTTTCATCCTTAACCGCCTCGCAGAAAGCGGTAAGGTCCTGGAAAAGAAACACTCCAAGCGCGTCGCCACCTACCGTCGCCCCTGCGACTCAGAAGACAACTAACGTTTCTCTCGGACTCAAGCGAGCTTGCACCTCGTGCATAACTTGCGGATATTCCCAACGTCTGGAATCCGGGTGTCCCGCCGTGGGCCTTCGAACCACAGACACAGGACAAGAAGCGATGGACCGGGATTCAGTCGCGATTTGCTAAGGAGATCGAGTTCGATCCCCGAAGACTGGGACGAGCGCGGATAACCGGCGAATTGACCGCGGAAGTTTTCGCCAGTCTTACATATTCTACTCAGACTCTGAACTTAAGTAAAAACAGCCAAGACTCGTATATATGAGTGGTTTCAGAGTACACTTACGAGTCGGAGTTGGATACGGTATCGCCGCCGCAATCACAGTCCACCTCGCCGCATTAGAGACCGGCGTAGCGATGTTGGACGCGACAGGCCTCGGGGTAGCCGTATTCGTTCTCGGAATTGGGATGGCGATACTCCCTGATGTGGACGCGGCTGCCTCGATATCGCGACGACTGTTCGGGAAGGCCGGTCTGGCAACTGCCACTGCTGTTGCTCTCGGTGTGCTCGCACTGAACCCAAGTCTACTCGACCCGCTCGTCGGATTGCTCCTCTTCTTCGTGCCTGACCTCCCAATCGCCCGCGCCATCGGTGGTGCGCTCGTCGTCGGTGGTATACTCGTCGGAGCGACACTGTTCGGGTCCCTCTTCGACAAGCTAACTAAGCACCGGGGGTTTTGGCATCATCCGTTCTTCGGCGTCGTCCTCGGTCTCGCCGCCGCGGTCGCGATGCTCCAGTACGGTCTTGTTGACCGACTCATCGCTGGAGTGTTTGGACTCGTTATCACTGGCGGGTTCTTTGCCCACCTCGTAACGGACTGGCTGAGCTAACCGGAATCCACGGCTTGAGCTATAATCGCGCGTAGCTCTTTTTTCACCGGCACCATATTCGCCAGCGGTGGCTGAAATCATGCTCAGTACCGTCTCGCGGAGGTAAGACGCAATATCCCACGGCGCTTGTACGAGGAGTACCGGAACTATCCTTTGACGTGTGCGCTAACGAGGTCAAGAGTATCGAAGTGCGGGTGTCGTTCGCGGTTCCCGCGCCGAGCGCGAACACCCATCCGTCCGGTGAGAACTCTGCGAACTCGTGAATCATGTCGCAGAGGTCTGGCGTACTCCCGGCGCTGGCACGCACCCACGCGGAACAGCGCACTGGCGACGTAGAGTGGGTCGAGAACCTCGTAGCGTCGCTTCCGCTCCCCTCACTGGAGGACGTGGACCACTACCCGCGCTGGCACGCGAGCTACTCCCGCGAAGCAGCCGTCCGGGCACTCCTGTTGAAACACGTTCTCGGGTTAGATTCTGACTCGGCGCTCCGGGACGCGGCGCGGGAGTTGGCCGACGCCGCGAGAGACAACGGCCTTGACGCTCCCGGCCTGGTCGAGCGCGACGACCGCGCTGGGGACGCGGGCCGCGATGGACGTGTTGGAGAACCATCGCCAGTCGTCTCGGAAGTCGCCCTGCATCATCCCGGAACCGATCTCCTCGGTGACGAGATAAATGATGATGGTGACGACGTGGACCGCTACGTAGTTTTCGAGACGAACGCTGAGTTGCCGGTCGAAGGTGACGAAGACGAGCTACGCCGCGCCGTCCAGCGACTCACGCGCCGGTATCGAGAGCGGTGGACCATTGAGAACGGCTACAAGTCGCTCAAGAGCTTCATCGTCCTAACGACGAGTAAATCGCACACCCTCCGGTACTTCAGCTTCATCTTCGCGTGCCCACTGTTCAACGTCTGGAAACTGATAGACCTCTTGCTCCGGCGACTGTTCGGCGTCGAGGACGGCCCGGTACTCCCGGCCGCGCAGGTCTTCGCCGCAGTGAGACGGGCCACGGGTATCGGTTGACGTAGCCCCGAGACTGAGTAGGCCAGACGAGCAGTCGCAGGACCCGTTTGCCCTCGAAACTCCAGCGTTCTGCTCCCGATATCGACTCCTAATTCAGCACCTCCGAGAACGAAATCAGTCGAAAACCGACGCGAGACGCTTTGAAGCGTGCGCCTATCCCATCCGAAGTCTCATCGTCTGGTCCGACACCCGGTAGGTCCACGTCGACTTTATATACTTCGTCTGGCAGCTATCCCTCTCCGTCTGGGGACAGCTGGCTGGGCGCTTTCCTTGCTGGCCCCCGTTTGCCGTCTGGCGGGCAGTCGGCTGGGCGCTTAGTCTGGTAGTCCCTTTGTAGCGTTGATAGCCTGTCCCACCGAGGAGCTTCATTGAACGCCACGCCCCCGAGGAGGCCGGCGCTAGGAGGGACGACACACCTACCAAGAAGTAGGGCGCGCTCGGCCCGGTAGTCCTACTGCGGTTGCGGTTGCGGTGGCTAGGTCTAGGAAGGCTGTCGTCGAGGTTGGAGAAGGTGTCGTTGGTGAAGGTGTCGTTGGAGAAGGTGTCGTTGGCGAGACCAGGATGAAGAGCGGTCATGATGAAGTCGCCCACACCAGACAGAGAGGTAGCGCGCCCGCTGACTACCCCACGGAGAAAAGACCAACGCACCAGAGGCCTACGACGCACTGGACAGGCAGGCCCTGCGCTCGAGGACTACCCCACGAGGAGACACTACCGGAAACGACACCCTGACGAGAATGGACGGAATCAGAACAGAGCGAAACAGAGGCCCCCACTGGAGCGCAGAGGCGGAGACTCCACCGAGGAGACTGCAGACCCACCACACGAGGAGACCCGGGATAGCGCGCCCAGTGGAACTTCGACGATGGTTCTCCTCCCTGCTGTCGATGCCTTGCGCTCCTTTTGACCCCCAGTTATTCTACGCAGTGGGCGATGCAGATCAGCGCACCCTCCTCGGGATATCCACCGCTACGAGCTAGGGATACCCCACGCCGGAGCTCTCGCTGCGACATTCTTCTGCTGAGACCCTCCTTTCTTGCATCGCCACACTCCTATGCTTCTCCGACGCTACTTCTCGCCTCTGACTGGGACCTCCCCTTCTCGACGAGGACCTCCTCGCGGTGGGTCGCCTTGATCGCCTGTCGGCCCTCCACTACGCTACAGCCTCCTCGGTAACTCCTCTACAGGACTGCCGAGCTATCGCTCTCGCTGGACTACCAGAACTCGCGCTCACTTGGACTGCC
>SDGW01000324.1_pt1 | contig 32461 bp, 34 predicted proteins | sample 2873831 | NCBI WGS metagenome assembly SDGW01 (sample SAMN08132700, study PRJNA421101) | hypersaline lake metagenome | isolation source: celular fraction 0.22 microns magnesium sulfate-rich crust from ephemeral... | place: Spain: Penahueca Lagoon, Toledo | collected 2011-07 | reverse complement strand
GTTCGCTCCTGGCCCAGGAACTCCACGTCGCGGGTGATAGACTGTTCAGAGGAATTGTTCAGTTCGTAGCCAGCCGAAGAGCGCGCGTCCTCTTCGACCGTAGCGCTGTTGGCCTCGAACTCGACTGTCTCGCCCGTTATCAGCCCGACACAGCCCGAGGAGACGACAACCAGGGCGACAACCGCTGTCAGTAGTATCCGTCGCATACCAGTAGTGAGTACATTACTCGATGATAAGTTTCGTGGCTCGGGCCGCGTAGAATTCAGACGTCGGTGTGGGGCCGACGCTCTCTCGGTCAGCTATTTTCACCGAGCCGGTAGGTCGGTCCGTCGTCGGTGTCCTGGACCTCGACGCCCAGCGCTTCGAGTTCGTCGCGGAGTTCGTCGGCGCGTTCGTAGTTGCCCGCCGCCCGTTCGTCCTCGCGGGCCTGGAGAACGAGCTCGACGAGGTCGCCGGCCAGCGACACGTCACCCCCCTCGCCGCTGTCGCCGAAGGCGAGCCCGAGGACGCCGCCGCCGAACTCCTCGAAGGTCTCGACGGCCCGCCGGAGCGCGACGTAGTCGTACTCGGTGCGGTCGTCGACGTAGGCGTTCACGTCGCCTGTGAGGTCGAGCAGCGCGGTCATCGCCTCGCGCGTGTTGAAATCGTCGTTCATCGCCGCTTCGAACGTCTCGCGCGCCTCGGCGACCGCCGCCCGGAGGTCGTCGTGGGAAGCGGTGGCGTAGGCGTCGACGTCGTCACAGGCCTCGACCGCGCGCTCGTACCCCCGCTGGAGGCGGTCCCAGCGCTCCTGTGCTTCGCCGATGGTCTCCTCGCTGTAGGTGGCTCTGGACGTGTACGCCGTCGACAGGAGGAACGTGCGCAGGACGTCCGGGCCGAACTCATCGACGGCTGCGCTCACAGTGAAGTAGTTCCCCAGCGAGGAGGACATCTTCTCGCCTTTCGTCTCCAGCAGGCGGACGTGGAGCCAGTAGTCGGCAAAGCGCTGCCCCGTCGCGGCCTCGCTCTGGGCCACCTCGTTCTCGTGGTGGGGAAAGACCAGGTCCTGCCCGCCGACGTGGATGTCGATGGTCTCGTCCAGGTGGGTCATCGACATCGCCGAACACTCGATGTGCCAGCCGGGCCGGCCCTCGCCCCACGGCGAGTCCCACGTCTGGGCCGTCTCGCACGCTTCCTCGGCGGGTGCTGCTTCGGGGTGCTGGTGGTCTTCGATGTCCTCGGGGTCGACGCCGCCGGCCTTCCAGAGGGCGAAGTCCGCGGGGTTCCGTTTCTCGCCGGTGGCCTCTCCCTGCGACTGCAGGTCCTCGACCGACTGGCCCGAGAGCTCGCCGTAGGCCTCGAAGCTGGTCACGTCGAAGTAGACGGAGCCGTCGACCTCGTAGGCGTGGCCGCTCTCGACGAGCCGTTCCACGAGCGAGATAATCTCGGGGACGTGCTCGGAGACGCGCGGGTAGACCTCCGCGCGAGAGAGATTCAGCGCCCGCATGTCCTCGATGACTTGCTGGACGTAGTGGCGCGCGACCTCGGCCTCGCTCTCGCCGTCCTCACCGACGCGAGCGACGATTTTCTCGTTGACGTCGGTGAAGTTCTCGACGTGGCGCACGTCGTACCCGAGCCGCTCCAGCCACCGGGCGATGACGTCGACGTGGACCCACCCGCGGGCGTGGCCCAGATGGGGCGGGTCCGACGTGGTGAGCCCGCAGTAGTACAGCAACACCGAATCGGGGTCGCGTGGCTCGAAGGGCTCTGTCTCGCCGGTCAGCGTGTTCGTCACTCGCAGCGTCATTACCTCCATTCACCAGACCGGGCCGCTTCAAGGCGTCGAAGCGGGCGGGACCGACTCGCTACCGACTGACGGCGCCCTCGACGACACGGAGGGCGTCGGGACCGTCCCGGCGTTCGACCGCGACGACGAGGGTCTCGTCGCCGATACCGGCGGCTTCGACGGCGATATCGGCCGCGCGAAGTCGCCCGAGCACGTCCCCGAGCGCAGCGGGTTCGACGTCGCCGCTGGCGACGATACCGGTCAGCGAGCCGGCGCCACCGGCCAGGCGGGTCTCGCCCACGACCAGGAGCGCGTCACCGTCGCCGATGCGGCCGAGGCCGCTCTGCATCGAGACCCGCGCCTCGCTCTCGTGGGTCGGGCCGTCGGCCAGTTCGTCGGCGAACCGGCGCAAGGCGGTGGCGACGGCGTCGGTGTCCCCGTCGACGTCGAGCGTTCTGGCGGCTGCGGTGTAGTTGACGACGCCGGCGGCGAGCGCGTCGTAGAGGAACGGGCGCTCGCGGACGGCCTCACGTGTGGCGGCGGCCAGTGACATATCCCGTTCTCGGCGGCCGGGGGCCAAAAGTGTAGTCGGGTCGGACGCGCCGCCCGTTGTGTCGGTGTCGGTACCGCGTCCAAACGAGTCGTCCCGGCCCGCTCGCTCAGCAAACGCCCAGCGTCGTCTCGTCGTCTGCTGGCACCACATCGAGCCGTCTCTCCCCGGGAACATCGAATCTGTCACCCTGATATCGGGGAAGGTTTTTAATTGGTAGCGATAAATAGTCTAGTGGCACATTACCGATGTAGGGGATGTGAATCACATGGGGGTGACATTCGTGGGGCAAATTAGCAACGTAACGGAGGACGGCGAACCACCGGCGGCACTCACTAATACCGTCAAGCGTGGCCTTCGCTCCGGCGAGTATCTCGCGGACCAGCCGGCGATAGCGTACGTCTCGGACGGCGAGACGGCCGAGTACGTCGTGACCAACCGGAAGCAAGGAATCGTCGTAGAGCGTGACACGACCAGACACGTCTTGCCGGACAGCCGGTACGATACCGTCGTGGTCGTCACGGACCGGCGGCTCATCGCGCTCGTCGGGAAGCTGGGCGGTGACGAGCGGTTCACACTCGAGTTTACGGCGCTCACCAGGGTCGAAACGGATTCGGACCACCGGACTGGCGAGCTGATACTCCACCGCGACGACGGCTCGACCTGGCGTATCCACACCGAGGCCGACGGGCTCAGGGAGGTGGCCGACTACATCCGAAGCAGGTCCGCGGCGTGTCAGGCCCCCGGCCGGGTGCGCGCCGCAACCCAGTCGATACGCGGGCTGTTCGGGGCCACGGTGGATTCGGCGAGGTCCTTCGAGCGCGACCAGGTGGCCGAGCTGATACCGGCGCTTTCCGAATCACCACCCGAAAGCGTCGGGCCACGCCTCGCTGCCAGCGCCGAAGCGGCGTCGGCTCCGACCCCGTCAGACACTGACAGCGATTCGAGTGAGGCGTCCGACAAACCGGACAAAGAGACAGCGATAGACGAAATCCTGCAAGCGCTGGCGAAGACCGACTGGCGGGCCAGGGGCGCCCAGCCCGAGAGCCCGTTCGACCTGCTCGCAGAGCGCGAAGACGAACTGGTCGGCGTCGTCGTGCACTGCCCCGACGACGGGGAGATAGACCGCGAAATAATCAAGCGCTGTGACGCGATTACGGGTGCGGCAGGCACTGACACCGTGATGCTGGCGACGACCGGCACAGTCAGAACTGTCGACGCGCGACTGGCAGCCGACCGTGGGGTCCGGCTCCGTAATGTGGCGACGATGAGTGACACGACGGACCCGCCGATGATAGAGGCCGTGACGGAGATGGTCAGCAAGGTGCTTTCGGATACCGGTTGGTCACTCCGTCCCGAGGCGTCGGGCCCGTTCGACCTGCTCGCCGAGTGTGGCGACGAACTGATGGGTGTCGTCGTCCACAGTCCCGAAGACGGGACTGTCAGGAGCAGTATCGAACGCTGCGACACGATTACGGGGGCTGCCGGAACTGACACGGTGATGCTGGCAACGACGGGAACGGTTCGGGACGCCGACGAGCAACTGGCCGACGACCTCGGCGTTCGACTCGTCAAGTCGGACTCGCTCGCCTCGCGCCACGTGACGGAGATAGTCCACGAATAGGGCACGTGCTGCTCGGGTGTCGTCGGCGTTGGCCCCGCTCGCGTGGCGAAGCCCCTAAGGCCGATTCGTTCTAACGTCCCTGCATGGACCAAGCGCTCGTCATCGCCGCCCACGGCTCGCACCTGAACGCCGAGTCGAGCACACCGACGTTTTCGCACGCGGACACCATCCGCGCGACCGGCGCGTTCAGCGAGGTCAGAGAGTCCTTCTGGAAAGAGGAGCCCCACTTCCGGGAGGCCCTTCGAACCGTGGACGCCGACGAGGTGTATCTCGTGCCCCTGTTCATCTCGGAGGGCTACTTCACCGAGCAGGTCATCCCGCGGGAGTTCCGACTGGACGAGTGGGACCCGGAGCTGTGGGACTCCGACGGCACGAGCGCCGATTCGGCCACGCTCACCGCCGACGACACCGGACAGACCGTCCACTACTGCGGGCCGGTCGGCACCCACGATTCGATGAGCGACGTCATCGTCCAGCGCGCGAAGTCGGTGACCGGCGACCCCGACGTGGGCGAGGGAGTCGGCCTCGCGGTCGTGGGCCACGGCACCGAGCGCAACGAGAACTCCGCGAAGGCAATCGAGTACCACGCCGACCGCATCGCCGAGATGGACCGCTTCGACGAGGTGAAGGCGCTGTTCATGGACGAGGACCCCGAGGTCGACGACGTGACGGAATTCTTCGAGAGCGACGACGTCGTCGTCGTCCCGCTGTTCATCGCCGACGGCTACCACACCCAGGAAGACATCCCCGAGGACATGGGGCTGTGTGAGGACTACCGCGACGGCTGGGACGTCCCCGAGACCGTCGACGGCCACGACATCTGGTACGCCGGTGCCGTCGGGACCGAACCGCTGATGGCCGACGTCGTCCTGGAGCGGGCGGCCGAGGCCGGGGCCGACGTGAGCGCGGCTATAGAGCAGGTCCGCGGGGAGAGCGGTGCGGGGTCGGCCGCGGGGGACTGAACTCGACCACCGCGAGGCGGCAACTGCCGTGGGATTCTCGTGAGCGAAGCGAACGAGAAGTCGGCGAGGGAATGAGACGAACGAAGTGAGTCGAATGGACTCTCCGGGAATCGACTCGCTTTTTTCGTCAGAGTCCCGTGGTCCGGTATGGACGAGGACCCGGTGGACGCGCTGGTGGCTACCGCGCCGGACGGCATCGACTTCGACGGCCTCCGCGTCGAGGTCGCCGAGGAGGGCTACACGTTCGAGACACCCGAGGACGCGGAACGGGGGCTCGACGAGGCCGCCCTCCGCGAGACCGCGGCCGGGGACCCACACGTCGGGAACTGGTACTTCTGGCACGCGGTCGCGCCCCAGACCGACGCCCGGTGGGCCTTTCTCCGCTGGCTCGAAGGCGCCGAGGAACGCCCGCTTTCGGACCGCTACGACGCGCTCGCCGACGGGTTGGCGACCGAGTGGGGGCAACTGGAGATAACGGTCACCCTGGACGGTGCGGCCGGCCGCAGCTACGATCTGCGACACGTCGCGGACGCGGAGACGCCGGCCGACGAGCTTCGGGCCCACGAGGACCCTCTCGACGCGCGCGAGATAGCCAAGCACGACGACGACGGGGATTACCGGCCACTGAAGACCGCACCCTCACTCCGGACCGGGTGGCGGTTCCCCGACCTCGACGCCGCGGACGTCGTGGAAGCCGTCCACGCCGTCTACCCGGCGACGGTCCAGAACTGGCACCGCGAGCGCGAGGGCGAACTCGACGTCGACCACTGGCACGAGACCGTGGAACGCCAGACCGGCATCTACGGCGTCGTCCGCACCTGGGACCGCGGTGAGGGGTACGAACACGTCAACTGGGTCGCCGAGGCCTGCTGTGACGACTCCCAGTGTCTGAAACGCCGCGAGTGGGAGTACGACGAGGAGACCGACCTCGACGTTGACGGTGGCGACGGCGAGTTCCCCTGCCGGGAGCCGTGCTCGCTGGTCATCGCCGCCGCGCGCCAGTGGACGAAACTGGAGGGCGAGCAGGCCCAGACCTACGAGTTCGAACTGACACCGAGCGAGAAAGAGCAGGTAGAGGAAATCATCGACGCCGTCGCCGACGGCCGGGCCGGGGACATCCGCGAGGCCGACGTCTACGACGGCGCGAACCGCTACCGGACGCGGTTCCTGCGGGCGAAACTGTTCGACGACGACGGCAACCTCGCCGGGGTCGAGACCGACGACTAGCGTCTGTTCGCGAACACCCCAACGGCGACAATCGAAAGCAGCGCCAGCCCGGCGATAGCGACTGCGACGATACCACTTCCAGTGACCGCGCCGGCGCCGACCCCGAGCCCGACGGCCAACCCGCTCGCGGCCAGCAGGGGCCCCAGCGGCACCGACCCGACGGTCGGGAGCCCTCCGTCGTCGGTCCGTGGCTGGGGTTTCGCCAGCTCCTCGTCGACCTGGACCGGTTCATCGGTGGCCGTCGGCTCGGTCAGCACCACGTCGACGAGGCGGGTCGTCGCGCCGTAGGCGGTGACCACTTTCAGGTTCCCGCGGGCGCGACCGTCATCGGTGCGTCTCACCCTGACTGCGCGTTCACCACCGCCCTCGACGTGGTGATTCGGGGCCTCGACGGCGGCCTGTTCGGAGAGGGCGTCGTCGAGATGGAGGTGGACGTGCGTGGACTCGCCGTGGTTGACAAGCACCACGTCGAAGCTGTCGCTGGCCTCGAAACTGTCTGGGACCGACAGGCTGTGGAGGGACTCCCGATTGACGTGGACTGTCAGGGCGTCGGACACTCTAGACAGTCTGTCACGCCGAAAGAAAAACCTTCAGGCGGTTACGCGGGTGCTTCCTCGCGCATGTCCGGCGGGAGGAGGTTCGGGATGCCATCCTCTATCGGGAAGCTCTCGCCACACTCAGTGCAGGTGAGGGTGCCCGAGAGAATCTCCTCGTCGTCGCGCTCCGCGACGTCTAAGTCGAGGTCGTGTTTGTCCAGCGGACAGCAGATGATGTCCATCAGGTCCTCTTTCATACCCGCTGGTCGGGGCGGTAGGAATAAAAGGATACTGTCTGCCGACAACCCCGTCGTCCGTGCCTAGAATGGGCGCTCGCGGACGATAGTCTCGCCGCGGCCGGGGCCGACACCGATGGCGTAGGCCGGCGTGTCCAGTTCGTCCTCGATGTACTCGACGTAGGCCTGCGCGTTCTCGGGCAGCGCCTCGAACCCGTCGCTTGCGGCCTCGGCCCAGTCGACCTCGGGCCAGCCGTCGAAGGTCCGGTAGGTCGCCTCGCAGCGGCCCCACTCCTCGGTGGTGGCCGGCAGCGTGTGCAGTTCCTCGCCGTCGAGCCGGTAGGCGTCGCCGACCTTGACCTCGTCCAGCCCGGCCAGTACGTCTAGATGGTTGATAGCGAGGCCGGTAAAGCCGGAGACGCGCGCGGCGTGGCGCAACATCGGCATGTCGAGCCAGGCGACCCGTCGCGGCCGGCCGGTGACGGTGCCGTACTCCCCGCCCTCCTCGCGAATCTGGGTCGCGAGTTCCTCGTTTTCCCCTTCGCCCTGTTCCTCGTAGCCGGGCGTGTCGCCGACGACGCCCCCCAGCTCCGTGGGCAGGGGCCCGCTACCGACGCGGGTCAGGTAGGCCTTGACGATACCGATTACCTCGCCGCCGCCGACGACGCCGGGGCTGAGTCCGGTGCCCGTGGTGGCGCCGCCCGCGGTCGGGTTCGAGGAGGTGACGTAGGGGTAGTTCCCGTGGTCGATGTCGATGGTGGTCCCCTGGGCGCCCTCCAGCATCACGTTCTGGCCGTCGGCCATCTTCTCGCTGAGGAAGACGCTGGCGTTTACGGTCATCTCCTCCTCGGCGAAGCGCTCGCCGTACTCTCGGAACTCCTCGTAGAGGGCGTCGACGTCGAGTGCGTCGGGGTCGTCCAGGTCCTCGACGTCCATGCCGTAGACGTCCTCGACCACGGCACGTTTCTGCGGGACGATGTACTCCAGTCGCTCTCGGAGCACGTCGGGGTGCAGCAGTTCGCCGGCCCGGATGCCCCGGCGGCCGGCCTTGTCCTCGTAGGTCGGGCCGATACCCCGGCCCGTGGTGCCGACTTCGCTGTCGGATTCGCTCTTGACTTGCTCTTCAATACCGTCGAGCACGCGGTGGAACGGGAAGATGATATGCGCGCGCTCGGCGATGCGCACGTCCGGGTCCAGCCCGCGCTCCTGGAGTGTGTCTAGCTCGTCGAACAGTGTTCGCGGGTTGACGACGCAGCCGTTGCCGAGTACGCCGACCTTACCGCGGATGGCTCCGCTCGGAACCAGCGAGAGCTTGTACGTCTCGCCCTCGTGAACGACGGTGTGGCCGGCGTTGTCGCCGCCCTGATACCGCGCGACGACGTCCACGTCGTCGCCGTACAGGTCGACGATGCCGCCCTTGCCCTCGTCGCCGAGCTGTGAGCCGACGATGGTTACGGTCATCGACCGGACGTTCCGTCCACCATGATAAACAGATTACGGTCTCACAGTCGCGATTGCCAGCCCAGCCGATCCCGGTCGCCAGTCAACCGAACGCGCCGACGGCAGACATCCGCTCTGGACGGTCGCGTACGCCAACACGCCCCATGTGAAACGTTACGACGGTTTTAAGAGCCTTCCATCTGTACGGAGAAACCGGCAAGGTCGGGTGTGCGAGGGTAACTTTTAAACCCACCCAACACAAGTTAACAATTGCCATGATAGACAGGCTTGAGAAGGAAGTCGACATGCTGGAGCGCCATCTGCAGGTGCTTCGCATGGTAATAGAGAACGAGCCTATCGGGATTGTGAAGATGTCCAACGAGACGGGCTACCCACACCACAAGGTTCGCTACTCCCTTCGCGTTCTCGAAGAGGAGAACCTCATCGAGCCCTCCAGCCAGGGCGCGATCACCACAGAACAGACCGGCGAGTTCGTCGACGATCTCGACGAGAAGATAGACGAGATCATCGACAAGCTCGAGGGAATGAAAATCGACGACGCCGCAGAGATAGAGAGCTAAGCGGCCTCTTTCTACAGTTCCGGGACGGCGAGGTGGAACTCCTGGTTTCGCGCTTCGAGCAGACAGAGGTGGTAGCCGCCCTTCCGCGAGAGGTTGACGAAGCTCTTGCGTTTGTCGCGACTGAACAGGCCACTGGACGTGGCTTCCCGCGCCGTCTCCAGGGCCTCCGGTTCGAAGAAACTGCTCGTGACGAGGAACGCCGCAGCCAGCGAGTCCGAGGCCGACCCGACTCGCTCCGCGTTGCGGACGATGTCGGTCATCTGGCCGTCGGTCGCGGGCTGGCGGGAGTCGTTGATGTTGGCGACCACGAGCGGATTGCCCATCCGGTCGCGGACGACCACGTCGAAGGTCTCCTGTGAGCGGTGTTCCTGGCCGTCCTCGGTGTAGGTCACCGACACCTTCCCGTTGAGTTCGGCGCGGTCTATCTTCGGGATGGCGTCGTAGAGGACGCCCATCGCGCTCTCGTGGCCGGTGGTCTGTATCTCGTACAGCAGCTTTCTGACGAGCCAGTCGACGAAGCGGTACTGGATACTCCTGCGGAGGAACTCCTCGAAGGCCTCGCCGTCGACGACCGCCTCCTCGGCGTCGAACTGGGTGTGATACTCCAGCCGGAGGTTCTCCTCGACCGACGCTCTGTCGGCACTCCCCTCCTGGGCCGTCTCCAGCGTGGCCTCGCCCTTGGAGTGATAGCGGACGAAGAGGTTCGTCCCGTCGATGGCTTCCGCCGCCGAGAGCGTCTGCCCGTCCGGGGCGGCCCCGCCGGCCGCTGCCAGTTCCTCTTCCAGTCGACGTATCTCCGCGTGGGCCTCCTCCAGCTCGCCGAGCAGCCGGTCGCGTTCGGCGACGAGCTCTTCGTTCTCGGCCGAGAGGTCGCGTATCTCGCCTTCCAGCTCCGCGATTTCGGCCTCGCGGGACTCCAACGTCGCCTGTAGCTCCGGTGACGGTTCGGACTGGGACTCCTGTGTCGGTGCCGACTGGGATTCCTGGGCCGCCGACGACGCCCCCGACTGGGGCTCGCTCGGCTCGCCTTCCGTCGAGGAACCGTCGGCCGACGCGGGCTCTGCGGACGGGGACTCCGACGATGTCGACTGCGTCGCCGTCGTCGATTGCGTGGCTGTCGTCTGCTCCGGCGTGGAACTCGACCGTTCGGGGTCCAGCGACGGAATCGACCGGGTTTCGAGGTCGCTCACCGCGTCGCTGTCGACCGCCGCGGCCGCGGTCTGGCGCTCCCCTGTATCCTCGTCCGTCGATGCCGTCTCGGTCCCGTCTGTCGGGGGGTCGGCCGTCTCGGCCTGGGTACTCCTGCCGCCGGACGGCTCCGCGGGCTCTGTCCTGGCCTCGGCCGTCCCGCTGTCGCTCGGTACCGGTTCGGTCTCAGTTCTGGCCTCGACCGTCCCACCGTCTTTCGGTTCCGGTTCGGTCTCGGTCGGGGCAGGGTCCGCCGGCTCGGTCGTTGCAGACTCCGCGTCGGTGGCCGGGGCCTCCGCCGTCGTCCCGCTGTCGGCCCCAGTCGTATCCGTCTCGTCGCGCTGTGTCCTGTCGACGGCCGCCCCCTGACTCGCACCGGCCGCTTTCGACCCTGGGGGACCGGCCGCTCCGCCCCCTCGTTCGGAGACGTCCGTGGCAGACGCCGTTCCGGACCCGGTGTCGTCGCTCGAGCCCGACCGGTCGCTCGCAGTGGCCGCGCTGTCGTCGGCGGACGAGTCCGAACCCACATCGGTGGCCGGGTCCGCCGACTCCTCGGCTGGTGCGCTGTCTGTCGTCGTCTCGCCCGACGGCTGTGTCGCCGTTTCCTCGGGCGCATCCGCTCGTTCGTCGACCGCCGTGGCCGACTCAGCCACCGCATCCTCGGTATCGTCGGTCGATGTCGATGGCTCGGGAATCTCGACGGGCTCGATGTCGGCCGGCATGACCTGGTAGATACCCACTTCGCCGTCGGCCTGTTCGAAGGCGTCCTCGTCCGTGATGAGCCGCTGGGAGTTCCCGACCCAGGCGACGCTCATCGAGCGCCCCTGGTGGTAGACCATGTAGTAATCACCCGAGAGCACGTTCTCGGACAGCTCGACGAACCCGGTGAAGTTCCCGTCTTCGAGCGTCCGGTCGACGTCCGATATCGGCGTGTCCTCGGTGTAGTACTGTGCCCGCGGGCTGTCGGCCCGGTCCTGCATCACGACCAGCAGGGGTAAGGCGTCGTGGGGCGCTGCTCGTGCGGTGCCGTCGGCGCCGTCGAAGGCCTCGATATCGCCGTCGAGGACGCCCACGACGGTCCCGTTCAGCATGAACAGCTGTGTGGGGCCAGTCGTGACGGCACCGGAGAAACCCTGGTCGGAGAGGGACCGGAGCCCGCCGTAGCCGCCGTCGAAGGGCACCGTGTCCCACTCGGATACTAGCTCTACCGTACGCATACTCATTACCTTCACCAAGCCGTATCGCAGACAAATAGTTTGTGCCCCACGCGTTCACGAGTAGAACAGGCGACCAGAGTCCGATGGGCATATGACGCCCCACACCCAACTGCGGGTATGGAAGAGCAACCCGGACTGAGCGACCAGTACCGGACGGCGAGTCCGTGGCCGGTGTTCGTCGCGCTGGGCCTTGCCCTCTCGGAGATAGGCGTCTTCATCGGGCTCTTTCCGGTGGCCGTCTTCGGACTCATCCTCTTTGGCGGTTCCATCGCCGGTATCCTCACCGAGTCGGGCTACGTGACGCGACCGTGGCCGACACTTGTCGGCGTCGGCGTGGTGCTGGCCATCATCGCCGCCGGGCTGGCCGTCGCGTACGTCCCGACGGCCGACATCACGGTCGCCAACATCGGGTCGGGCCCCGTCTTGACGCGCCTCGTGGCCGTCGCGGTCGCCGGCGTCGTGATGGTGGCGATGGGCGGGGTCGGCTCGGTCATGGAACAGACGAAAGTCTGAGACAAACCAACAGCCTATTTACCGCCCCGTGTCCAACGGCATGATATATGGGACTGTTCGGGTTCGAAAAGGAGACGCTGCTCGACCTCACTGTTAACGCTATTCCGCTCGGTATCCTCCTCTTTTTCATCGCGGCCTTTGCGGTCGTGAGTCCGTTCGGCCTCGACCCCGTCTTCAGCGGGCTGCAGTTCTCGCTGATGCTCTCGATGTTCCTGCTGCTGGCCGTGCTCACGTACTACGCCGGCCGCGCGGTCGAGGACGCGGAAAAGGCCGAGGAGGCCGCCGCGATAGCGGAATCGGACTCGGCGGCTGGGACGCTCGAGGAGGAAAGCGACGAGGAGACGGAACTGGACTCCGACGGCGACGCCGACAGCGAGGGCCTCTCCGAGGCGTAGTCCAGTCGGTCACTGATGGTGTTTCAGTGATCGGATGTGAATAGCCCTACGGCCGTATCGGGGGCGAAACGCCCCGATACACCGAGAGTTACGCCTCAGTTTCCGGACGGCTTTGTTTTGCCTCTCACTCTGTCGCGGTCGCTTGCGAAGTGATGCACGCACGCCCAGTCGGCCGTAATCGAGATGGTGGTTTTTTTAAACGATGTTGCCCGAGATAGCGGTTTTTAAACAGAGTTGTTCCACGCCAAAGTAACTACTATACCGGAACCGCCCCTTTCATTATCACTCAGTCCTGACGTGCGTCTATGGCTGTAGGAGATCTAGTGCTGACGGGGTTGATGGCCGTCCTCCTCGTCGGCATCATCGCGCTTCTGACGCGCATCGAGAACTGGCGGTCGTACACGCCGCTTGCCGGAGGTGGAACCGCGACCGGTGAGGACGCCGCCGTCATCAACCGGGAGAAACCCGCGGGTATCATCCGCTGGCTGACGACCGTCGACCACAAAGACATCGGACTACTCTACGGGCTGTACGGTATCATCGCCTTCGCAGTCGGGGGTATCATGGCGATGCTCATCCGCATCCAGCTCATCGCTCCGGGCGGAGCGATACTGGGGGCGAACGCGTACAACTCCATCCTGACGAGCCACGGCATCACGATGCTGTTCCTCTTCGGGACGCCCATCATCGCGGCCTTCGCGAACTACTTCATCCCGCTGCTTATCGGGGCCGACGACATGGCGTTCCCGCGCATCAACGCTATCGCGTTCTGGCTGCTCCCGCCCGCCGCCCTCCTCATCTGGGCCGGCTTCTTCCTGGCGCCGGTCACCGAGAACATGATAGAGCCGGCACAGACCGCCTGGACGATGTACACGCCGCTTTCGGTCGAGCAGACCAACCCCGGCGTCGACCTGATGCTGCTGGGGCTGCACCTCTCGGGGGTCGCCGCGACGATGGGTGCCATCAACTTCATCGCGACCGTCTTCACCGAGCGCGGTGAGGACGTCAGCTGGGCGAACCTCGACATCTTCTCGTGGACCATCCTCACCCAGTCGGCGCTCATCCTCTTTGCCTTCCCGCTGCTTGGCAGCGCTATCGTGATGTTGCTGATGGACCGCAACCTCCAGACGACGTTCTTCGCCGTGGAGGGTGGCGGCCCGCTGCTGTGGCAACACCTGTTCTGGTTCTTCGGCCACCCCGAGGTGTACATCCTCGTGCTCCCGCCGATGGGCCTCGTGAGTCTCATCCTGCCGAAGTTCTCCGGCCGGAAGCTGTTCGGTTTCAAGTTCGTCGTCTACTCCACGCTGGCTATCGGCGTGCTCTCCTTCGGCGTGTGGGCCCACCACATGTTCTCGACGGGGATGGACCCGCGACTGCGCGCGTCCTTCATGGCTGTCTCGCTGGCAATCGCGATACCGAGCGCCGTCAAGACGTTCAACTGGATTACGACGATGTGGAACGGCCGCCTACGCCTGACGAGCCCGATGCTGTTCTGTATCGGCTTCGTCTCGAACTTCATCATCGGCGGCGTCACCGGGGTCTTCCTCGCCTCGATTCCCGTCGACCTGGTGCTGCACGACACCTACTACGTCGTGGGTCACTTCCACTACGTCGTCATGGGCGCTATCGGCTTTGCCGTCTTCGCGGGCATCTACTACTGGTTCCCGGTCTTCACCGGCCGGATGTACCAGCGCACGCTCGGGAAGGCCCACTTCTGGCTCTCGATGATCGGGACCAACCTCACGTTCTTCGCGATGCTGGCGCTTGGCTATCTCGGGATGCCGCGCCGGTACGCGACCTACGAATTCGACGGCGCCATCGCGCCGCTGGCACAGGTCAGTACCTTCCACCTGCTGGCCACTGTGGGCGCATTCATCCTGCTCGTCGGCCAGCTCATCTTCGTCTGGAACCTGCTGCAGTCCTGGCTCGAAGGGCCGGTGGTTGAGGACGGCGACCCATGGAACCTCGAACGCGACGGGATGCTCGACAAGGAGTGGGAGTGGTACGACCGCAAGCTGGAGACGGCTATCACCGACGGCGGCGAGGACGAAGAGAAATCTGCGCTGACTGACGGTGGCGAGGTCGAACCCGACGAAGACGACTGACGACGCCGTTTTCGCCCGCTATTCTTCGAGTTGCTCGTAATCGGTAGTGAGCACCAGCAGCGTCCCCAGCCCCGATGCCGCGACCAGTAGCGGCAACGATTCCCCGGTCGTTCCGGTGTAGTAGGTCGCACCGGTGGTCGCGAAGCCGAGGAGGACAAAGAGTGGGAGCCGGACGCGCGTGTGGAGGTCGAGCGGGGCGGCCGTCATCTGGACTGGTTTTCACAACCCGGGGCGCGAAAATAAGGCTTGGGGCGGCTCAGCTCGCGCCCGAGACCAGCACGATAGCGGTGATGAACATCATGATAGCGATGCCCGAGAGCACGATAAACAGGAGTTCCTTCTGTGACATACGCGGCCTTGGGGCCGGAAGTGAAAAAGGCTAATCGTCTCGCGCCCCAGTTTGGAGTATGAGTCAAGAGGTCGGCGAGACGCCCGGCGAGAAAGTCGTCGTCCAGATATACGTCATCATCGTTGCGCTGGCAGGAGTGATGGGTTTTGTCCTGGGTTCGATTCGACCCGCCGACCTCCAGCCGGCGCTGTTCGGCGTCATCGACCTGCCCCCGACCCCCTTCGGTGTGGCGCTGTACGGGATGGTGACCGTCGGCGTCGGACTCGGTGTCATGCTGGGTCTGGTCATTTACGTCTCACGCCGGACCGACGACGCGGGCGGGCGTGGGAACCCGGAGTGATTAGAGCGTCTCCCTGTACTCGCCGAACTGCGCTCTGAACACGTCCATTATCTCGCCCATGGTGGCCCGGGCTTTCACCGCCTCGACGACGGCCGGCAGCACGTTCTCGTCGGCGTCGACGGCGTCCTCAACGTCGGCAAGCGCCGCCGTCACGGCGTCGTCGTCTCGCCCAGCTTTGACCGCTGCCAGCCGCTCGCGCTGGCGTGCCTGTACGTCTTCGTCGACCGTCAGCACGTCCGGGTCGGGGTCCTCCTCGACGGTGTAGGCGTTGACGCCGACGACGACCTCCTCGTCGCGCTCGACGCGCTGCTGGTACTCGTAGGCCGAATCCTGAATCGCCCGCTGGAAGTAGCCCTGCTCGATACCTTCGAGCACGCCCGCACGCATCGACCCGTCGCCCAGCTCCTCGCAGATGTGCTCGATGTGGTCCATCGCCTTCGCCTCTATCTCGTCGGTGAGCGCCTCGACGGCGAAGCTTCCGCCCAGCGGGTCGACGATGTCGGCCGCCCCGGACTCCTCGGCGATAATCTGCTGGGTCCGCAGAGCGACCCGGACGGCCTGCTCGGAGGGCAGTGCCAGCGCCTCGTCGAAGCTGTTGGTGTGCAGGCTCTGGGTGCCGCCCAGGACGCCCGCAAGCGCCTGGATGGTCACGCGCACGACGTTGTTCAGGGGCTGCTGGGCGGTCAGTGACTGCCCGGCGGTCTGTGTGTGGAACTTCAGTTGCTTGCTCGCCGCCGCCTCGGCGTCGTACCACTCGTCCATCAGCCGGGCGTAGATACGCCGGGCCGCCCGGAACTTCGCGACCTCCTCGAAGATAGCGTTGTGCGAGTTGAAGAAGAAGGACAGCTGTGGGGCGAAGTCGTCCACGTCCAGACCGCGTTCGAGGCAGTCCTCGACGTAGGCGAACCCGTCCGCGAGGGTAAAGGCCAGCTCCTCGACGGCGGTCGCGCCGGCTTCGCGGATGTGGTAGCCCGAGACCGAGACGGGATTGAACTTCGGTGTCTCACGGCTCGCGAACTCGATGACGTCGGTGACGAGCTTCAGCGAGGGCTCCGGGCCGACGACCCACTCTTTCTGTGCGATGAACTCCTTGAACATATCGTTCTGGAGGGTGCCCCGCAACCGCTCGCGCGGGACTCCTCGCCGGTCGGCCAGGGTCAGATACATCGCGTAGATGACCGGCGCACTCGGGTTGATGGTGAACGACGTCGACACCTCGGCGAGGTCGATACCGTCGAACAGCCGCGCCATATCCTCTAGCGTGTCGACGGCGACGCCCTCCTTGCCGACCTCGCCGTCGGCCATCGGGTCGTCCGAATCCAGCCCCATCAGCGTCGGCATATCGAAGGCGGTCGAGAGGCCGGTCTGACCCTCGTCGATGAGATACTGAAAGCGCTCGTTGGTCTCTTCGGCGGTGCCAAACCCCGCGAACTGCCGCATCGTCCACTGGCGCCCGCGGTACATCGTCGGGTAGACGCCGCGGGTGTACGGTTCCTCGCCGGGAAAGCCCAGATCGGCCTGGTAGTCGATGTCGGCCACGTCCAGCGGCGTGTACAGTCGGTCGACGTCGAGGTTCGAGACCGTGGCGAATCGCTCGCGGCGCTCGCCGTAGGCGTCCATGGCCGGGCCGAGAGTCTCGTCCTCCCAGTCGGCTTTTGCCTCCCGTATCGCCCGGAGCTCCTCGTCGTCGTACATAGTATGTGGTACGGTAGCTGTTCGCAAGACATTTCTGGTCGTCGCCGTCGACGCGGGCGGAGAGCGCCACAGATATTTGGTCCCGCCAGGAGTTTTCGGGGTATGGTCGTCTCGAAGCGTTCGCTCTGGGACCTGTTCGAGGACGAGTACGACGAGGCCGTCGTCTACGGCGACCGGGCCGGCGACGACGTGTTACACGAGGGCCCCGTCAGGATTCGCGCGAGCGGGTGGGTCAAACTACCGTCCGGCCGGCTGCTCTCCCCCGAGGCTGTCCACCATATCGACCCCCTGTAAGGTCGGGGGCCGGCGCCGCTCGCGAGCCAGTCCTGAACGCTGTTTCCGAGCGCGGGACCGCCCTACCCCTCGTCTTGCAACCGCTCGGTCTGCTGGACGAGGGGGTGACGGGCGTAGTCGACGACCTCGATGTCGTCGATGCGCTCCAGGCCGGCCTCGGCGGCCGTCTTGGCCATCCCGAGCTCGACGGTCTCGTCTAAGACGATGACGTTGGCGTCCATCGCCCGGATGTCGAGCCGTTCGGCGGCCTTCACCCGGTGGTGGCCGTCGGCCAGGTAGAGGTGGCCGTCGTTGTCGATGACGACGAGGGGTTCGGCCAGCCCGCGTTCGAGTTCGTACACCCGCCCCTCCAGTTCGTCGGCGTACACCGTCGGCTGGGTGGGTGTGAGCGCGGCGAGGTCGACCATCCGGCGCTCGTCGTGGGTGGTGATGTCGTGGATGTTCGCGAGCGTGCGGGCGAGCTTCTCGACCTTGTCCGGGGTCGCACGCTCTATCTGTGAGCGGATGACGTCGGCGTTGGAGATGATGCCCACGAGGTTGCCGGCGTCGTCGACGACCGGGAGCTTCTGGATGCCCGACCGGAGGATGACGCGGGCGGCGTCCTGGACGGCCATCTCCGGCGAGGCGACGATGATGTCCTCGCTCATCACCCGGAACATCGGTTCGTGGTCCTCGGCGAGCAGGAGGTCCCTGGCGCTGACAAACCCCTCGACGTGGCGCCCGTCGGTGACGGGGAAGCCACTGAAGTCGTCGCTCTCGGCGATGCGTTTGGCCACTTCGGCGACGGTGTCGTCGAGGTCGACGGTCGCGACGTCGCGTGTCATATACTCTCCGACCGTCGGTCGACCCGAGTCTGCCATCACCGACCCTTGCCCAGCGAGTGGCAAAAAGACTCGCCTACCCGCCGTCGTGCTCGTCGGGCTGGGGTCGGGCCAGGCCGGCGTACTCGTCCGGCGCGTACTCCGTGTGCCCGTTCACGCGCCCCAGCAGCCGGTGGGACCGGGACTGGACCGCGTCGAGGAACCGGTCGTTGACGACAGAACTGACGATGCTGTGCAGCGACTCCTCCCGGTCGTCGACGCTGTCGAGCACGCCCAGGGTTATCTGGGCGCCGGCCATGTCGGCGTGGCCCCCCGCGGAGCCTATCTGGCCGAACGCGTCCCGCAGGGCCTCGCCGAGGTCGATATCGGCCCCGCGGGCCCGCGCCGAGACGAAAATCGTCCCGTCGAGAACGCCGTACACCATCGTCGCGTGGATGCCGTCGAGGTCGAGCAGCCGGTCGGCGGCCTGTGCCAGCGCGTCGCGGTCCGAGAGCTCGCCGACACAGGAGAGCAACACCGACCCCTCCTCCTCTCGGTTGTCGATGGCGCGGCCGATGATGGCGAGTGTCTCACCGCTGACGCTCGGGTCCTCGATGCGCTGGAGGGCGTCCATGTCCGCCCGCTGGACGAGCTGGGCGGCCGCTTCGAAGTCCTCTGCCGATACCTCCCTGCGGAAGTCCTTCGTGTCGACACGGATGCCAAAGAGCAGCCCGGTCGCGATGGACTCGGACAGTTCGACCTCCAGCCGCTGGAAGTAGTCCACCAGGAGCGTGCTCGTCGCCCCGACGCCGCTGCGCAGGTCGACGTAGCGTGCCTCGACCGGGAGTCGCGGCGGGTGGTGGTCGATGACGATATCTATCGGGAGGTCTTCGGGGAGCTGGTCGTTGACGCCGGGTCGTGAGTGGTCCACCAGGGCGAACCCGTCGTAGGCATCGAGTGCCGCGTCATCGCCGGGCTCTAGGTTCACCATATCGTACTCCAGCAGGTTCACGAACGCGCGGTTCTCCTGGTGGGAGATGTCGCCGTAGTAACACAGCGACACCGAACAGCCGGCTCTGGTGGCGAGTTCGCCGAGCGCGACGGCGCTTGCGATAGCGTCGGGGTCGGGGTTGTCGTGCGTGACGACCGCGAGGTGGCCGTCGATGTCGCGAAGCACCTGCTGGAGCTGTCGGGTGCGCGCGCCCGCCTCTCCCACACACCGCTGCAGTCGCTCCGTGAGGACGGCTTCGGGGTCGACCACGCGGTCGGCGACAGCGTCCAGGCGACCGCGCTGGGTGTCGCTGGCCCCGTAGCCGCTGTAACACAGCAGGAAGGCCTCGGGGAACAGCTCGGCAGCGGCCTCACCGGCCTCGACGGCGACGGCCGGGTCGTCGGTGGCGACAATCACCGTCGCCGGAGCGATGTCAAGCCCGGCCATTCCCGCCCGGTCGATGTCGTCCGTGACGGTGACGGCGACACCGTCCTCCCGGAGCGTCTCGGCTCGGGACCCGTCGTCCGTGAGAACCTGTAGCTGCTCGTGGTCGCCGCTCACTGCGTGGATTATCGCTCTCGCTGTCGAACCGGCGCCAACAACCAACCGAGACGGCATAGGCTCCCTCGGGTCCGGAGCGTCTAAAAACCCGTTACTTCAGCCGTTCCTGCAGGAAGGAGGGGTGGGCGGCCGTTACGCCCTCGAGTTCGAGTATCTCGTCCTCGATGACGGCGGCAAGGGAGTTCCCGTCGTTCGCGCGCACCTCGGCCATCAGCATATGGTCGCCACTGGAGGTGTACAGCGACTCGACGGCGTCGATATCGGAGAGCTGGCGGGTAGCCTCGACGTAGCGTTCGCTGGCCACGTCGATACCGACCATGGCGATAGACTGACCCGAGAGCTTCTTCGGGTCGATATCGGCCGAGTAGCCGACGATGACACCCTCTTCTTCTAGTTTCTTTATATATTTGCGGACCGTGGGCTTCGAGACTTCCGCCCGGTCGGCTATCTCGGCGTATGATGCCTGTGCGTCCTCTTCGAGGACTGACAGGATACGACGCTCCGTAGACTCGACACTCATAGGGGGATATTTACCGTGGGTGAAAAAATATGTTCCGAATCAGTAACCCACTTTCGGGCCGCCGAGAACTCAAACGGCCTGTCCTCGTGCTCCACGTTCAGTTTGCGAAACGTGGGGCCGGCGGGCGTCCCGATGACCGCGTGGTCACAGCGGTGGCTGCGTTACTTGTGGTGCTGGAGCAGGTTGTCGTAGGTCCGCTCTCGTCGGACTGCTGGACGTCCGTGTACGGGACGTAGTGTTTCGCGTCCTTGTTCCAGGTCGGACACTGGGTCAGGAAGTCGATGTGCGCGAAGCCGTCGTGTTCGATGGCCTCGGCGATGATTTCCTTGGCCTGGTTCGGGTTGACCGCGGCCGTGCGGGCGATGTAGGTCGCGCCGGCGTTTAACTGCTGGCTGAGCGGTCGAATCGGGGACTTCGCCGAGCCGTGGGGCTGGGTCTTCGATTTGTGGCCCTTCGGCGAGGTCGGCGAGGTCTGGCCCTTCGTGAGCCCGAAAATCTCGTTGTTGAACACGATGTAGGTCATATCGTGGTTCTCACGGGCGGTGTGGATGGTGTGGTTGCCACCGATACCGTAGCCGTCACCGTCGCCGCCGGCGGCGATGACCTCGATCTCGGGGTTGGCCAGTTTCGCGGCCCGGGCGACGGGCAGCGAGCGGCCGTGGATGGTGTGGAAGCCGTAGCTGTTGAAGTAGCTGTTTAGCTTCCCGGAACAGCCGATACCCGTAAAGAGGGCGACCTCGTCGGGGTTCTTGCCCACCTCGGGCATGGCCTGTTTCAACGCCTTCAGGACACCGAAGTCCCCGCAGCCGGGACACCAGGTGGCCTGTGGCTCGATGCCGGGCGTGAACTCGTCTCGCTCTATCTCTCGGTCCTCTCCGATTGCGCTGAATGCACTCATAGGTTAGTCACCTGCCGCTGGCAGGTACTTCATGTTGGTCGCGGCGAGGTCCTCGCCGTTGATGCTCGATTCGAACCCGTCGACGATCTCGGCGGGCTCGAAGGGGTTGCCGTTGTACTTGAGGAGGCTCGACATCTTGTCGCCGTACTTGCCGATCTCCTTCTGTGTCAGCCCGCGGAACTGGGCCGTGGCGTTCATCTCGACGACCAGCGCCTGGTCGACGGACTCGAGCCACTCGGAGACCTCCTCGACCGGGTACGGGGCCATGTCGGAGACGCCGAGCGCCTTGACCGAGTGGCCCTCGTCGTTGAGCCGGTCGACGGCCTCGAAGGCCGTGTCCTGCTGGCTCCCCCAGACGAGGACGCCGTGCTCGGCGTCTTCGGGGCCGTAGTAGGTCTGGTGGGAGGTGTTCTCGTCGAGGTCGGCGCGGATGTCGTCGAGCTTGTTCAGACGGCGCTCCATCTGGGCGATACGGTTGTCGGGGTCCTCGCTGATGTGGCCCGACGGGTTGTGCTCGTTCCCGGTCGCGAGGTAGCGCCCGTCCTTCTGGCCGGGGACGGAGCGCGGGCTCACGTTCGAGCCATCCTCGGGCTCGTGGAGGAACCGCTGGAACTTGCCCGACGCGTGGTGGGCGGCGTCCTGAATCTCCTCCTCCGTGAGGACGGAGCCGGGGTCGGCGTTTGGCTCCTCGTCGAAGTGGCTCGCAGGCAGGTTCCGGAGCTCGCCCTGAATCTTCTGGTCGTAGATGACGATGGACGGAATCTGGTACTCGTAGGCGATACGGAACGCAGAGCGGGTCTGGGTGTAACACTCGCGGATGTTCGCGGGCGCGAACACGACCCGTGCGGAGTCGCCCTGTGATGTGTACAGGACGTGTTCCAGGTCGGCCTGTTCGGGCTTGGTCGGCATCCCGGTCGAGGGACCGGCACGCATCGCTTCGACCAGCACGACCGGCGTCTCGGTCATCTCGGCCAGTCCGAGCGGCTCGGACATCAGCGCGAAGCCACCGCCCGAGGAGCCGGACATGGACTTGACACCCATGTGGGAGGCTCCGAGGGCGAGCGCCGCGGCGGCGATTTCGTCCTCGACCTGCTCGGAGATACCGCCGAACTCGGGCAGGTGCTGGGACATGATGGTGAAGACGTCAGTCCACGGGGTCATCGGATAGCCCGAGATGAACCGACAGCCTTCGTCGAGCGCACCGTAAGAGATAGCGTTAGAACCCGAGAGAATGACCTGCTCTTCGTCGTGAGAGCCTTCCGGTACCTCGATGTCGTGGTCGATGTCGAGCTCGGAGGCGGCCTCGTAGGCGTCTTCCAGGACGGCGAGGTTGGCTTCCTGCATGTCGCCGGCCATGTTCTGTTCGATGAGCGTCTCGAACTCCTCGGTGCCGATATCGAGGATGGCGGCGGTCGCGCCGATACCGGCCGTGTTGCGCATAATCTCCCGGCCGTGCTCTTTGGCGATGCCACGCAGGTCCATCGGGACCACGTGCCAGTCGTTCTCCTCGGCGGCCTCTTCGAGTTCGATCTCCTCGACGTCTTCCTCGTCTAACAGCCCCTCGTCGTACAGGAGGACGCCGCCCTCGCGGAGGTCGTCGAAGTTCTCGTACAGCGGTTTCAGCTCTTCCTTGCCGTAGTAGGCCTCGTCCTGTGGGTTCCGGGCGAAGGAGTCACCCAGGGCGAGCAGGAAGTTGTAGCCGTCACCGCGTGACTGTACATTCTCGTCCTTCGCGCGTACTTCTACGTACGTGTGGCCACCGCGGATACGCGACGGGTAATGTCGGTGTGTGAAAACGTGAAGTCCCGAACGCATCAGGGCCTTCGCGAAGTTCTGACTGGTCGAGTCGATTCCGTCGCCGGAACCGCCAGCGATTCGCCAGATTAGTTCGTTGTCTGTCATTGTGAAATCCTCGGCCCCAGCTCTGGTGCCGTACCGGAAGGTTGGGGGGCCACGACTAAAGATTTTCCACTACATCAAGTCCTATTAATCGTTATTATTCGGGCGAAGGCACCCTATTTTGGGTAAACTACAATGATTAATCTCCGTGGTTTTCGGCCCCGTCAAAATAGTTGGAGTTCAGACAGTTATCGGCCCGAATCTGAATCGGGACTCTCGGTCGATCACACTGGCGACCGCGTGGTATCTCACTGGCCAGCTGGGGGGAGTAGACACCGCAGTCGCACTCGTCGGAAGGCCTAATGCCGTACCGGGCGTCTCTCACCTGAATGTCGCTCAGCGAACTCATCGCCGGCGTTGAAGCCCACGAGCAGACCCTGACGGTGTTCAACGCCGACGGGTCGGTCACCGACGACCTCCGGGACCGGTTCGCGGACCGGAACGTCCGCGTCGTTCGGGAGACGACCGGGAGCGGCCGGCCCGGCGAGTTCCTCACGCTCTCGGACGGCGACGGCGTCTACGCGGCGACGGCTATCGACTCGTTCTACGACGCGCTCGACGACCGCGAGCGCGTGCTGGGCGAGGACGCCGGTCACGGTCTCCTCGACCACCTGGACGAGACGCTGTTTACCTCCTGGTCCATCGAACGGATGGTCGCCGCGTCCCGCGAGATAGAGGACCGCGCCTGGCGGGTCGGCGAGGGGTCCCTGTACGCCGGCTTCCAGACGCTCTCGACGCTGCAGGGCGAACGCGCCCTCTACGAGCGACTCGGCGACTCTGCCGTCGACGTCCACGCCTACGCGGTGCCCGATATCGACCCGCCGGCCCACAGCACGTTCCGGCTCCACCTCGACCGCGGCGAGGAGATTGCGACGTCGTGGTTCGTCGTCTTCGACGACGGGACCGACGATGAGGGGACAACCCAGAAATGCGCGCTGCTGGCCGAGGAGCGCGAGCCCCGCGAGTTCTACGGCTTCTGGACGTACGACCCCGGGACGGTCGACTACATCGTCGACCACCTGGAGTCCCGGTACGGGACGGTCGAACAGTGAGAAGCACCGTCGCCACGGCGACAGCGTACCGAATCGACGAGACCGGCCAGCGGGTCAACGCGGTCGAGTTCGAACTGCACTTCCAGTTTGGCCTCTGGACCGTCGTGGAACGCGGCGAAGACCGCTGGGTCGTCCGGACACGCGACGGTGAACGGTTGACGCTGTCGCCGCTCTAGACGACTGACTCGAACACCGACAGGTCGTGGCCGAGTAGAATCTCCGCCCCAGTCTCCCGCTCGATATCCCGACAGCGCGCCAGGCTCTCGCGCCAGGCGGCGTTGCTCCACAGCAGGCTCGTCGCCATCGACTGGCCCGCGTAGTTGGCCTCGACGTAGGCCTCGTCGCCCACCACGAGCAGCGGGTCGCCCGCCCGCTCGACGAGCGCACCCATGAGGCCGGGCGTGTGGCCGGGCAGGTGCAGTAGCTCGACGCCCTCGGCCAGGTGATAGCTGTCGCCGTGGACTATCTCCCAGTTGAGGTCGTGGTCGAAGTCACTGGCCAGATAGGCGATAGAGCCCTCCGCCGTCTTGGCGCTGTAGTAGGCGTAGGGGAGTTCCTCCCGGTGGACGTAGATTGGCACGTCCGTCCCGGCGAAGTTCTCCAGACCACCGGCGTGGTCCAGATGCAGGTGGCTCATGACGACGGCGTCGATGTCGCCTATGTCGTAGCCGGCGTCGGCGAGGTCACCCTCCAGGGTGTGCTCGGCCGCGTCGACGTGGGCGAAGGCCTCGTACAGCGGGTCGGGCCAGTAGCCCTCTCCCGCTCCGGGATGTGAGCCGGTGTCCCACAGTATCGTCCGTTCTGGCGTCTCGATGAGGAGGTTCCAGACGACGTACTCCTCGTACTCGTGGTCGGGGTCGCGGTTCGACGCCGTCGCGACGCTGGTCCCGTCGACGACGAAGCTCCGGTCGGCCATCACTCGCCCGCGGTCCAGAACAGTGACTTCGGGAGGTTCCATATCGGGTGTAGGGTGGCTGAAAAGAAAAGGCTGGGTGCAAACTGATGATGGTTCGCCGCTGGCAGGCCCGAGAGCCGCCTCCCCGTTCACGAATCCAGCGCCCGCCGATACACCGATTCCAGTCGGTCGGTCGTCCGGTCGACCGAGAGCGACTGGACGGCTCGACGACCGTTCGACCGCCCGCTCTCCTCCAGGAGACGCGACAGCGCTGTGACCAGTTCTGTTTCGTCCGTACAGACCGCAGACCGGGTGACCCCGTCGACCCGCTCGCGAACGTCGCCGACGTCCGTCGCGACCACCGGTAGATTACACGCGAGCGCTTCCTTGACCGTGTTTGGTGACCCTTCGCGGTGGGACGTGAGCAGTAACGCGTCGGCCGCGTTCATGTACACCGGGACGGCGTCGTGTTCGACGTCGTAGACCGTCTGGAGCCGAACCGCACAGTCCAGGTCGGCACGGACCCGTTCCACGACGCGCTCGGCCAGCGGGAAGTTCTTGACCGAGCGAGCGGGCGAGTACGGGAAGAGGACGTGGCACGCGTCGGGGTCCCAGCCCACCTCGCGCCTGGCCGCCGCTCGGTCCATCGGCCGGAACAGGTCGGTGTCGACACCGTGTGGGACCACCGTCGCCCCACAGTCGAGCTGTGTCGCCATCGCCGGGCTCATGACGACCGTCTCCTCGGCCAGCCGAGCACAGCGCTCGCTGAGCCAGCCGAACTCCCCGTGCAAGTCCGACCCCCACAGCGAGAGCACGACCGGCCTGTGGGGCTGCAGTAGCGCGAACGGCACCGTGAGACCGTAGTGGGCGTGGACGAGGTCGTAGCTGTTCGCCGTCGCAGCCAGCACCCGCCCGTAGAACCACAGGTAGTGCCGGAGTGACCGGCTCGTCTCCACGCGCTCGGCGCGGTCGTCGAGTTCCCGTCCGGGGACGGGGACGATATCACAGTCGTGACCGCGCTCGCGGAGACTCCGAATCCGCCGTTCGAAAAACGACGAACGGTGCGTCACGAGGTGGAGCAGCTCCATCGGCGTCGTCGTCGCGTCCCCGTGTCAAAGTAATACTGTGAAAACCGAACCGGCCGGCGAGTTCGCTCGGCTTATCGACGGGCTGGCCGTCGGCTCCGGGGTGCGAGTCGCTGTTCGGGCCAGCTGCATCGCACTGATTTCGACGTAACGCGGCGTTAAAACCTCGCACGGGTCATAAGAGCAGAATTACAAATTCGCTATTGTGGCCTATCATACTGTATGGATGTCCTGGTTACCGACGGGTTCGACAAGACGTCACTGAGCGTTGTTCGCGCGATTCACCCCGTCGCCGACGATATCGGGACGGTCGTCCGGTACCCCTTCTCGCTGTCGGCCATGTCCCGACACACCGCTCGTGACCACCGGTTGCGGGCGTCGGACGCCGGCGACTACGCGTCGGAACTGGCTGCGACGGTCGAACGATACGATTACGACGTCGTCATCCCCGTCGGCGGGCGCACGACGGAGATTTGCTCCGAGTTCCGCGACGACATCCCGGTACCGTTGGACCCGATACTCCCCACGCGGTCGTCGTTCCGGCGGGTCGTGGATAAACACGAACTGGGGTCTCTGGCCGACGACCTCGGTGTGCCGACGCCCACGTCGGTGCGCATCGCGACGGCCGAGGACATCCCGCGGGCCGTCGAGACCGTCGGCGCATCGGGGGTGGTCAAGAACGGCAGGGAGACCGAGTCGCGGTATCTCCGGTACGTCGACTCACGGGCGGAACTCCGCCGCGCGTACCGGAACTACCCACAGACACACGACTCCGACCCGCTGTATCAGGAGTATCTCCACGGGCAGGCCCGGGGGTTCTTCGGGCTCTACTTCGACGGGGAGTGTCACGGTCGGTACGCCCACCGGCGTCTCCGCGAATGGCCCCCGTCCGGCGGGAAGAGCGTCTGTGCGGAGTCGCTGATGGACACGGAACTGTTCGAGTACGCCGACCGTATCCTCCCCGAACTCGACTGGAACGGCGTCGTCATGCTGGAGTTCAAGAACGACGCCGACGGCAACCCGCACCTACTGGAATGCAATCCGAAGCTCTGGGGGTCGATGGACCTCGGAGTCGCATCGGGGATGAACTTCCCGCGAGCGCTCGTCGAGCACGTGGCCACGGACCGGCTCCCGACGTTCGAGTTCACGCCCACTCGCTTCCACTGGCCGCTCTCCGGGGACCTGCTGCACGCCCTGCGAAACCCCGAGAGCGCTCCCGATGTCGCGGCCGACCTCGTCTCGCCGTCGACCGAATCGAACGCCCGGCTCTCCGACCCGCTGCCACACCTCAGCGAACTCGCCAAGGGGGTCGTCTCGTCGGTCTACGACGCGGACGGCCCACTGAGTTGACCGCGACTACTGGGGCGTCTGCCGGTAGATGAGGTTGCGCTGGATGTCGTTCGCACCTTCGTAGATAACCGGGATACGTGCGTCACGGAAGACTCGCGAGATCCGGTTCTCCAGCAACACCGACCGGCCGCCGTGGAGCTGCATCCCCATCTGGGAACACTCCGTCGCGGCCTCGGTGCCGGCGGTCTTGGCCAGCGCGGCCCAGTAGCCGGCGTCTTCCTGGTTGGCGACACGGCGGGCGGCGTCCCACGAGAGCGAGCGGGCCGACTGGAAGGACAGTTGCATGTCCGCGAGCTTGTGCTGGACGGCCTGGAACTCGTCGACGGTGCGGCCGAAGGCCTCGCGGTCGTGGACGAACTCCCACGCCTCCTCGATGGCAGCGGCGGCGAGGCCGAGACCGTGGCCCGCGACGATGACCCGGCCGTGGTTGAAGAACTCCGCGAGCATGTAGAAGCCGGCGCCCTCCACACCGATGAGGTGGTCCTCCGGGATGCGACAGTCGTCGAGGACGATGTGGGCCTGCTTCGAGGCCCGAAAGCCCATCTTCTCGGGGATGTGCTCGGCGTTATAGCCCGGGGCGTCCGTCGGGACGATGAACATCGAGTAGTTGCCGTAGCGGTTGTTCGGGTCGTCACCGGTCTTCGCGTAGAGGGTGACCCAGTCGGCCTCGACGCCGTTGCCGATCCAGTACTTCTCGCCGTTGATGACCCACTCGTCGCCGTCCTTCTCGGCTGTCGTGGTCATCCCCGCGAGGTCGCTGCCGGTCTCGGGTTCCGAGACCGCGAGGCCGGTAATCTGTTCGTTCTCGGCGACGGGACGGAGGAACTCCTCTTTCTGTTCCTCGCTACCGTGGTCCTCGACGATTTCGGCACCGAAGCTCGCCAGCTGGAGCGTCAGCGCGATACCGGCGTCGGCCCGGTACATCTCCTCGGCCATAGCTAGCACCTGCAGGAGGTCGTACCCTTTTCCGCCCACGTCCTCGCCCAGGTCCTGTGCGACGAGGCCGGCCTCCATCCCGGCTTCGAGGACCTCCCAGGGGTACTCCCCGGACTCGTAGTAGTCGGCGGCGACTGGTTCGATGTGTTCCTGGGCGAACTCGCGGGCCTGGGCCTTCACGTCACGGGCGTGCTCGGGCACCGGATACTCCGAAAGTAACTCCATACTCCTACCCATGTGCGGTGTCACCATATACCTCGTGAAACTGCAGAAAACCACACAGAAGTTGTTTCTGACCGGTGCTGAACTGGAGCTGACCCGTCCTCGTCTGCGCCGAGACGCCTACTCCGGCGCTGCCCCGTCCGGGACACGCCCCTCGACCAGCGACTCGTCGCTGTACTCGTCGCGGAGCACCTTCTTGTCGAATTTCCCCGTCGCGGTCTTGGGTATCTCCTCGACGGTGACGACGTTGTCCGGCACCCACCAGTTCGGGTACGTCTGACGGATGTACTCGCGCAGCGTGTCGGACAGCGAGTCGACGCCCTCACCGCTTGGCACGACCAGCGCGAGCGGCCGTTCCTGCCAGCGCTCGTGGGGGACGCCGATGACTGCCGCCTCGGCGACGGCGTCGTGGCCCAGCAGTTCGTTCTCCAGTTCCTGTGAGGATATCCACTCGCCGCCGCTCTTGATGACGTCTTTCGCGCGGTCGACAATGTCGATGTAGCCGTCGGGGTCGACCGTCACCACGTCGCCGGTCTTGAGGTAGCCGTCCGCGAATTCGGCCTCCGTCGCCTCCGGCCGGGCGAAGTACTCCGTGGTGACCCACGGCCCGCGGACGTGGAGTTCGCCGAAGGCCTCGCCGTCGTAGGGCACTTCCTCGCCCTCGTCGTCGACAACCCTGAACTCCAGACCCGGAACTACGAGGCCCTGCTTGCGACGCTTCGCCAGTCTTGTGTCGTAGTCGGTGTCGGCGAGGCCGTGTTTGACGTGCGAGACAGCGCCGACGGGTGCCGTCTCGGTCATCCCCCAGGCGTGGACCAGCTCCACACCGCGGTCGTCGAAGAAGCGTATCATCGCTTCGGGCGCGGCGCTGCCCCCGACCACCAGCCGGTCGAGCGAGGAGAGGTCGACGTCGTGGTCCTCGACGTACTCCATCAGCCCGAGCCACACCGTCGGGACCCCGGCGGTGACGGTGACGCCTTCGTCCTCGATGAGGCCGGCGAGGTCTTCCGGGGAGGGCTTGGGGCCGGGGTAGACGTGTTTCGCGCCGCCGGCGGTCGCCGAGAACGGGAGCCCCCACGCGTTGACGTGGAACATCGGCACGACCGGCATGATGACGTCGTCGTCGTCGAGCGGGATGCCCTGGGGCGACTGGATACCCATCGTGTGCGACCAGAGCATCTGCTGGGTGTACTCGACGCCCTTCGGCTTCCCGGTCGTGCCGGAGGTGTAACAGAGTCCCGCCGGGCGGTCCTCGGCGAGTTCGGGCCATTCGTAGGTCGTCGGCTGGTCGCCGATAAAGGACTCGTAGGCGACGGCGTCGAGGTCGGTCTCGGGGACCGACTCGCCCATCACCACGTAGCGCTCGACCGTCTCGAAGGCGTCCGGGTCGTCGGCGACGGCCCCTTCGAGTTTCCCCAGGAGCGACTCGTCCACGAAGACGGTCCGGTCGGCCGCGTTCTCGACGATGTACTGAACGTGTTTATCAGGCAAGAGCGGGTTGATGGTGTGCAGTTGCGCGCCCATCCCCGGCACGCCGAAGTACGTCTCGAAGTGGCGATGGTGGTTCCAGCAGAACGTCGCGACGCGCTCACCGTTACCATACCCTGCTGCTTCGAGCGCGTTCGCGAGCTGTGCGACGCGGTCACCGTAGGTGTCGTAGTCGTAACGGACGATGCCCTCGTGGGTGCGGGAGACGACCTCCGTGTCGGCGTACAACTGACGCGCGCGCCACAGGAACGGCCGCAGTGTCTGCGGGGAACCTCCTGGCATACGTTAGCATATGGCTCCCACACTCAAAAGTATCAGTAAAATTACGGACGACGCCCCGTCAGCTGTCGGCGCTCACACCTCGATTTCCTGCATCAGGCCGACCAGTTCCTCCAGTTCCGGGAACGTGTACACCTTCACGTTGATATCGGAGTCCAGCGCGTGGACCCGTGAGTCGAACATCAGCGCCATGTCGTTGTCGCGGTCGCCGACGAGCTGGTCGACCATCCCGCTGCCCGGGCCGAAGGTGAAGTTCGGCGTGGAGATGTCGATAGTCGTATCCAGCACGTTCGCCCAGCCGTCGATGAAACCGCTGGTCATGATGTTGCCGATCTCCTGGATGGCCGACCGCTCCATGTCGGTAAAGCCGCCCTCGTCGCTGGTCTCGCCCATGTCGCCGATCATGCCGTGGGCGAGGTCCTTCGCGCTCCTGGCGTTGAACAGAAAGAGAATGTAGCCGTGGGGTTTCTCGACCATCTCGATGCTGATGCCGATCTGCTTCTCGTCGCCGATGTGGGTCTTGATATCGGGGATGTCGATGAAGTTAATCTTCGTTATCTCCATCTCGGTCTCCATCCCGGTCATCTGGCTCAGGTGGTTGGCGACGGTGTTGCCCCCCTCCTTGGCCATCTTGTTGAAGAGCCCGAGCTTCCTGATATCTATCATCAAACTCATGGTCAGTTGGCCCGAAGTTGCGAGGCCTGCCACATAAGCTATACACCCCCATTTTCGATGCCGAGAATCGGAGTGGGCGCAGTCGCCCGCTCAGAACTGTTCGGCGGTGTCGATACCGATGACGACGCCCGCCTCGTCGCTGTCGAAGTTGTCGTCGCCGGTGACCGACTTCGCGAACATGAGCTTCGCCTGCTCGGTGTGGGCGTACCGAACGGCCGCTTCGGTATCGGCGTCGAGGTCGAACTCCGACAGGAACTCGTCCCAGACGGTCGCATCGACGCGGTAGGCGCGCACGCCGTCGACGGTGACGTACTCCGTGGTCCGTTCGAGATTCGAGTGCCAGCCGATGAGCTCGGCGTGTACCACGTCCAGTGGCCCCACCAGCCGTTCGATGTCCATCTCGGCTTTCTCGGCCGTCCGCTCGATGATTGCCCCGTCCAGCCCGAACCTGTCGGTCGCTGTCTCGGAGTCTGATACCATATGTCAACTATTGGCACGCAGTGGATTGGGTCTTCCGGTGGCTTCGCTTACGCCACGCGAACGCTGACGGCAACGCCCTCACCGAGTGGCAGCAACCCGGTCTCGAAGTCGGGGTCGTCCCGAACGCGTCCCAGATAGTCGGCGATGCCGCGGCTCGCGTCGCTCGCCGCCACGTCCTCACCGGCAAGCAGCGCACGGATGTCGGCAAACTCCAGCGGCCCGGCTTCGACGGCGTTGTCCGCGGCGACGACGCCGCCGACCGGCACCTTCTCGCGGACGGCTTCGAAGGCCTCGGTGTAGCGCCCTTTCTCGTTGTCGACGAGCACCACGTCGAAGGGGCCGTCGTAGCGGTCGACGACGTCGATGGCGTCCCCGTGTTCGAAGACCGCGCGGTCGGCGTAGCCGCCCCGCTGGAGGTAGCCGCGGGCGTCGTCGAGCTCGTCGGCGTCGATTTCGGTGAGCACGACCTCACCGTCTGCAGGTATCGCCGGGGCCATCCAGTACGCAGAGTACCCGAAGCCCGACCCGAACTCGAAGACCCGCTGGGCGTCGGTCAGGCGGGCCAGCAGCCGGAGCCACGCGCCGACGGCGGGGCCCACGGTGGGAAAGCCCTCGCGGTCGGCTCGCTCGTCCATCTCCGCGATAATCTCGTCGGGCTCCGGCGCCAGCGTGCGGGCGAACTGCTCGGTCACGTCGGGGAGGGGCGTCTCGTCCATACCGGCCCTGTGGCCGGTCGGCGGGTAAATCCTTGGCGGCAGTGTATCGCTACACCGACGTGCCGGGCTGGCAGCCGTGGCCACTCATTCGTGGAGCCACTCGTACCACTCGCTCAAATCGACGAGTTCGTCTTCGACACCGCCGGTACCGCACTGATTGAAAACCTCGTCGACGACTCGCTACAGCGTACCCGGCCACAAAACGGTTTGCCGACTCCTGTACAGTAATGCTCGCCGGGCTCCTTGGTCAGCTATGGAACGAGACGTCGAGATAGTCCCCGAGGCCGGCTTGCACGCCCGACCGGCCTCGAAGTTCGTTCAGACGGTCACCGAGTACGACGCGTCGGTCGAGGTCGGACTCGCCGACAGCGGGGAACTCGTGCCCGCGAACAGTATGCTCTCGGTGACCGGACTGGGCGCGAAACACGGCGACGTGGTACGGCTCGTCGCAGAGGGCGACGACGCCGAAGCGGCGCTGGACGCACTGGAAGCGGTCCTTTCGACGCCGGAAGACGGGGATTAAGGTTACAGCTTTTCCACGCCGCGGGCCGCCTCGGCCTGGTCGCGGACCGACTCGACGGTGGCCTTGGGGCTGGT
>SDGW01000174.1_pt1 | contig 32519 bp, 33 predicted proteins | sample 2873831 | NCBI WGS metagenome assembly SDGW01 (sample SAMN08132700, study PRJNA421101) | hypersaline lake metagenome | isolation source: celular fraction 0.22 microns magnesium sulfate-rich crust from ephemeral... | place: Spain: Penahueca Lagoon, Toledo | collected 2011-07 | reverse complement strand
CCCGTCGGCTTGCTTCGAGTATGGAAGACCCACTCGACGAGGAGCTCTACCGGCGGACGAAGCAGTTGCTCGAACCCGGCGACATCGAACTCAACGGGGCCGTCGTCCACACCGACTTCGGGGGCGACGAGGAGACCGAGATGCATCAGGCGACGGTAGACGTGGGTGACGTCATCGCCGAGCACGCGGGCCACGAACCGACCGACACGTTCGTCTACTCGGGGACCGACGACACCGACTTCGCGTCGAACCAGCATCAGGGTCTGACGCTGGACGACGAGTCGTTCGTCTGGGAGTGCCAGCAACTGCTGCGCGAGGGCACCTTCGACGTGGTGTTCTACTACGAAGCCAGCGCCGACCACGAGGCCATCCTCGACGGGGTTCGGGACCTCGGGTTCGAAGTGACCGGCGTCGAGGGGTGAGACGGTGGGCGACCGGTTCCACGCGAGCGACGTGAAACCGACCGTCACGCCGCGTCACGCGAACGCCCCGAGAACGAACGCCGCGGCGTCTCACGTGCGCCCGCGCTCGAGGAGGTGTCGCGTTTGGAAGGGTTTACGTACCGGCCGTCCCAAGACCCGGATAAGAGCGATACGGCGGGACATCAAGGGTGACAACATGACTCTCGGAATCTCTCTCTCTGGCACGCGACTCGGGAGGCGATGCCCGTGAGCGCGGCGACCGGCGTCGTCTCGGGCATCCGAATCAGCCACGACCGCGCGAGTCTCGACGACGTGGAGGCGGCCTGCCACGCCGACGAGGAGGCCGTCTTGGGTCGTCTCGCCGACGTGCCGGGCGTCCGCGAGGCGTTCGCGCTCCAGACCTGCAACCGGTTCGAGGCCTACGTCGTCACCGACGCCGAGGCGACCGGTCGGGCCGTGTTGGCCGACTTCGCACCCGACGTGGACGGCCACTCGGTCGTGGAGATGGGCCACGACGAGAGCCTGCGCCACCTCCTGCGGGTCGCGGCCGGACTCGAATCGCTCGTCCTCGGTGAAGACCAGATTCTCGGGCAGGTCCGGGACGCCTACGAGTCGGCCCGCGAGGTCGGCGCGCTCGGCCCGATGCTCGACGACGCGGTGACGAAGGCCATCCACGTCGGCGAGCGCGCCCGGACCGAGACCGCCATCAACGACGGCGCGGTGTCGGTCGGGAGCGCGGCCGTGAACCTGCTGGACGAGCAGACCGACCTGAACGAAGCGACGGCGCTGGTCGTCGGCGCGGGCGAGATGGGCACCATCGCGGCCCACGCGCTCGCCGACGCCGCCGTCGAGACGCTCTACGTCGCGAATCGCTCGCTCGATAGCGCGACGGACGTCACCGAAGACGTCGCCCACGACCAGACGCTGGCGGTCGGCCTCGACGGCCTCCCGTCGGCGCTCGACGCCGCCGACGTGGTGGTCTCTGCGACCGGGAGCGAGGGCCACGTCCTCGACGCCGAGGACCTCCGCGACGCGGGCGAGACCGTCGTCGTTGACATCGCCCAACCACGGGACGTCTCGCCCGCCGCCGACGCGGTGGACGGCGTGACCCTCCACGGCATGGCGGCCTTGGAGTCGGTGACCGACGCGACCGAGCGCCGCCGCCGGGCCGCCGCCGAGTCGGTCGAGGCGATGATAGACCGGGAGTTCGAACACCTGCTGGAGAGCTACAAGCGCAAGCGCGCCGACGAGGTCATCTCGGCGATGTACGAGAGCGCAGAACGCGTCAAGGAGCGCGAACTCTCGGAAGCCCTCTCGAAACTCGACGCCCACGGAGACCTCACCGACGACCAGCGGGAGGTCGTCGCCGCGATGGCCGACGCGCTGGTCTCGCAACTCCTCGCGCCGCCGACCAAGAGCCTGCGCGACGCCGCCGCGGACGACGACTGGGGCACCATCAACACGGCGCTCCAGTTGTTCGACCCGGACTTCGGCGACCGCGCCGGTTCGCAGGAAGACGACGAATCGGCCCGGCCGCCCGAGTTCGTCCGCGAGCAGTTCGGTGGGGAGATTCCCGACGAGATGGCGGACGGGATGCCCGAGGACGTGCGGGCGATGATCGCCGACGACGACTGACGTTTTTCCTGTCGTTTCGTTCGTAAGCTGGAATTACACCCCCAGTAGCGAACCAGTGACGAACAAGTCGGTCGCCGTGATAGCGCGGCGAGGAGAAGACCCGCCGCGACTTCGCCGCGGAGACCGACGGGTCGCGTCCGCTATCGTGTGTCCACGGAGATACGTGTTTGATGCCGAAACGTTATCCACGTAGACATACCAGTTCCGGTGAAGAAGAATGACGAACACAGACCAGTGGCCGATGTTCGGTCCCGACGCCGCGAACACGGGGTACGCGGACACGACCGGGCCGACGAGTGCGGTTACCGAACGGTGGCGTTTCGAAACGGAGTATCGAATCACCTCGTCGCCAGCAGTCGCCGACGGAACCGTCTATCTCGCTGACGACGCCGACACCGCGCTCCCGGACGAACAGAGCCACCTCTACGCGCTCGACGCCGACACCGGGGCCGAACAGTGGCGCTACCCGTCCGGGTCGGTGACGTTTTCGTCGCCCGCCGTGACCGACGATAGCGTTCTCCTCGGGGAGAGTTTCGGTCCGCACGGCGAGGAGTCGGGCGCGCTCACCGCACTCGACCGCGAAGACGGGTCGGTCGCGTGGCAGTACGAGGTCGATAGCGTCGTCTTCTCCGCCCCGAAAGTCGTCGATGGAACCGTCTACGTCGGAAGTCACGACGGTCGATTGTACGCAGTCGACGCCGAGACCGGGGCCGAACAGTGGCGTTTCCGGACCGATTCGGAGGTCTGGACTGCCCCGGCGGTCACCGACGACACCGTCTACGTCGGGAGTGGCTTTCGGGACGGGCACGTCTACGCGGTGAGCGTGGACGGCGGTCGAGAGCGGTGGCGATTCAAAACCGCGGCCCACGACGGATACGACCAGTTCGACGAAGGCGGGGTCTTCGACGGAATCGCGGTCGCCGACGGGACGGTCTACGCCGGGAGTCACGACGGCCGCCTGTACGCTCTCGATGCGACCGACGGGACCGAGCGATGGCACTTCGAGAACGAGGGTGTCCCCGCGTCACCGGCCGTGAACCGTGGGACGGTCTACGTGCCCACTTGGGACGACGCTCTCTTTGCGCTCGACGCCAGCGACGGGACGGAGAAGTGGCGAGCGGAGGTCGGCGACGTTGACCACGGCCATCCGGTCGTCGCCGACCACACGGTGTATATCGGCACGTCCGACGTCGCCGCGTTCGACGCCGCGACGGGGGAGGAACGATGGAGCTTCGATGTCGAGCGCGGAGTCAAATCATCGCCGGTCGTCGTAGACGGAACTCTCTACGTCGGTACGATTGGCCACACGCTCTACGCGCTGGAGGAATCCTAACATGCCCCTGTATCGACCGCTCAGGGCTTACCGGTCGAGATGACGAGTTAGAGGTCCCGACGTACACTACTCCCGCGAGCGGACGAACCCTCAGGACGGAGGTCCGAAGAGGCAACCCGACGTGTAGCCACCGAACTTTATCAGCCAGAACGCCGAACGACTACCCATGGCAGAGTTACTCTCCGACGACGAAATCGAGGCTCAACTTCCCGACGACTGGGAGCGCGTGGACGACGAAATCGTCCGCGTCTTCGAGTTCGACGACTACCTCGAAGGCGTCGCGTTCGCCAGCGAGGTCGGCGAACTCGCCGAGGAGGAATTTCACCATCCGACCATCGAAATCCGCTACAAAGAGGTCGAAGTTCGCTTCACCAGCCACGAGGAGGGCGGCATCACGGACGCCGACGTGGACATGGCGGCGTTGACCGACGACCTGCGCTGACGATGGACGCCCGCTACGTCTTCGCGGTGCGGTTTCGCCTCGAACCCGCCGCGGGCGGCGTCTCCGTCGAACCGAACGAGTTCGAGACGCGCCTCTCGCGCGAGGCCGATCCGCCGGGCGAGGAGGGCTGGCTGTTCTTCCGGGACAACCTCTGGCGCGGCGAGATAAACGACGAACGGCACTTTCGGCGGCTGACCGAGGAGGCGCTGGACGCGACCGTCCTGTCGGTCGAGTACCGCGCGTTCGAGACCGACGACGAGTATCTGGCGGCGTTGAAAGACGAGATTCGAGACGATTTGGCGGCGTTCAACGCCGACTCGGTGTCCGAGGTGCTGAACAAGTACCTCGGGAGTTCCGTCGAGGTGCAGACGACGTAGCGGTCTCCTCGGCGGTACGCCGACCGTCCGCGACGAGGCCGGAGCGCCGACGGCCTGTGGCGAGGGTGAACGTCCGCAGTCGGCGGGCGCTCGTCCGGAAAAGTCTTAAATTACCGGAGTGCCTACAGAACTGTCCCTATGGTCGCCCGCGAGTACGATTATTGGTTGTTGGACTTGGACGGCACCCTCATCGACGTGGACTGGTCGTATCCGCGCTCGGTGTTCGACAGGGTCGGCGACCGTCTCGGCCGCGAGTTCTCCGACCGCGAGGCCGAAATTCTGTGGCACGGTCTCGGCGGGAACCGCAACGACCAGTTGCGCGAGTGGGGTATCGACCCCCAGGAGTTCTGGCCCGCGTTCCACGACATCGAGGACCCACAGCGCCGGTCACAGCGACCGACGGCGGCCAGTCGGATGGCGGCCAGTCGGACAGCGGTCAGTCGAGCGCCACCTCCGCGGGCGTCTACGCGGGCGACGGCGCGAGCGACGTGGGCGCGGCGTGGAACGCCGGACTGGACGCGATTCACGTCGAGCGCCACGGCCACCACCGGCGCGAGCAGTGCGTGCTGGGCGACTACCGCGTCGAGAGCTTCGACGAGTTGCTCGGGATGGCGGAGTCGAACTGAGTCGGCTTAGACAACTTCTGTGTTGCCCTGAAAAATATTCTTGTTTGGAAGACATACGTAGAGGTGTGTTTCGAAGACACAGAATCGACCGCCGAGAACGAGTCGAAGCCCTCGAAAGCCCCCGCCCGCTCGCGGTCGCTCCGACGGATATTCAGCGCGCGCAGTTCTGCGCGCGCTGAATAGGGCCGCCGGAGACGACCACGCGATGCGCGAGCGGGCGGCCCCTTTATCCCACCCCGGCGGCTGATTCGCTGGGCGCGTCCTCGTAGAACGTGTCACCGAGCGCATTCCGGTGGTCTGTGTCACCGGGCGCGCCCGCGAGGAACGCCGCGTCGAGCGTTACCGCTGGAACCCCGGCAAGTCGCGCAGGATGGCGTCCAGTTCGTCGTCCAGCGCGGCGTCGAGGTCCCGGACGCCGGGCTTGGATTCGCGGTCGGGATTCGCCAGCACGCGGACCGTTTCGGTGCCGACCCCGATTGCACGACCAGTCCCCACTCGCGCTCGTAGGTGGCGAGTTCGGTAGCGTCCACTCCTCGGTCGCCGGCGGCGTCGGCCGAGTCGCCCGACGTGACCGCGAAGTCGGGCACGCCGTCCCGGAGGCGGCGCAGGCCCTCGCGCGACCCGACCGAGAGGTAGCGCGGGCGGTCGAGACTGTCGAGCAGTCGCGCCAGCGCGGGGTCGTCCTCGCCGACACCCAGCACACTCGGCGCCCGCACGTCCGGCGAGAAGAGTTGGACCTCGACCGTCTCGCCCTCGGCGACGTAGGCGGTGTCTGGCGGGACCGAGACCACGCCGTCGGCTTCCACGAGGCTGGTGGTCGCGCCGCTTCCCTTGTCCACGACGTAGGCCAGCAGGTCGTCGGATTGGGTTTCGGTCAGGCCGACCGGCATCAGGCGCATCCGGCCCTCGCCGTAGCGCTCCTCGGTGGCCATCCGCGCTCGGACCGTCGCCGTGGCCGGTTCGGGCACCCCGGCCGCGCGCCGAATCGCCGGCGCGACGAACGTCCGGAAGATGGTCAGCGCCGAGACGGGGTAGCCCGGCAGACCGACGTAGGCCGAGTCGCCTATCCGGCCGACAAGCATCGGCTTGCCGGGCTTGACGGCGACGCCGTGCAGGAGCAACTCGCCGCGCTCGTCGATGACTCGATAGATGACGTCCACTGCGCTCGCGCTCGTGGACCCCGACGAGAGCACGAGGTCACACTCGTCTGCGGCCTCCCGGAGAATCGCCTCCATCTCGTCGTAGTCGTCGCCCGCGTGGGGGTAGAGCTTCGGCTCGCCGCCCGCCTCCTCGACTGCCGCAGCGACGGTGTAGCTGTTCACGTCGTAGATTTGGCCCGCCGCGCTGTCTACCTCGTCGCCGGGCCGGACCAACTCGTCGCCGGTCGAGACGATACCGACGGTCGGTTTCCCGCGGACCGGGACGGACTCGACGCCGAGCGCCGACAGCAGGCCGATTTCGCGGGCCGTGAGCCGTGTTCCGGGGCCGAGCGCGCGCTCGCCCGCCGCCACGTCCGCGCCCGCCAGCATCACGTTGTCGCCGGGCGCGAGCGCGGTGCGGACCTCGACAGTATCGCCCCCTTCTCTCTCGTCGGTTCGCTCGACCATCACCACGCTGTCCGCGCCGGGCGGCATCACCGCGCCGGTCGAGATTTCGACCGCCTCGCCCTCGCCGACGTCTACCGCTGGCTCTGCGCCCGCGTGGACGGTCCCCACGAGCGAGAGGAGCGCGGGGTCGGTCTCGTCCGCGCCGAAGGTGTCCCGAGCGCGCACGGCGTAACCGTCCATGCTCGCGCGGTCGAACCCCGGTACGTCCAGTTGGGCGTCGATTCGTTCGGCGAGGACGCGGCCCCGCGCGTCTTCGAGGCGGACCTCCTCGGAGTCGGGCGCGAGGTCGAGGCTGGCGATGGCGTCTCGTGCGTCGTCTGGGTCTGCGAGGTCTCTGAACTCCTTTCGGTCTGTCATAGCTCGTAGTTTCCTGCGTTCGTTTCGGTGGTCGGTTTTCGGGTGATTCCTTGCGTAGTCTCGGTGGTCAGTGTGGTTCCTTGCACAGTCTCGGTGGTCGGCTCCGACGACGAGCGAGCTACTGCCGACAAAAAGGAGTCACAGCACCGCGACCGCACCGCCCCGCACCGCACGGGCCTCACACCTCCCCAACCGCCTGCGTTGCTCGGCCTACGGCCTGCGCTACTCAGCCCTCGCACGGTAGGGCGCGGCACGAGGCCGCGCCAGCGCGCGCCGGGAACGGACCCGTCAATCGTCGGCGTTCGCTCGACTCGTCCTTCCAGCATTCGCTCTGCTCGTCGTCCACCGTCCTCGGCGGACTGAAAGGGCGAGCGCGCCTCGCGTATACTCGGTCGTCTCGGCGCGGCCCTATTCGGCGTCTGCGCGAGCGGGGCGAGCGAAGACGCCGAATATCCCGGCGAGCGACCGCGAGGCGCGCGAGGGCTTTCGAGGACTCTGCTGTGTTGTCGGCTCCTCCTATCGAGACGGCTCCGACGGTACGGAATCACGCCGACCACTCCCAGTCTTGCACCTCTACGACCTCGCCTTCCGGAATCCCCTCGCTCTCCTCGGGCACCTCGACCCAGCCGTCCGCGAGCGCGACGCTCGACAGGACGCCCGACCCGGAGGCTCTGGTCGGCGTGGCGGTCACCCCCGGTTCGTCACCGCTCGCGTCTTCCTCCCGACCGCCCTCGTCCAACTGGACCCGTGCGAAGGTCCGAATCCCCGGTTCGCTCCGAATCTTCCGGTCGAGTCGCGCCTCGGTCGTCGGGAACGACCGGTGGGCCAGTCCGCCGACCGCCTTCAGCGCGGGCCGGAGGAACTGGACCGCGTTGATGATGCAGGCCACCGGGTAGCCGGGGAGCATTACTACGGGGGTCTCCTCGACCACGCCCACGGCGACCGGGTGGCCCGGCTTCAGGGCGACCCCGTGGAACAGTATCTCGCCGAGGTCCGCCACGACTTCCGGGAGGAGGTCCCGTTCGCCGACCGACGAGCCGCCGGTCGTGACCACCACGTCCTTCGTCAGGTCGCGCTGGATGGCCGCCCGGAGCGCGTCGCGGTCGTCGGTCACGACCTCGCGGTAGGTCGGTCGGCCACCCCACCGCTCGACGTAGTTCGAGACCGTCAGCCCGTTGGTCTCGACCACCTCGCCGGGGCCGGGGTCGGACTGGACTAGCTCCTCGCCGGTCGGAATCACGCCGACCGTGGGACGCTCGCGGACCGTCACGGTATCGACGTCGACGGACTTGAGAAGTCCGAGGTCGGAGGGTCGAAGCCGGTGGCCGGGGTCGTAGAGGTGCTGGCCCGCCTCTACGTCCTCGCCGACCGGCGCGACGTTCTCGCCCTCCGCCACGGCGTCGAAGACCTCCACTTCGTCGCCGAACTCGTCGGTCTGCTCTATCATCACGACGCTATCTGCGCCCGCGGGGAGTTCGCTCCCGGTGTGGACTCGGACCGCCGCGTTCGGGGGCACCTCGTTCGGTCCGTCTCCCTCGTCGGGCCCCGCGGGGCCGCCAGCGTTCCGAAGCACCTCGGGCGAGCGGTCGCTCGCGCCGAAGGTGTCGGCCGCGCGCACCGCGTAGCCGTCCATCGCCGCGCGGGGGTAGTGGGGCACGTTCCGCGCCGCGACGACCTCCTCGGCGAGGAGTCGCTCGTCGGCGGACGCGAGCGGGACCTCCTCGGTCCGGTCGTGGGGCGCGACGGCGTCGAGGAGGCGCTCGCGGGCCTCGCCGACGCGGGTCTTGTCCTTGAACCCGGACTGTCTTCGGTCGGGTTGCTCGTCGGTCATGGGTAGAAATCGACCGTCCGCGGGCAAAAACGTGTGGGAACGGGCCGCAGACCGCGACCACACCCTTTTTCGCCCTTCCGTCCTAAGACGCAGGTATGTCAGCGCTTCGTGAGGCCATGCGGGAGTTGCCCGACGCGGTGTTCGCCGACCTGCTGGAGAGCGACGACGCCTACCTGCTGGTCATCGACCTGCCGGGAGTCAACGACGAGACCGTGGACGTGGGCGTCAGCGAGGGTCGGCTCGAAATCGAGGCGCGTCGCGAGAAGGACGTGCCGATGGAGTTCTCCTACTTGCAGGAGGAGCGGTCGCTGTTCCTCGACGCCGACCTGCCCCTGCCGCCGGACGCGACCGGCGCGGACGCGGAGGCGACCATCGACCGGGGTGTCTTGGAGATTCGCCTGCCGAAGCGGGAGGCGACGCCCGAACAGGAAATCCCCATCGAGAGTCGGTGACGCCGCGAGGTGGTCACACTGGTTAACCTCCGTGCGTACCGGCGGTTCTTCGTCGTCGCGTACCACTTCCTGCCCCTGCTGTTGAGCTACGCCCGCGACCGCCGCCGGTTCCTGCTGTTCGGGCGGTCGCGCCGGGTCGATAGCCGGACGCGCGTCGAGCGCGCCAACACTCTGTTAGAGTCGCTACTGACGCTCGGCCCGACGTTCATCAAATTGGGGCAGCTCCTCTCGACGCGACCGGACATCCTCCCTCCGGAGTACGTCGACGAGCTGTCGAAGCTCCAAGACGAGGTGCCGCCCGCCGACTGGGCGGAGGCGCGCGCGGTCCTCGAAGACGAAGTGGGTCCCATCGAGGAGCACTTCGACGAGTTCGACACCGACGCCATCTCCGGGGCGAGTCTCGGGCAGGTCTACACCGCCCAAATCGACGGCGAGGAGGTCGCGGTGAAGGTCCGGCGGCCCGGCATCGAGGAGTTGGTCACCGCCGACCTCCGGGTCATCCAGTGGTCGCTCCCCATCCTGATGCGCTTCATCGGGCAGGCGCGGGCGTTCTCGCTGGAGAACCTCGCCGACGAGTTCGACCGCACCATCAGACAGGAGATGGACTACGAGCGCGAGGCCGCGATGCTCGCCGAGATTCGGTCGAACTTCGAGGGCAACGACGACGTGGCGATTCCCGCCGTCGTCGATTCTCACTCCGGCCCGCGCGTGCTGACGATGGACTACATCACGGGCACGAAGATAAACGACGTCGAGGAACTCGACGCGATGGGCGTCGACCGCCACCAACTCGCGGTGAACTTACAGGAGGCGTACCTTCAGATGTTGCTGGAGGACGGCGTCTTCCACGCCGACCCGCATCCCGGTAACCTCGCCGTCCAATCCGACGGCACCATCATCTTCTACGACTTCGGGATGTCGGGCCGGGTTGACGAGTTCATCCAGAACAAGATAATCGACTTCTACATCGCGGTCGCGAACCAAGACATCGACGGCATCTTGGACGCGCTCGTGGAGATGGGTACCCTCAGCCCGGAGGCCGACCGCGCGACGATGGGCAACGTGATGGAACTGGCCATCGAGGACGCCCGCGGCGAGGACATCGAGACCTACCGCGTCCAACAGATAGTCGAGCAGGTCGAGGACACCATCTACGAGTTCCCCCTGCGACTGCCTTCGAACCTCGCGCTGGTCCTTCGGGTCGCCACCGTGGTCGAAGGGGTCTGTGTCACCCTCGACCCCGACTTCGACTTCATCTCGGTGGCGACCGACTACCTGACCGAACAGGGCTACCGCGAGGAGTCGATAAAGCAGTTCGCCAGCGAAACGAGCGACCAGATTCAACGCTCCATCCAGTCGTCGGTCCGGGTCCCGCCCAAACTGGAGGACACGCTGGACCGCATCGACCGCGAGGATTTCTACGTCCGGGCCGACGTGGAGGACGGCAACGACGTCTTCGAGAAGTTGGCCAAGCGCCTCGTCTACGGCATGTTACTGACCGCGGGGGTCTTCTCGACCGCGTTCCTCTACGCGCTGGCGGACGTGCAGTCGGCGGCGGTCGCCGGGACCTTCTCGGTCGGCGTGGCCGCCCTACTCTACAAGAACTTCCGGGGGCGCAAGGGGACGCGCGTCACTCCGCAGTTCACCCGCCACGAGATGCGCCAGCGTCGCGGCGGGGAGTAGCGCGGCAACGGCCCCGAGGCCTTCTACATCGCCATCGTGAACGCCACGGGCAGGTCCGGCCCGAGGAGCCACACGGCCACTCCGACCGCGAGCGAGACGAGACCGGTCGAAACTGCGATCTCCCGGCCCCACGAGGGCAACCGCTCCATCGTGACGACGGCGGTCAGCGCGACCATCCAGAAGAAGTTCATCTCGCCGAAGAAGGGCATCAGGACGAAGAACGGCCCGAAACAGACGAGGATACACCGCACGCCGTGGCCCGCGCCCTCCTCGAACGCGCGAGCGATACCGTCGGCGTGGCGCTCGACCTCGTGGCAACACGTGCGAAGGAGCGACTGCTTGAACGACGAGAGCTGGTAGAGGCCCGTCAGGACCAACGCGCCGCCCAGCACGAGACTCGTGTGCGACCGCGTGAACCCGTAGATACCGCCGGGAAGCACCGCGTGGAGCGCGAGCGGCACGACCGCCGAGAGCGCCCAGACGAGGAGGTAGCCGGTCAGAAACGAGGCCAGCGCGAGGGCGGCGTCGGCGTGCGACCCGCGGTGGGACGCGGCGTACTCTCGGGTGAACCGCGTCATGGCGGGGTGCATCATCGCCCACATCATCACGGCCCACATCGAGACGTAGCCGACGACGGTCGTCGCTCGGTCCAGCGATACGTCGAAGACCCCGCCTTCCAAACGCTCGCGGTCGAGGAGTGAGCCGAAGTCGGTTCTCATCGCGGCCTCCTTCGGGCGAACCCGGCCGACGAGAGGGTCGAGCGGTCGTCGGTGACGGGGCCGGTCCCGCAGTCGTCTGTCGATACGTCGCGTCGCCGTGCCGACGGTGGCCGTCGGCGAGGATTCCGGTGAGCATCGTGGTGAGTGGTCTGGCGATAGCTGTCGCTCTCGGTTCGCGTGACCGAACGCCGACAGTGGGCCGCGAAGCGTGCCCGACCGCCGGACTCCGACTCGTCGGTCCGTACGCTGAGAGTTGGCCGCCACCCGCTTAATTTCGGGGATGAGCGAGAGAAACTACACAGTTCGACGGAGAAACGCTTCGGAGTGGGGAGCGTCCCAAGCCAGAAGACGAGGGGCCGTGTTTTAGGATAGCCAAAAACAGATTCGTGTTTTGAAAACTCTTTTTGACTAGTAGTGGGAAGGGACGCATATGGCACTCTTCGAGAACCTCGTGTTGGTGTTCGTCGCGGGCCTCGTGACGGCGCTCGCCACGGGTCTCGGTGCGCTCCCGTTCTTCGTCGTGGACGACTTCAGCGACCGCTGGAACGTCGCGCTGTGGGGGCTCGCGTCGGGTATCATGGTTGCGGCGTCGTTGTTCGGCTTGGTGAACGAGGGACTGGCGTACGCGTCCGGTGGCTTTCCCACGCTGATGGTCGGCGGTCTACTGGCCGGTGTTCTCCTCGTGGAAGTCGCCGACAGGGCGCTCGACGCCATCGACATCGAAGGACGTAGCGACTCGGACCATGCACACCGCGAAACGGACTCCCCAGAGGGTCACGACGCCGACGAGGAGGTCCACGCGGACGGCGGCCACGGCCACGACGACCACGCGATGGAGGCCGAAGCCATCGCCACGGGGAATCTCAAGACGCTCGTCCTCGTCCTCGGCATCCTGACGGTCCACAGTTTTCCGGAGGGCGTCGCCGTCGGCGTCTCGTTCGCCGAGTTGGGCTTCGAGGGCGGTATCCCGATTCTGGGCTTCTCCGTGCCCCTCCTCGCCGTCTTCATGACCGTCGCCATCTCCATCCACAACGTCCCGGAGGGGTTGGCCATCTCCATCCCGATGCGCGCGATGGACGTGAGCAAGTGGCGGATGGTCGGCGCGGCCGTCTTCTCCAGTCTCCCCCAACCCATCGGCGCGGTCATCGCGTTCGTGTTCGTCCGCTGGGCACAGGAGTTCCTGCCCTTCGGATTCGGGTTCGCCGCGGGCGCGATGATATACTTGGTCGCCACCGAGTTCGTCCCCGAGGCGCTGGAGACCGGCGCGGACCTCCCCGGCGACGGCTACAAGGAACTGCTCGCCGGACTGGTCGCGGGGGTCGTCGCGATGGTTCCGCTGATGTACGTCTGACCGCCGCTCGTTTCTCCGCGAAGTAGTTCGAAACGCAGAAGTTCCGGCGACGACCGGGATTTCCCGTGGAGCTCCCCGACCCGACGCGCCGCCAGAAAGTCGCCGCCGCGCTGGTCTCCTCGGTCGTGGTCGGCGTCGAGGTGGTCCTGACGACGAGAAGCCAGACGCTCCGCAACTGCCCGCCCTCGATGGCCGAGAGCGCCCGCCGAGTCACCAAAGTCCGAATCGACCACATCCACGCGGATTGGGCTGGATGTGCGACCATCGTCCCGCTCGCGCCGACCTACCTCGGTCTGGTCGCACTCCTCGCGCTCGCGGTCTGGGCGCGGCGGTGACGTTCCCCGCGCCGCGGTTCTCAGGCGTTGTACAGCGATATCCAGAGCAACGGCAGGACGGTCGTCGCCATCGCCGGAACCATCACGACGGCGACGGCCGTCGCCTCGCTTTTCGACGCGACGGGCGTGACGTAGAGAACGGCCGGAAGCGCGACGAAGATAGCCGCGAGACCGAGCGCAGCCGTCGCTAGCTGTCGGTTCGGTTCGTCTTGGCTCACGTCGAACGCCGGGAAGCCGAGCCGGTCGACCGCGGCCTCGCCGTCCGCGAGAGGGCCGATTCGGTATCGCTCGCCCTCGTCGTCGGTGAACCGGACGACGGTCGTTCCGAGCAGTCTGCTCGTGATGCGGCGCGAGGCAGAGGGGTCCCGAATCTCGCCGACGGGACAGGCCCACTGGGGCGTGTCGAGCCACCGGTCGTAGCAGACCAGCGTCTCTCCTCGGCGCTGGTATTCGAGGGTACCGAAGCGGACGTAGTGAGCCAGTAGACTCACGCCTCCGACGATGGTGACGACGAGGAGCAAGGGAACGAACGCCCAGACGCCGATTACGAACCCCAGAAACGCACACAGCAGTAGGAAAAAGAGTCCGGCGCGGTTGAGGAACGCGAGCGCGACGGGGACGAGTCCGGTGAACAACACGGCCGACGTGTCGGTTTGGACCCGCTCGTCGGGCGGACCCTCCGGCACGTCGACCGCTGGCGGCGGGTCGCCCGTCTCGGCGACGCCGAACAGTCGTTCGGCAATCGGGAGCGGTTCCCTGTCGAGGTGGTCCACCCAGAAGCCGTAGGCGTCCGCGAGGGTCTTGACCGCGACGACGACGAGCAACAGGACGGTCCCCGCGGCGCGCGACTCGTCCAGTGCGGCGAGGAGCGGCAGGAGGAAGAAGACCAGAAGCAGTTGCCGACCGGCGGTCGCGGCGGCCGCGCGGGCGGACACGTCGGCGTACTCGCCGCGGCCGAGGTACTCCCGGCGGAACTCCACCGCACGGGTCGCCACTAGTCCGACCGCGGAGACGAGTACCGTCGCGGGAAGCGCGGCCGACGCCGAGAGCAGGAAGTCCGCCGCGACGAGGACTCCGACGACGCCCCAGACGAACAGGAGCGACCCGACCATCCCGAGCGCGTCCGGGATGTTTCGCGGGTAGACGGGCGGCCAGCCCTCCCGGAGCGTGACGCCGCCGCGCTTGTCCCGCAGTTCCGGCAGTGGGAGATTCGCGGTGCCGAACTCCTCGGCGGACAGGCGTTCGGCGAACAGCATCTTCACGCCCGCGAACGCCGACGTGACGACGCCTTCGAGGCCATAGAGGACTAACAGGGCCGCGAGGTTCCACTCCCAGACCAGCACGCCGACCAGCGGGAGGAGGTTCCCGCCGACGAGCGCCGCGACTCGGGCACCGTGGCGGAGAAACGCGCTCGCTCGCTCGTTCATACTGGCCGGAGAGAGGTAGACGACTTTAGTGTAGCGAAGTAACGGTGGAAGAAGAACCAGTGGCCGAGGTGGCGATGGGCGGCGTCTCGACTTCGAGGTCACTTCCCCCTCACTTTACGCTCGTCGCCCACGTGTCGTCGGTATGGACATCGCACCTTTCGAACTCGAACGCTGGTTCGCCGAGTACGAACACGAGGCCGACATCATGCTCGCCGAGAGCGGCATCCGGAGCCTCGACGCCGACCGGTTCGACCTGAATCCCGGCAAACTCGGCTACGTCATCCCGACCAACGGCGACCCCGAACTTCGGGCGGACGTCGCGGACCGCTACGACCGCGAGGCCGACGAAGTGCTTTTCACCTGCGGCACGCAGGAGGCGAACCTGCTGGCGTTTCTCGCGCTGATGGACGAAAAGAGCCACGCAGTCGTCGTCACGCCCACGTATCAGGCGCTTCACGCCGTTCCCGAAGCAATCGGCGACGTGAGCAGGGTGTCGCTCGAACCGCCGAACTGGGAGTTGGACGTGGACGCGGTGGCCGACGCGATGCGCCCCGAGACCTCGGTCGTGGTCCTGAACAACCCGAACAACCCGACCGGGCGCTACCACCCCGAGGAGAAAGTCCGGGCGCTCTACGACCTCGCGGCCGACCACGACGCCCACCTGCTCTGTGACGAAGTGTACCGCCTGCTGTCGTCGTCCCCCCTGCCGCCCGTGGCGAGCATGGGCGAACACGGCATCAGTACGACCAGCCTGACGAAGGCGTACGGACTCGCTGGCCTGCGATTCGGCTGGATCGCCGGGCCGTCGGACGTCGTAGAGCGGGCGTGGCAGTGGAAAGATTACACCACCATCTCGCCCTCTCTCTTCGGCCAGCACCTCGCCCGGCAGGCGCTCGGCGAGCGCGAGGAGTCGATTCTGGCCGAGAACCGCGAGCTCGCGGCGCACAACCACGAGCGCGTCCGGGAGTTCGTCGCGGAGTACGACCTCTCGTGGCACGACCCGGTAGGCGTCAACGGCTTCGTCTCGGTACCCGACGAGTTCGACGGGAGCGTCGAGTTCTGCCGGACCGTGGTCGAAGAGGAGAGCGTCGTCCTCGCGCCGGGCGAGTCGTTCGGCTACGACGAGTACTTCCGAATCGGGTTCGGCCTGCCGACCGACGAACTGGAAGACGGCCTCGCACGGGTCGGCGACTGCATCGAGCGCCACCGCTGAGGCGTCGAGTCCGTGCGGTCGGCCCGCGGGTTCGCCCCGCAACTCCGGCGGTCCGTGCCCCTGTTTCTCACCCTTGCGATGGGTAGACGTATTACCAGCACTGGTTTCGTCGAAACGCCCGTAGAATCGGGTTTAAAATTTCTAAAGCGTTCTGAGGCATCCATAAAACGTCGGGAGTCTCACGTAAAACCGGGGAAAAGCTCCGGAACGGGGGTAAACGACGCAAATTTCCGCTAACGCTCGCCCCTTTATATGGGGTTGGGGGTCCAAGCAGGAGATAGGTGACCACCCCAATGTCGAACGCTCCCTCCACCATCGACAGCCCGCTCACGGACGACCTGTCCGACGACCGATTCGCGGACGCCCTCGAACTCGGCCAGTCGACCCTCGACGCGCTGGCCACGCCGTTCCAGTTCGTCGGGTTCTGGTCGGCGGTCGTGTTGCCGCTGTTCTACGTCCCGGTGATGGCTGGCTGGCTCGGCGGCCGGATTCCCGGTGTCGAGCGCGTGTCGCTGGTCGTCCTGCTGGCGGTCCACGCCCTCGCGCTCGTCGCGGGCCACGGCCACCGGGCCGACTGACGCCCGCGCGAACGAGTCACCTCCCGCATTCGGCCGCTCGCCGCGTCCCTCCGCTCGGCGTCCCCCGTTGCCCTTTCGGCGCTCGCTCTGCCCCGCGCTCTCGTGCCTTCGGCCCTCCCCTCACGCTCGCTGATTCCGCTGGTCCTCCGCTTTCGCTGGCTCTCACCTGTCGCGCTCGGGTCGGTCGGGCCACGGGCGTACTCCTCGGTCGCGCTCGTCGCTCGGTCGCCGCGGCGAGAGTTGTCGGCCGCGCGAACCGACCGCCCGGTCGAAATGACGGGAAGCCGGGGAAAACGCATTCCAAACTGTTTATACCGTCGCATCTGCTATCCGGCCATATGGCAAAAGAGCAGAAGGAAGTGCGGGACCTGCAGGAAGGCAACTACGTGATGATCGAGGACACGGCGTGTGAAATCAACTCCTACAGTACGGCCAAGCCGGGCAAGCACGGCAGTGCGAAGGCCCGCATCGAGGCCGAGGGCGTCTTCGACGGCAAGAAGCGCAGTCTCTCCCAGCCCGTGGACGCCAAGATTTGGGTCCCCATCATCAACCGCAAACAAGGGCAGGTCGTCTCCGTCGAGAGCGACGACGTGGCGCAGGTCATGGACCTCGAAACCTACGAGACCATCACCATCAAGACCCCCGGTGACGTCTCGCTGTCCCCCGACGACGAGATCGAGTACCTCGAAATGGAAGAGCAGCGCAAGATTCTCGAATAGATGTTTCCCGGCGCGTCCGCCGACCGCGAGGAGGCCGCCTACGTGGTCGTCGGCGCGCCGCTCGACGTCTCCACGACGTTCCAACCCGGTGCCCGGTTCGGCCCGGAGCGCATCCGGCGGTTCGCTCGGACCTACGACGACTACGACGCGCGCACCGACCGCCACTTCTCGACCCTCGGCGTCCACGACCACGGCGACGTGCGAGCGTGGGACGACGCCGCCGAGTATCTCGACTATCTGGAGGGCGTCGCCACCGACGTAGTGTGGGACGACGCCGTGCCGGTTCTCCTCGGCGGCGAACACACCGTCACGGTCGCGGGCGTCCGCGCGATCGACCCCGACATCTTCGTCTGTCTCGACGCCCACCTCGACTTGCGCGAGGAGTACGACGGCAACGAGTTGAGCCACGCGACCGTCACCCGTCACGCGCTCGACGCGGCCGACGAAGCGGTGATCTTGGGCGCACGTACCGGGAGCGAAGCAGAGTACGAGCGCGCCAGCGAGTCGGACGTGACGGTCGTCTCTCCCGAGGAGGTCGCCGACTGGTCGCCCAACTTCGCCACCGGTGGCGGCGAGGACGACGAGCCGTCGGTCTACCTCAGCGTGGACATCGACGGCGCGGACCCCGGCTTCGCGCCCGGCACGGGCACGATGGAGCCGTTCGGCATGACTCCTCGGGAGATGCGCGACGTGGTGCGCGAGGTGGCCGCCACGGGCGCGGTCGCCGGCTTCGACGTGGTGGAGGTCAACGACCGCGACGACGGACAGGCCGCCGCATTGGGCGGGAAGTTGCTCCGCGAGTTCGTCTTCGCGGACGCCGACGCGAACGCGACGGATTTGGCGTAGGGAGAATATTTTTGATTGCTTTAGGATTCGTATATATTTCTTTAGCACCACGCTATTTTGCGTAGGCTATCCGTTCTCTATCCGACCGGCGCGTGCGGGCGCGACACGAGGTCGCGCCCTTCCACGCGAGGGATGAGGACCGCAGGCCTCTGGCCGAGGACCGCAATCGGTTGGGGAAGATGTGGCGCAGTTGCGGTCACGGGGCGGGCGGTGCTGTGCGGTAGACTCCTTTGAGTCGGCAATAGCTAGTTTCCGCTCAGTATCCACTGTCGTTTCCCGGTGGTGAGAAGATGTTCATCGCAGGAAAGCAACGCAGAAGTAAGAACAACCACTCCGGAATCATCTTTCGGCCACTTGTCGGTGATTTGGTCGGCCAGCAGCAACCTCGGAGAACCATCTCGGTCCCGACCCCTACTCGACACGACCCATCGAGAGGAGTGATACAGATACAAGCCGTCCCGAACACAAACCCGAAGTATGGACCTCTCCGAAATCGTCGCCCGGTACGACGACGAACTCCGAACGAGCGACTACGCCGACGTGGACGCGAGCGCCAACGGCTTGCAGGTCGGCCCCGACGACCGCGAGGTCGAGACCGCGGCGTTCGCGGTGGACGCCGCCGAGCAGACCGTCGAAGCCGCGGCCGACCGCGGTGCCGACCTGCTGGTGACCCACCACGGTCTCTCGTGGGGCGGCATCGAGCGCGTGACCGGCCGCCAGTACGACCGCATCGCACCGCTCGTCGAGAACGACGTGGCGCTCTACGTCTCCCATCTCCCGCTCGACGGCCACCAAGAGCTGGGCAACGCCGCCGGAATCGCGGACCTCCTCGGTCTCGAATCGCGCGAACCGTTCGGCGAGTTGGGTCCGGAACACGTCGGCCAGCGCGGGACCGCGCCCGAACCCATCCCGACCGACCGCCTGCGCGAGACGCTGGAAGCGGAACTCGACCACTTCGGACAGGGCCTGCGCGTCCTCGATTTCGGTCCCGAGAAGATAGAAGACGTTGCCATCGTCACCGGTAGCGGCGTCGATTGGCTGGACGAGGCCGTCGAGGGCGGCGCGGACGCCCTGATCACCGGCGAGGGCAAGCAGAAGGCCTACCACGAGGCCAGAGAGGCCGGACTCACCGTCCTCCTCGGGGGCCACTACGCCACCGAGACGTTCGGCGTCCGGTCGCTCCAATCGCTCGCCGACGACTGGGGACTCGAAACGACGTACATCGACGCGCCGACCGGACTGTAGCCCTGCCATGTCCGAACTCCGCGACACCTACCACGCCGCGCTCCAGCACGGCCACGTCGAACCCGCGGACGAGGACCTCGTGGTCGGCGTCGTCCGCCGCCCGTCGTACGGCATCGAGAACTACCTCGACGTGAACGTCCCCGAACTCGCGCCGCCCGACGACCTCCTGAGCGAGTTCGAGGCTCTCGCAGACGAGCGCGACGACCTGACCCACGACGAGGCGTGGGACCGCGTGGACTTCGGCGCGCGCTACCGCGACCACCTCCGGAGTAGCGAGGCGGCGCAGGCGGCGATGGACGACCTCCTCGGGGAACTCGCCTCGGGGGACGTGTGGCTGGTCTGTTACGAGAACACCGACGACAAGCGGTGTCACCGGACGATTCTCCGGGACGTCCTCCGCGAGCGACGCGACCAGTAGCGCCGCTCAGTACGCCGCTTCGACACGGACCTCGTAGTGTCTCGCCCGGCCGTCCCACCGCGAGAGGAGTTCCCGCGCGGCGTCGGGGACGTGCGCTCGTTCGTAGTCCTCGCCCGCGAACTCCGCCACCGCGTCCAGCGAGTCGAACCGCATCGCGGTGACGAGCTCGACTTCCGACTCGTCGCCGGTCCCGTCGTCCGCGCTCTCCGCCTCGCTCTCGCGCCGGAGGAGGCGGAACCCGCGATACCCCTCGTCGTTTGCTACGAGTGTTGGGTAGCACTACGAACCGACGGGTAGCCGTCTCACCGCGCGGACTTATCGCGTGACGCCGAAAAGACTGAAGGCCGAAACCGCTGTCTGTAGCTGCGATGGTCGAGTCGAATTCCGAGGAGTCGCTTTCCCGGCGTAGCGTCTTGAAACGGACCGCTGGTGCGCTCGCAGTCGGTAGCACCGGACTCGTGGCGAGCGAACCCATCCTCGCGCGCCGAGAGTCGGGACGGTTCACGGGCGTCACCTGCGGGACCGGTCACTCGGAGGGAAGCACTTTCACGGTCGAGTCGCGCTGTGAGGGTGAGGACTGCGACGTAATCCAGCTAAACGGGCTCGCCCCGGCCTGCGTCGGGGAGCGCGAGGAGGTGTACGCGGACCTTCCCGGCACCGAGCCGACCGTCTGGATGAACGTCCGGAACGGGGAGATTCCGCCACGGACCTACCGCGTGGTCGAGACCGAGCGGTGCGGACCGGGCGCTGGCGAGTGTTCGGGCGGGGACCTCTATCGGCTCGCGTTCAGGTCAGCAGACGAGGAGTAGAGACTGGAGACGAAAAGGAGGCCACAGACGGACGTCAACGGCCGAACCGCTCGCCGAGGCGACCGACCGTGTTCAGCGTGACGCCCACGGCGTACGCGACGCCCTCGAACGCGACCTCGAAGGTCAGTCCGGCGACTATCGCGACGAGAACGACGAGTCCCACGAGACCGACGAACACCGCGACGCCGGTGAGACCGAGGAGTTGGACGAGACCGACGAACAGCAGCGAGAGCATGGCGACGATGCCGAGGGCGACGAGCACCGTCACCTGTTTCGCCGGGGTACCGTCAGTTACCATGCGGGGCGTTGTCTCTCGACACGGGAATCGTTGACGGTCGGCTCCTCCGCCGACGTTCTCTGAAATAGATAATACTAAAACCCCACAGTTCAACTTGAATTACGTGTCCGCCGGGTTTCAACAACCCTCGACGGTTGCCGGAGCAACGGTCACGCGACGGTTCTCGGCGGAGACGGGCCGCGGCCAACCGGCCCCGACAGCCGACCCGCCGGGTGCGGCTAATTGAACCGCCGCTGGCGTCCGACCCGCGTCACGCGGGCCCCCGCGGTAGTTGGCACTACAGTTTTCAGACGAAATGTGACTGGTAGATACGTAACCCCCGATTATCATCCGTGATACGACCACCTACGCTTATTTTTCTCGAATACTTATCCGTTTTCGAGAAAAACCAAAATGGGACAACGAACGCCATTTCTGGAGCGGATACGACGCAGCTACGGGCTGAAACTCGCTATCGCGCTGGTGTCGGTCGTCGCGATAACGGTAGCAGTCGGAGCGTTGGTGCAGGCCCAAACCGCCGAGCAAGTGCAGAAAGACGCCCAAGGCGAGCTAGAAACGCTGTCGAACTCGCGGGCCGAGAGCTTGGACGCGTGGCTCGCTGGCGTGAAGACCCAGACGCAGTTGACCGCCGAACACCCCGTCTTCGAGAGCGGTGACCGCGACCGCATCCGCGACCACCTGACGGGGCTGGTCGCCGACGGGAACGTCCCGGACGGCGTCGTCGCGGCCCACTACTACGACGCCGACGAGGAGACCATCGTGACGAGTTCGAGTGAGAAGATGGTCGGCGTCGATCCGGCCGAGCAGGGCGCGCCGTTCGCCACCGACCCGCCGAACTTCGGCGAGAAGGACGTTCACGTCTCGGAACCGTTCACCGTCCCCGTCGTGGACTTCCCGGTCGTGGCGGTCGTCGCCCCGGTTCCCGACGCGCCGGACAAGCGCGTCATCTACATGGTGAACATCGAGGAGCACACCCGCTCGCTGACCGGCGGCGTCGAAGGGGGCTACACGGTCGTCCTGAACTCGTCGGGGAGTTATCTCGCGCATCCAAACGCGAGTAAGCTCCTGACGACCCACCACGGCGGCGCGAACAGTGCCGCGGTCGAGAAAGGTCTCGCCGGAGAGTCCGGCTTCATGCAGATGGACAGCGGGATGTTGATGGCGTACGCGCCGATGCAGTCGACCGACTGGGTGGTCGTGGTCCACGCGCCCGCCGGCGAGGCCTACGCGCTCAGCGACGCCGTGACCTCGAACATCCTCGGACTCATCCTCGTGGCGGTCGTGAGCCTCGCGCTCGTCGGCGTGACGGTCGGCTCGAACACCGTCATCTCGCTTCGGCAACTCTCGCGGAAGGCCGACGCGATGGCTGGCGGCGACCTCCAAGTGGACTTGGAGACCAATCGGCGCGACGAGTTCGGGACGCTCCACGACTCGTTCGCCCGGATGCGCGACTCCCTGCGCGAGCAGATACGCGAGGCCGAGACCGCGCGCGACGAGGCCGAACAGGCCCGCGAGAGCGCGGAAGCGGCCAAGGAGAACGCGGAGGCCGCCCGGCGCGAGGCCGAGAATCGCCGCGAGGAGGCCGAAGCTCTCTCGTCGCACCTCGAATCGAAGGCGAGCCACTACGAGGACGTGATGGACGCGGCCGCCGACGGCGACCTCTCGGTCCGGGTCGAGACCGAGAGTCGGAGCGAGGCGATGGTCGCTATCGGCGAATCGCTCAACGACATGCTGGACGACATCGAGCGCACGGTAGCGAACGTCAAGCGGTTCGCCTCCCACGTCTCGAACGCGGTCGTGGACGTCGAGGAGAGCGCCGAACAGGTGATGACGACCGGCGAGGAGGTCAGCGACTCGGTGACCGACATCTCGCAGGGCGCGGCCCGCCAGACCGACCAACTCGGCGAGGTCGCCAGCGAGATGAACACCCTCTCGGCCAGCGCCCAGCAGGTCGCCGCGACCGTCGACGACGTGGCCGCGACCTCCCAGCAGGCCGCGGCCGCGGGCGAACTCGGCAAGGAAGCCGCCGAGGAGGCCCTCGCGGAGATGGACGCGGTCGAGGCACAGACCGAACAGACCGCGGAGGAGATACAACAACTCGACGACGAGATGGAGGCCATCGGCGACGTGGTGGAGGTCATCACCGAAATCGCCGAGCAGACGAACATGCTCGCGCTGAACGCCTCCATCGAGGCCGCCCGGACCGACGCGGAGGGCGACGGCTTCGCGGTGGTCGCCGACGAGGTGAAGAACCTCGCGGAGGAGACCAAGGAGTCGGCGGCCGAAATCGAGGGCCGCATCGAGCGCGTCCAAGAGAAGACCGCCCAGTCGGTCGAGGGCATGACCGAGACCAGCGAGCGCATCAGTACCGGCGTCGAGACGGTCGAGGGAGCCATCGACGCGCTGGAGGAAATCGCCGAGTACGTCGAGGAGACCGACGCGCGGATTCAGGAGATTCAGGCCGCGACCGACGACCAGGCCCAGTCGTCGTCCGCGGTCGTCCAGATGGTAGACGACGTGGCCTCCATCAGCGAGGAGACCACGAGTCAGGCCGAGTCGGTCTCGGAGGCTGCCGAGGCCCAGACCGAGACGCTGGCGGAGGTCCGTGACGACGCCGACGACCTCGCGGAACGCGCGAACGAACTCGCGGAACTGCTCGACGATTTCCGGGTCACGCGCGGGGCCGGGCCGCTGGACGACACCGAGTTCCGGACCGCGGAGGTGAGCGACTGATGGACCTCACCGTCGCGTGGTTCTGGCTCGGCGCTATCGGCATGACGGTCGGGACGATTTACCCGCTGTGGCGGTTCGCCGCGGACCGCAAGTACGCGAGCTACTACGCGGTGCTGGCGGGCGTGACCGGGTTCGCCGCGGTGGCGTACCTCGCGATGGCGTTCGGCGTCGGAAAGGTGGCGGTCGGCGACGCCTCCCTGTTCCTGCCCCGGTACATCGACTGGCTGGTGACGACGCCCCTGTTGGTGCTGTACCTCGGGATGCTCTGTCGCCCCGACAGGCGGACCTACGCCGCGCTGATCGGCGTGGACGTGCTGGTCATCGGCTCGGGCGTGGCCGCGGGCTTGCTGTCGGAACCGTACAGCTACGTCGCGTATCTGTTCGGATGCGTCGCCTACGTTGGCTTGCTGTACCTGCTGTTGTCGGTCCTGCCCCGGCAGGCGAACCTCCGCGGCGACCGCGTGAACGGCGTGTTCAGGAAACTCCGGAACCTCACGGTCGTCCTCTGGACCATCTACCCCGTGGTCTGGCTCCTCGGCCCGCTCGGGGTCGGCCTGCTACAGGCCGGGACCGAGGTGATGGTCGTGACCTACCTCGACCTCATCAGTAAGGTCGGGTTCGTGTTCATGGCCGTCAACGGGGCCGACGCGCTCGACCAACTCCGGACCGGGGAGGCACTGGCCGACCCCGCAGACGCCGGTGACGAACCCGCGACTGTGGCGGACTGACGGGCGCGCCGCCGACGGACCGACGAGCGCGCGCCTGCGGCGGACCGACCACAACTCGTTTTTCCCTCGCCGTCGTCTTCCCCGCGGATGGGGGAGACCGACACCGCAGTCCGAGAGAGCGACGAGCACGACCACGAACACGAGCATCGGAGCCGCTGGCCCATCGTCGCGGCCGGGGGCGCGGCGGTCCTCTACGTCGGGGCCGCGCTCGCGCTCGCCGGAAGCCGGGCCGACATCTTCCCGGAGTCGGTCGGGGTCGGCATCGCCGTCGTCGGGTTCGTCGTCCTGACCGGCGGACTGGTCGGGTGGCTCCGCGAGGCGTTCCTCAGCGACTACTGGGCGCGGGCCGCGAGCGAGCGCAAGCGCCGGGCCTACCGCGCGACGATGGTCGTCTTCCTCGCGACCGACGTGGCGACGTTCGGCGCGGGGTTCGCCTACTACTTCTGGGTCCGGGTCGGGACGTGGCCGCCGGGCGAACTGCCGGAACTCCTCGGGTCGCTCGTGTTGGTCAACACCGGACTGCTGGTCCTGTCGAGTTTCACGCTCCACTTCGCGCACACGGCGCTCCACGGCGGGAACAGACGCCGGTTCCTCGCGCTGTTGGGCGTGACGTTCGCGCTCGGCGTCGCGTTCCTCGGCGGACAGATTCTCGAATACGAGGTGTTCGTCGTCGAGGAGGGCTTCACCCTGACCAGCGGCGTGTTCGCCTCGGCGTTCTTCGGGCTGACGGGTCTCCACGGCCTTCACGTCACGCTCGGGGTCGTTTTGATTGGGATTCTCCTCTGGCGCGCGCTCCGGGGCCAGTACGACGCCGAGCGCGACACCTCGGTCTCGACGGTCTCGCTCTATTGGCACTTCGTGGACGCGGTGTGGCTGTTCTTGGTCGCCGTGCTGTACGTCGGCGCGGAGATTTCGCTCTGAGGTGTCGGTCGAGGGAACGAGGAGACGACGAGTCGCGCGGTCTACCGGCCGAACCGCCCGGCGTCGCCGCGTTCGAGAAGTCGCCGGTACGCGGGCGGCGTGAGGACCCCGCCGATGCCCAGCAGGATGGCCACTATCCCGAGCGGCAGGACGAGCGGGTCCACGCCGAGACACTCGACCGAGGAGACGACGGTGACGTAGTAGGTGCTCCCGTCGAGGCCGACGAGCGCTCCTCGCTCGAATGCCTCGCGGTTGGCGAGTGTCCCGCGCACGTCGGCCTGTCCGCCCGGTTCCGCGAGCGCGCGCTCGACTGCGGCCCGCTCCGCGGACGAGAGGTCTTCTGCGTCGAGTCTGGCCAGCACCGGACCGTCAGCGCCCGGCCCGGAGCCCACGCCCGTCGCGGCGGACGGTTCGGAGACCCCGATGGTCGGGTTCCCGCAGAGGCCGAACTCGGCTTGGACGACGGCGTACCCGCCGAGGACGCTCCCCGCGATGCCGACCGCGACCAGCAGTGCCCCGACGAGGGGTGCGCCGTAAGTCAGCAGGGCTCCCCGCGTGGTCCGGTCGGTCCGGGGCGGACCGGGGGTCTCGCTCATCGTTCGACACCCCGGAGCGACACCGCCTGAATCGTCGCGGCCAGCCCGAACCCGTAGATCCAGTGGGCAACGAGCGTGAACACGACGTAGCCGACCAGCGCGAGTCCGGACTGCCCCGAGTAGAACGCGACCATGAACCCGGCCGAGACGATGGTCGCGTACGAGAGTCCGCGGACGACGAGGACTCTCCCCGGCAGGTACGACGCCAAGGCGACGAACAACAGCGCCCACATCGTCATCCCGCCGGCGAGGAAGATGCCGTAGCCGATGGCGATGCTTCGGGGCAGACCGACCAGTTCCGAGAGGTCGGCGAACGCCGCGAGGTCGAAGACGCCGATGATGGTCGCGGGAAAGAGGACGCCCGACAGCAGGAGCGTCCCGACCAGTCCGCCGAGCGCCGCGACGGCGGCGTTGTCCCGAACCGCGCCCGTGACCGACGTGATGTCGGTCAGCACCTGCGGGGTCCCCTCGCCGGGTTCGGTCGCCGCGGCCGAGCGGGTCGTCTCGGGTTCGGTCGGTTCGATGGCGTACTGCCGTTCGAGTCGCTCCTCGAACCACTGCCACTCGCGGGTGAACTGCTCGGTCTCCTTCAAATTCCACACGTCCGCCGAGCGCACCGGCTGGCCGTTCCACGCCGACCAGACCATGTTGTAGAGCCACAGCAGGACGCTGATGCCGATGAGGAACGCGCCGATGGTCGCGACCTGCTGGACCGGCGCGTACATCTCGGGGTAGACGGCGTGTCTGCGCGGCAGTTCCATGAACCCCAACACGATGAGCGACCCGAACGTGACGACCGCGCCGAACACCAGCAGAACCGACTGGAACAGCGCGAGTTCCCGGTCGTAGAGCCGTCCGGTGATGATGGGGTACCAGTAGTAGCTCGCGGCGAACATCATCAGCGGAATGATGCCCATCAGAATCATGTGGAAGTGCCCGACGACGTAGTAAGTCCCGTGATAGAGCAGGTTCACCGGGATGGCCGCCAGAAAGACGCCCGTGACCCCGCCGACGACGAACATCCCGATGGAACTGACACAGAGGACCATCGGCGCGGTGAGTCGAACCGTCCCGTCCCAGATGGTCGTCAGCCAGTTGAACACCTTGATGGCCGAGGGAACGGCGATGGCGACGGAGACGAACATGAAACTCGCCCGGATGCGGGGGTCGATGCCCGTGGCGAACATGTGGTGTGCCCAGACGCCGAAGGAGAGGACGCCGATGGCCAGCGTCGAGTAGACGATGTACTTGAACCCGAACAGCGCACGCCGGGAGAACTTCGGGAGGATGAAGCTCATCAGCCCCGTCGCCGGCAGGAAGATGATGTAGACCTCGGGGTGGCCGAAGTACCAGAACAGGTGTTGCCACAGCAGCGGACCCCCGCCGTCCACGGTGAAGAACGTGGTGCCGAAGTTCCGGTCCAACAGGAGCATGACGAGCGCGCTCCCCAGCAGGGGAAACGCGAAGAGGACGATGCCGCTGGTCGTGAGCATCGTCCACGAGAAGATGTCGAGGTTCTCCCACTCAACCGACGGGCCGCGCTCGTAGACGACGGTGACGACGAAGTTGATGGCTCCCAACACCGAGCCGATGCCGCTGAGGTGGAGTCCGAGCAGGAGTAAATCGACCTGCGGGTTCTCGACGGTAATCGAGAGCGGCGTGTACAACGTCCACCCGATACCCGGCGCTTCGATGGTCTGGAAGAACCGGACGACGGCCGAGAGCGCGTCGGGCGCGAGCAGGCCGAGGAACTGCCCCGACACCTGCGAGAGGAGTCCGGCCCGCGCGAGCAGGAGCGCGGGCGGGAGCAACCAGAAGCCGATGGCGTTGACCCGCGGGAACGCCATGTCCTCGGCGTCCACCAACAGCGGGAGGAAGTAGTTCCCGATGCCGAAGAAGACGGGCGTCACGAAGAAAAACAGCATCGTCAGTCCGTGGGTGGTAAAGAGCGCGTTGTAAGTGCTTTCCGACCAGATGTCGGCCGCGGGCGTCAGCAGTTCGGTCCGCATCATCATCCCGTCGATGCCGCCCCACACCGCCGCGAACGTGCCGAACGCGATGTACAGCAGGCCCACGTCGCGGTGGTTCGTCGTGGTCGTCCACCGGACGATGCCGTCGGTCAGCGCCTCCCTGTCGAACCATCCCTCGCGGCCGGGGTACTCCCCGCCGTCGGCGCGCGCCCGTCTCCTCGCGCGGCGAGCCAGCGCGCCGACTCCGAACACGACCAGACAGAGCGCCGTGAACTCGACTGTTGGGCCGTTCATCGTCTCCCCGTTGCTATCGGTGTCCCCGTTCGTCCCCCACGCACGAATGCAGGGGTCGGCACGAATCGAAATAAAACTACAGGGCCGGCCCGACCCGCGACCTCGCGCGGGTCGCGGTAGTACGGGCGGCACTTACTTTACGGCGTCCGTCGTCGGGGGAAGGCATGGGGACTCGACGGGGGGACTCGCAGTGAGTCGAGAGAGCAGAGCGCACGCGACTCGACCGAGTGGACGCACCGCGATTCGATGGAGCGTACTCGCCGCCGGGGCGCTCGTCGCGCTCGGAGTCGCGGCCGTCGCACCGGCCGCCGCCCAGTCGGTCAACCGGAACCTCATCGACCGACTGAACTTACAACTCATCTACGTCGCCCTCCCGCTCACGCTGTTCGTGGAGGTCATCCTCGTCTACGCCGTGATTCGATTCAGGAACAACGACGACCCCGAGCCGACCGCCGAGAATCCGACGTTGGAGGTTACCTGGACAGTGGCCACTGCCATCGTCCTCGTGTTCGTCGGGTGGTCGGCGTACACCGTGCTGGCCAGTCCGTACATCTCGCCGACGCCCGAGGCCGAGGCAGCGTCGCCGGACGTGGAACCGGACGCCGAAATCGGCGTGCTGGCCTATCAGTGGGGCTGGCAGTTCGACTACGCGGCGGCGAACGTGACGACCCAGAACCTGCTGGTCCTGCCCCGCGGAGAAGACGCTCGGTTGCGCCTCCGGTCGAACGACGTACTCCACTCGCTGTTCGTCCCGAAACTCGGGCTCAAGCAGGACGTGTTTCCGGGCCGCGACACGACGGTTCTGACCCGCGCGTTGAACAACGGGCGGTATCGGGGCTACTGCACCGAGTTCTGCGGCGACGGCCACGCCCGGATGCGCGCGCAGGTGTACGTCGTGGACCCCGAGACCTACCGCCAGTGGCTCGCGGCCCACGAGGACGAGCGGCTCGTGACCGCGCCGCCGGAGGCGAGCGTCGGGAACGGGACCGCCGCGACGAACGCGAACAGCGCGACGAACGCGACCTCCTCGCCAGCGTGAGCCCGACGACGGAGTATCCGGCGCGCAAACCAAGAGATTCAACCCCACTCCCCGAGGAGGCCAACGTATGAGCGACGACTCTCACGACGGCCACGACGACCACGGCCACCACGACCCCGACCGCGAGGAGTTCCACCACGACCCCATCGGCCACGCCGAGGTCCGGGCGGGCATGACCGTCGGCGAGTTGGCCGACTCGTACGGCGACGCGGGCATCGGCGCGGCGGACCTCCACGAGGCGGTGGACATCTACGCCGAGATGCTCGGCGACGACGTGACCAACTTCTTCGGGCTGGCCGGCGCGATGGTCCCGACCGGGATGCGCCAAATCGTGGCGGAGCTGATTCGGGACGGCCACATCGACGCGCTGGTCACGACCGGCGCGAACCTGACTCACGACGCCATCGAGGCCATCGGCGGGAAGCACCACCACGGGACGGAAGACCCCGGTGAGAACCGGACTTTGCGCGACCACGACGAGCAGTTGCGCGACGAGGAGGTAGACCGCATCTACAACGTCTACCTGCCGCAGGAACACTTCGCGCTGTTCGAGAGCCACCTTCGCTCGGAGGTGTTCCCGCAGGTCGAGGGCGACGGAGCGGACGACGACGGCGTGGTCAGCATCCAAGAGTTGACCGCGGCGCTCGGGAAGGCCAACGGCGAGGTCAACGAGCGCGAGGAGGTCTCGGAGGGCGCGGGCATCGCGGCCGCCGCCTACGAGAACGACGTGCCGATATACTGTCCGGCGATTCAGGACTCCGTGCTGGGCCTGCAAGCGTGGATGTACTCCCAGACCGCCGACTTCACGCTCGACGCGCTGGCGGACATGACGACGATTACGGACCAAGCCTTCGACGCCGAGAAGGCGGGCGCGATGGTCGTCGGCGGCGGCGTGCCGAAGAACTACGTCCTCCAGACGATGCTGGTCTCGCCGGAGGCGTACGACTACGCGGTCCAGTTGACGATGGACCCGCCCCAGACCGGCGGCCTCTCGGGCGCGACGCTGGACGAGGCCCGGTCGTGGGGGAAGTTGGAGAAGGCCGCGCGAAACGCCTCGGTCTACGCCGACGCGACCATCACCCTGCCGCTGGTCGTCGCCGCGGCCCGCGAGCGAATCGAGGAGTAGTCACCGCGTTCCCGGTTTCCGGGCACTCGGCGACACAACCGTCAGCAGACGCTCGGTGACACGACCAGCAGTTTGGGTGGACTGAAAGGGGCCGCCCGCTCGCGGGTCGGAGACCCGTGGTCGTCTCCGCGACCGCTGTCGGCAAGGGAACGCGAGCGGAGCGAGCGTAACCGCCGACGATATGTCGCGGAGCGACCGCGAGCGGGCGGGGGCTTTCTACGACCCGTTCACGGCTATTTCACGACTGTTCTTCCGGACACTCCCGACAGCGTAGTCGAGACAGACGAAAACTAAATCACGTCGTCCGGGTCGTGCAGGTCGGCCATCCGCGCGGCCTCGGCGGCGTACTGCTCGCGGTCGTCGGGGTCGTCCACGGTGCCGAGGTTGTCCTCCCGAACGTCGAGTGCCGCCGTCGTGTCGCGCTCGTCGGAGAAACTGGTCAACGCGCGTTCCTTCCGGAAGTAGCGGTCGCCCTCGGGCGTCGCGTAGACCAAGATGACGAGGTTCTGCTCGTCGTCCGAGTAGGTGCGTTCGACGAGCCAGACGCGGGTCTCCTCGGCGCTCGCGTTCTCTTGAGATTCGGTGTCCTCGTCCTCCGAGTCGGCGTCTGTTGCCATGACTCAGAATACGTCCGACGCGGAGTTAGGCGTTGTGCGTGAAACTCGCGGAGTCTACCCTCGGCCGAAACGACGAGACGGCGACCGAAGGCGGACGCTCGGAACTACCGGAGATGTTCGAGAATCTGGAGGAATCGGAACGCTGGGTCGCCGTAGTTCTTCTTCTCGTCGGCGGCGAGGTCACGGAGTTCTTCGACCCGATTCGTGTACTCCTCGTTGATGACCAGTTCGAGTTCGTGGTCGTCCTCGAAATCAGTTGCGAGTCGGTCGAGACCCTCAGTGAGCTGTCCCTTCGGCACGACGGGAGACCAAATCTGGAAGACGTACTCGTCGGCGTCGGCGAAAACGTCGGTGACGTATTCGTAGTCGCTGGTGAACTTGTTCCAGATTTTTTCGAGCGTGTACTGGTAACTTTTCCCGCCGAACTCGTCCCACCGGTCCGAGGAGGGGTCGCCGGAGTAGAGCATCCCCCGAAGGTGCGTGACGACCTCGCAGGTGTAGACGACCTGTTTCCCGTCCGTCGAGTCGATACCGATTACGTCTATCTCCATCTGCTCGCCCGCGGTCTTCGACCGCTGATTGTAGCTGACGACTTCACAGCCGGTGACGAGTTCGTGGTAGACGCCGACGATATGTTCCCCGAGTTGCGTTTCCGAAACCATCGTGCCGTAGCTCTTGACGTTCGAGTGATAGATTTTCTGGTCCGACGAGGGCGGGAAACCCTCTTGAGGAGGGCGTCCGACGACCCACCAAGACACCGTGACGAGCGACACCCGCCGCCTCGCGCCCGACGCCGACCCCGAGGAGTCGCCGACGGTCCGGGCGCTGGCCCACGCCGGAACTCACGAGGAGTTGATTCTCGGCTCCCGAGCGTACTGCCGGGAAGCGACCCGCGAGTACGACCTCGACGTGGAGTTCTCCCTGCTGGACTGGGAGGTCTCGACCCGCGCGAAGCGCCGCGCCGCCGCGGTCAAGCGCCCGAAGATTCCCGAGGCGTCGGTCGGCGAGTCGGTGGACTGGCGGGCCGCGGCCGAGCGCACCGGAACCGACCCCGACGACCTCCGGACTTGCACGCTCTCGCTGACGTGGCGCGCGTTCGAGGCGTTCGACGTGGGCGAGTGGACCGCGACGCTCCGCCACGAACTCGTCCACGTCGAGCAGTTCCAGCGCTACGGCACGACCGACCACGGCGAGGCGTTCCGCGAGCGCGCCGCCGCGGTGGACGCGACGGTCCGGTGTCCGCCGTTCGCCGACCCGAAGTACGTCCTGACCTGCGCGGACTGCGGGGCCGTGGTCGGACGCCGGTACCGCGAGTGTAAACTGGTGCGGGAGTATCAGCGGTATCGCTCCTCGTGCTGTGGCGCGTCGGTCGCGTGTTCGGGGCCGGACGAGAAGGGAGACAGCTAGATAGTTTCTAAATACCGACCTTTCTTTGTATAACATAGCTAGAAATTGTCGAGCAATCGGCGCATGTGGGCGTCTGCACGAGCGGTGCGCGTCGAGTCGCGGCGCGACTCGACGCGCCTCTCGATTCCCCGACACCGACACGGACCGCCAGCGTCCCCCGAACCGGCACCGACCGTCAGCGTCGCCGACGAACGCGCGATAGTCGCGCGGTGGTCGTTCGACAGTCACTCCGAAGTCGGCGTCGGTCGCTCGGAAGGAGTAAGGGTCTTTTCGCCGGAGCGGATAGGACGAAGTGGCCGATGACGAGGCCCACGCTCCGAACTGGTCTCGGCAACCAGTCGTGACGAGCCCTATGAGTGCCGAGG
>SDGW01000113.1_pt1 | contig 32694 bp, 24 predicted proteins | sample 2873831 | NCBI WGS metagenome assembly SDGW01 (sample SAMN08132700, study PRJNA421101) | hypersaline lake metagenome | isolation source: celular fraction 0.22 microns magnesium sulfate-rich crust from ephemeral... | place: Spain: Penahueca Lagoon, Toledo | collected 2011-07 | reverse complement strand
ATGCTGGACGGCCCCCGTTATGTTAGACAGAAAGACTTGCTAGACACGGGGTTTATATTGGATATATTATATCTGCAGTGAAAACTGCTCATCAAGTTCAGAGCCGGAATTGCTGAAACGGTGGTGGGTGTGACCTCTCTACCGGACCGGTTCTCAACTATGTATACGCTGTAATTCAATATCCACGTCCCCTCACCCTTCGACCGTCTGTAACTCACAGTTCTGGCTATACTAGTAATACTATCTGATATAACCGCACGGCTGACCCAGACAAACAGGCTAACGCCGCCTACACGTGCTCTTCCGGCATCAGGTCCTCGAACGGTTGCTCAGCCAGCCACTCACACAGTTGTACCAACTGATCCGCCGCAGCCTCGAACAGCTCCTCGCCCTTCGCCGCCGTCGCACCGGTCTGGTCGCCGAGGACGCCGTTGCCGGTGTTGTCCGCGGCGTCGTAGAAGGTCCGCGAGCCGTGCTTCACCGTGTCCGCGTCGGCGACGCTCGGGATACCGCCGTCGCGGGCCTCTTCCAGCCGATCCTCGTGCACCAGTTCGGGATGCAGGTACTGGATCAACGCGGTCTCCTTGGGGCCGCCGTGGGGGCCGTTCTGCTCGAAGACCTCCGAGACGAGGTCGGGGATGCTCTCGTCCCACATCCACTCGATGGCGTAGGCGACCTCGTCGTCGCGGAGGCGCCGTCCCACCTCCCGGAGGTGCTGGACGTTGCCGCCGTGGGCGTTGACGAACACGACGCGGTCGATCCCGTGGTAGGTGAGGTTGCGGGTGAACGACTCCACGAAGTCCCGGAAGACCGGCGCATCGACCCACATCGTGCCGTGGAACTGGCGGTGGTGAGGGCTGACGCCGATCGGCAGCGTCGGCGTGCAGAGGAAGCCAGTCCTCTCGGCGGCCTCCCGGGCGAACGCCTCCGCGATGAGGTGGTCGGTCGCCTCTGGCAGGTGTGGGCCGTGTTGCTCCGTCGAGCCGAGCGGCACGAGCGCGAGCGACTCCTCCGCGAAGTAGTCGCCCAGGTCGGGCCAGGCGTGGTCGCCGAGATACATTACGCCCCTTTCGGGTACGGAGCGTCAAAGCCGTGGCGCACTCGGCTCCGACGCGGTTGCGACGCCGGCGGTCGCACCGTGGCTTCCGCGGTCGCTACTCGCCGGCCAGCGACACGGCGTGCTCGACCTCGGGCAGGACGGCCTCCTCGACGCCGAGTTCGACCGCGTCGGGGTTGCCCGGGAGCGCGTACACGACGGTTCCGAAATAGACCCCGGCGGTGGCACGGGAGAGCATCGCCGGCGTCCCCACCTGCTCGTGGCTCAGCCGTCTGAAGTACTCCCCGAAGCCGGGGATCTCCTTGGTGAACAGGTCCCGCAGCGCGTCGACGGTCACGTCGTCGGGCGTGATGCCGGTCCCGCCGGTCGTGACGACGACGTCGGTGTGGAGGTCGCTGACCCGGTCGGCGATCCGCTGGCTGTCGTCGGGGATCGTGTCGTACTCGATGACGTCGTGACCGGCGTCCTCGATCAGCTCGCGGGCCACCTGACCGCTCTCGTCGTCGGCCTCCGAGCGCGTGGTGGTGACAGTCAGGACCGCGAACGTGAGTGGGTCGCCGTCGCGGTGATGCGCATGTACGTGCTCGTCGTCGCTACCGTCGGTGGCGTCGTGAGCGCCCATTAGTGAGTGATTCGCTGGCCGAGCCCAAATAGCTGACTCGTCGCTGGTGGGCGATGCGTGGCGTTTCGCGCTCGGTCGCTCGTTCGCCGGACTGTAATCCGTCCATAACAATGGCCGCATCGCGCTCAGAACTGGGTAGTTCTCTCCACAGGCATGAGTCACGACACGTCTACCGCAGGGCCGGGGGCAGCGCCGGCGGGCGGCAGAGCGGCGAAGATCGTCCTCGGCGTCGGGTTCGCGGCCCTGCTCGCCGGGGCGCTGATAGCGCATCGGTCGCCCGCCGACGGGTACGAACTGTCGATCTACGCGGCGACGCCGATGGGGTACTGGTTCGGGCTCGCCGCGGCCATCGTCGCCAGCGTCGGCGTCGCCGTCTTCGCGACCGACCACCGGCTCCTCCGGGACGGTGCGATCGTGCTGGCGGGAACCTCGATCGCCAGCCTCGTCCTCCTGCCGCTGATCCGGGGCTACTACTACTTCGGCGCCGGCGACTCGCTCACCCACCTGGGGTGGATGCGGGACATCGTCGCCGGACGCCTCGAACCGTTCGGGCTCCTGTACCCGGGGGTCCACACGATGGGCATCTTCGTCGCGCGGCTCCTGGACATCCGACTCGGGCTCGCGCAGATGTACGTCGTCGCGGCGTTCGTACTGGCGTTCGTCGCCTTCGTGGCGCTGACCGTCCGCCTGGTCGGTCGGACTCGGCTGGCGCTACTGATCGGCCTGTTCGCCGGCCTGCTGCTGCTGCCGAATAACAACGTCAGCGTCCACCTGATGGCGCACCCGGTCACCCAGAGCCTGCTGCTCGTTCCGTTCGTGCTGTACCTCGCACTGCTGTACGCGCTCCCGTCGGCGGACGACCGCCTCCTCGGCGCGACCCCGGCGGGCGTTCTCCTCTCGCTCACGGTGGTCGCGCTCGTTCTGATCCACCCGCAGGGCGCACTCAACGTGATCCTGTTCCTGGCAGCGATCTCGGCGGTCCAGCTGTACTTCCGCTGGTCCGACGCGTCGACGCGGATCGACGACCATCGGCCGCTGTACGTTCCGACCGCCGTCGGGGCGGTCGCCTTCGCGCTGTGGGCTCCCCGGTTCGAACGGGTCGTCGGCGCCTTCTCGGGCGTCGTCTCGAGCATCGCTGCGGGGGCGCCGCCCACCAGCGAAATCAGCGAGCGATCGACGTCGCTCACCGAGGTCGGCGGGAGCATCGCCGAACTGTTCGTGAAGCTGTTCCTGCCGTCGCTGGTCTTCTCGCTACTGGCCGCCGCGCTACTGTACGCGCTGTACACCGGCCGGCTGGCGGACCGGACCTCCGATCGGGAGGCGCTGTTGAGCTACGTCAGCGCCGGCCTGTTCCCGTTGACTGGGCTCTTCCTGGTGTTCTTCGTGTCGAACGTCGGCACCCAGCACTTCCGGTACGTCGGGTTCATCATGGTGCCCGTGACGATCCTCGGCGCGGTCGCCATCGACTACGCCGTCGCCAGGGGGACGGGATCCTCGCCCGACTGGAAGCGCCGCCTCGCAGTCGTCGCGGTGGTGCTGTTGCTCCTGCCGATCCCGCTCGCGACGGTCCACGCGAGCCCGGTCATCTACCAGCCGACGTACGCGACGTCGGAAACGGAGCTGAGCGGGATCGAGGCCACGGTCGAGCAGATGGACCGCAACACGCCGTTCATCGGGTTCGGGGGCGGCCCCAGCCGCGAGCTCAACGGCGTGTACGGGACCGTCGGGACGAACGAACTCGACGTGACTGGGACGTCGCGCCAGGCGTCCGTCCCACCGACGGTCTTCGGGAAGAACATGACGAGCTACTACAACACCTCGCGCTACCTGCCGGTGACGACGGCGGACTACGAGCGGGAGGTCCGGTTGTACGAGGGCCTCGATTACTCGGAACGCGGGTTCGAGCGGCTCGACACCCGGCCCGGGATCGATCGCGTCCAGACGAACGGCGACTACAGGCTGTACGTCGTCGGCGGTGATGACGAAGAATAGAAGAGCGGGTCGGCGGTGAGGACGAAGAACAGAAGAGAGACCGTCGGGGAACGAAACGGCGCGGTACAGCGGCGGGCCGCCACCAGGCAGTGGACTGACGCCGGGTCGAGGGGTGACGCCGAGTGGGAACCGTCGTCGGGGGAAGACCGCGCGTCAGACGTGGGACTGGTCTACAGCTGTTCGACGGAGTGCGTCGCGTCCCCGCGGATGTCGATGGTCTCCAGTTCGCCGGTGAACCGGTAGGCGTCGACGCCGTTCCCGACAATGCCGATGATCTGGTCGTCGTTGACGGAGTCGGAGATGCTGTCCCAGGGCATGCCGCCGTCGCTGACCGTGGACCGCTCCTGGTCCTTGGCCGCCGTGCCGCTCACGGTGAAGCGGTACCGGGAGTTCTCGTCCGGATTGGCGGTGCCGTCGACCAGCAGGAGCTTCTCCGTGGACGAGTCAGTGGAACCGTCCGACGTGCTGTCGTCGGTCGAACCGTCGCTCGGTCCCGAATCGCCGACCGGGCCGAACTGCGTCTGGTCGAGGGTCTCGCCGTCGACCGTGACGGAGACGTCGTCGGTCGCCTCGAAGCCGGTGACCTCGCCGGCGAAGGCGTAGGTGTCGGCGCCGCCGGCGACGGTGCCCTCCGCCCCGGTGCCGGTGATGACGTCGTCCTCGTTGATGCCCTCGTGCTCGCCGAGCGCGTCGCTCACGTCGAGCCTGTACTCGACGATGTTGGAGGGGCTCCCGCCCGCGATCCGGAGCGTGCGCGACAGTTCGTCACCGCTGGAGTCGGTCGAGCCGTCCGAACTGCTCCCGTCGGAGCCGCTCGAGTCGCTCAGCTCGGCGGTGTCGACGCTCTGGCCGTTGATGGTGACCGCGACGTCCTCGGTCGAGCTGAAGTCGGTGACTTCGCCGGCGAAAGCGTAGGTGTCGGCGCCGCCGGCGACGCCGCCCTGCGCGGTCGTCCCGTCGATGGTGTCCTCCGCGGTGATGCCCTCGTACGCCTCGAGGTCCTCGCTCACCGTGAACTCGTACTCGACGAGGTTCGTCGCGCTACCGCCGGAGACAGTGATCGTGTTCGACAGATCGGTCTGGGGATCAGACGACGTGGTATTGCCTGATCCGTCGCTATTTCCCGACGTCCCACCGCCGCTCGCGGCCTCTTCGGGCGTCATGGGTGCGGCGTCCGGCGGTGTCGTGTCGGGACTGTTGCCGACGTTCTCGGTCTCGACGTTGTCGCCGACGATCCGCCCCTGCGTCTGGCAGTCGACGAGTCGGACGGTCGTCAGTTCGCCGTAGGTGGCGTGGTTGCCCGAGATCGCGACGCTCGCGGCGCCGTTCGTGTTGCTCGACGTGATATTGAAATCGCAGTTCTTGACCGTGATGGTCTGGGACGGATCGCCGTACCCCGTGTAGATGCCGCGGGAGTTGACGACGTCGCTGCCGCCGCCGTGGCTCGTCGGGATCGGCGGCACGTCGCTGGTGTTCTCGAAGACGCAGTTCTCCACTTCGGTGCCGTCGGCGGCCAGCCGCAGGTGCGCGATGTTGTTGTTGCAGAAGTAGGAGTTCCGGAAGGCGATGGTGCCGCCGGCGCCGTCGGTCGTGCCGGGTTCCCGGATGCGGCCGAAGCCGGCCGCGTAGATCGCGTTCGACGACCAGCGGGCGACGGCGAGGTTGCGGCACTCGATGTGCCCCGCGTGGTCGGGGCCGACGTTGATCGCGGTCTTGTTAGTGTCCTCCCCGACGCCGTCAGCGAGGTAGACGTTCTCGATGAGCGCTTCGCCCGAGCTGCTCGGGACGTCGCAGCGCATGACCTGTCCGTCGTTGGCGTCCCGATCGAACGACCCCTTGACACCGACGTTCCGAATCGTCCAGTCGCTCCCGCTGGCGCGGATGAAGAGGTTGGCACCCTGAGCGCTCACGTCGAAGAGAGTGTCCTCGAGCGTGTCCCCGTCCCCCAGCGAGATCGTCCGCCGCTCGCCCTGGCCGACGGTGACGGTGTCGTAGTCCGCGGCGGCGGCGGTCGCGGAGGAACCGATGGCCGCAGCGGCGGCCGCCGTGCTCCCGACCAGCTTCAGGTAGCCCCGACGGCGGTAGCCCCCCTCGCTAGCGCCGTCCTTACTCCCGATATGGTCCTGTTTCCCCGCGTCAGACGATTCGTTCGCGTCAGGCCTTCGTGCCATATCCGGGTAGGTGATAGTTTCCCAATTAACGCTTCTGACCAGAAGCACAGACTATATGAGATTTTGGTAGGCTATTACTCCAAGTTGTTTACCACTCTATTACCAAGGTTCGGTACGACCCAGTTAATTGGGGGATTGGTCCTCCTAATTCCGCTGTCCTGATCCGCGACGGAACGCCCGGGGTCGTCTCGACGAGACCACCGTTCACCCGGAACGCCGACCGGTGCGAAAGGACCAGTTACCGGTAGTAAGGAGTCCTTACTGCCCGAACAGGGCCCGTTGCGGCACTGCGCCGAAACGGGTTCGCCGGTGCCGATAGTCGGGGCCACAGGTGCGGTTCGCGCGGGCCAGCAGTCGGTGGGTGATCGGGTGTGGGTTCGCCCGCTCGTCGACGGACGGCTACTCTCGACCCTCACCCCAATCTGGATAAGGAGTCATTATGCGATAGACACATCTGCATTACAAGGACCGTGATTGCCGTCACTGAGCGTAACTGATAATGCCCGGACTGAGCGTCGTTCACGGAGTGCCGTCCGGACTCTCGAGGACAGCGACCGATACCCTGGAGTCGGTGCGGTTCTTCGACGAGTACGAGGCGGAGGTAGCGTCAAGCACCGATCGAGTCACCGTCGGCCACACCGGCTATCCTTCCTATCCCGTCCGGCGGGTGGAGACGGAGCACGGGGAGGCGTTCCTCGAGGGGTACCTCTACGACGTCGACGACGTGGACGGCCACCTCGAACGCGTCGCGGAACTGATCGCCGCCGGCCGGACCGATCGCCTGGCCGAGTGGGTCGGGCAGCGGGACGGGGACTTCCTGATCGCGGTCCGCAGGGGGGAGGCCGTGACCGTCCTCAACGACGCGTTCGCCCGCCTGCCGGCCTACTACGCGACGGTCGACGGCGCGGTCGTCCTCTCGCGGGAGCTGAAGTACGTCCGGGAACTGGCCCGCCGACTGGACAACCCCGTCGAGTTCGACCAGCTGGCCGCCAGCCAGATGCTGCTGTTCGGCTATGTCCTGGGGGACCGGACGTTCTTCCGCGACGTCCGCGCCGTCCCGCCGGGCTCGCTGGTCCGGATCGAGGACGGGATCGAGATCGAGTCGCTCTACGAGCACGACTTCGACGGGTACCGACACGCAGACAGGAGCGTCGAGGAGAACGCCCGGGAGATCGCCGATCGCCTCGTGACCGCCTGCCGGAACCGGAACCTGGCCGGGTCGCAGAACGTCCTCTCGCTGAGTGGCGGCCTCGACTCCCGGACCGTGGCCGGCGCCTACCTCGCGGGGGGCGTTCCGTTCACCGCGGAGACGTTCGAGACCGGGACCAACGCCGAGGAGGTGCGGGCCGCGGGCGAGGTCGCCGACGTTCTCGATCTGGACTGGGGAACCCACCCCGTCGAGGGGTCCGAGCGGCTCCGGGAGGTCCTGCTGGAGACCAAGCAGGGGATAAACTTCCTCGGCATGGGGTACATCCTCGACTTCTTCGAGCAGATCGGCGAGGAGTACGACCGGCCGACCTACATCACCGGCGACGGCGGCGACAAGCTGCTGGTCGACATGCGGCCCTCGCCCCGGCTGTCCGACACCGACGACCTCGTCGACCACGTGATCCGGGCCAACAGCCGGCTGCCGATCGACGAGGCCGCCGACGTCGCCGGCGTCGCCCCACGGCGGCTCCGGGACTCCGTGCGCCGGCGGGTCCGATCGTACCCGGAGACCGGCCTCGACGAGAAGTACGTCCACTTCCTGGTCCGCGAGCGGGGCATCAACTTTCTCGTCCAGGGCGAGGACCGCAACCGCTACTTCTTCTGGAGCGTCGCGCCCTTCTACTCGCTGCCCGTCTTCGAGTACGCGATGAACTGCCCGCCCGACCAGAAGCAGTATCGCCGGCTCCACGCGGCGCTGCTCGCGCAGTTCGACCCCGACCTGATCGGCCTGCCCTACCCCAACTTCGGCGCGCCCATCTCGACGGCCGAGTACGCCGGCAAGCGGTTCGTCTACGACCTCCTCGAGCGGGCCCCGACCCTCCGCGACGCCGTCGTCGACCTGGTGACCGGCGGCAGCAGCGACACGCGCGAGATTGCCGGTCGGATCGAGGACCAGGTCGGGCTGCTCGAGGGGGGACCGGTCGATGGGACGGCCGTCGCGAACGTCGTCCGGAACCACGAGGCTCACTCGTCGACAGAGCTCGAGGTCCTCTACACGATCACGTCGCTCGCGGTCGACATGGCGGACGAGGAGCGGACCCGCGAGGTCGCGCCGGTCGGCCGCCGCTGATCGAGTTCAGCTGTGACGGCGATCAGAGGTTCGAGCCCATCGCGCCGCCGTCGATGGGGACCGACGCGCCGTTGACGAACCCGGACTTCGGCGAGCTGAGGAAGGCGACGGTGTTGCCCAGCTCCATCGGATCGCCGATGCGCTCCAGCGGGTTGTCGGCGGTGTCGTCGATCCCTTCTTCGTAGGAGTCGTACTCGCCGCGCTCGACGTCGTCCTCAATCAGTTCTCGCATGCGCGCCGTCTCGTGGGCGCCCGGCAGGACGGCGTTGGCACGGACGTCGGGCGCGAACTCCTTCGAGAGGGTCTTCTCGAGGCCGATGACGCCCATCCGCACCGAGTTCGACAGCACGAGGTTGTCGATGGCCTCCTTGACGCTGCGGGAGGTGATGGTCACGATAGTCCCCTGCTCGTCGCCCTCGGCGAGGTGCGGGTGGGCCTCGCGGGCCAGGCGGACGACGCTCATCACCAGCAGGTCGTAGGCGTCCTGCCAGTCCTCGTCGTCCGTCTCGAGGAAGGCGCCGGACGGCGGGCCGCCGGCGCTGGTCACGAGGTGGTCGATCGTCCCGAACTCGTCGACGGTCCGCTCGACCAGCGCCTCGACGTCCTCGGGGTCGGTGAGATCGCCCGGCTGGGCGACCACGTCGCCCGTCGCCTCTGCGGCGATCTCCTCCCGGGCATCTTCGAGGCGCTTCTCGTCGCGACCGTTGATCACGACGTCGACGCCCTCGCGGGCCAGCGCCGTCGCCGACGCCTTGCCGAGCCCGCTGGACGATGCCGTCACCAGCGCCGCGTTCCCGTCGATCTCCAGATCCATGTCCCGAGTCGACGCCGGAAGCGAGGAAAGCGTTACCCAAGGGGCAAACGACAGCGGCGTGGTCATGTCGCCGGACGCGAGGGCAGTAGCGACGTGGCGCGCGGCGCCGAGCTCGTCGTTCCATTTTCGGTGGGACCGTCCGTAGCGACTGTTCTGGCAGCTCAGTGCCGAACGCCGCCGTTCAACGGTAACACTTCCCACATATGCTGTTCCGGTATTAATACTACCATATCCGCAGTATGCTGCGAATTAATAACACTGCGAAGCCGTAACGACACGTCGATGACTGATAAGTCCGAATCGGGTCTCAGTCGACGCGACCTGCTCAAGCTCGGTTCGGCAGCGGGGGCAGCTACGTTAGCCGGGTGTCCGGGACTCGATCTCGGTGACGAACAGGGAACTGAGACGCCACAGTCCGACGAGACACCGAGCGGAGGCGAACAGACCACGCCGGACGAGGGGACCGAACGGGAACAGTCGATCCCGCACGCGGATTCGTACGAGACGGTCGTCAACATGGTCGCCGACGCCGGCGCCGACCCGGAGGGCAACGAGTCCATCGTACCGATACTCGCGAATCAGGCCGGGAACGACACGCTGCTGTACTTCCCCGAGGGCCGCTATCTGATGGACGGCATGTGGACGCTCCGGGAGTTCACGAACCTCGGCATCGTCGGCGACGGCGCGACGATCGTTCCGAGAAACGGGTACACCGGGTACCTCTTCGTACTCGGGTACGCACACAAGTCGGCGACGGACCTCCTCGTCGAGGGGCTCGAGTTCGACTTCACCGCCGACGAGACGAACCCGCGCCCGCTCCAGGCGCAGGTCGAGGACAACCTCGTCGTCCGCGACGTCGCCGCGTCCGGGACGAGCGGTACGGCCCGGTTCGACGTGACGACCGAGGGCGGCAGCGGCGTCGTCGAGCGGCTCCGACTCCCGGACGGGGGGCGGGATCCGAACCGCGTCGGCGTCCTCGTCGGCCCAGAGAACGTCGGCGAGATAACCTTCCGGAAGTGCCACGTCGAGGGGTTCCCCGGCAACGGACTGTACGCGTCGCCCTCGAACGGCCCGATCCACGTCGAGGGGGGCTTCTACGCGAACAACGCTATCGCCAGCGTCCGCGTCAGCAGCCCGGCCACCGTCAGGGACGTCCACGTCCGCTGCGACAGGGCGCCGGAGAACTTCGAGAACATGCGCGGGATAAGGCTCCGCAACGGCGACTCCGTCCTGGTCGAGAACTGCACCGTCGAGATGATGGACGTCACCTACAGCGAGGGCGCCATCGTGATCGGCCGGATGATGGAGTCGGCCACGATCAGGAACATCGACATCACGCTGTCGGCCGACGAGGTCCCCGCGATCCACGCCAAGAGCCCCACCAACACCGAGCACGCGGCCATCGAGTGCCGCGACATCTCCGTCTCCGGGGAGGCGGCGAAGGGATCGACGGTCGAGATCGTCGACCGCGACGACTGCGTCCTCGACAACGTCTCGATCGAACAGACCGGGGACGATCGGGACGGGATCCACATGATCCGCTCCACCGAGTCCGTCCTCCGGAGCTCCGCCATCGACGTCACCGGACGGCCTCTCGTGCTGGAGCAGTCCAAACTCCAGCGGGTCAACAACTCGCTGTGACGCCTTCTCACGGCCGTCTGCCGCGTGATATGCCTGCCGATATAAAGGGCTCCTATGGCCCGAAAGTACGGGATAACAAAGCACTCGTCGCGGGAGGTACGCCCTGAATGACTGGTGACGGCGAGAGTCAGAAGACGATCGTTCTCGGATTCGACGCGCTCGATTTCAGGTATCTGGATCGGTTCTCCGACGCCCTCCCGAACTTCCGTCGCCTACGTGAGGGAGGCGTCGAGGCGCCGCTGACGTCCACGATGCCGCCCTGGACCGGCAGCGCGTGGCCGTCGATGTACACCGGCACGGATCCGAGCCACCACGGCGTCTTCGGCTTCTTCCGGTACGATGGCTACCCGGACAGCGGCGAGATCGTCTCCCGCAGCGACGTCTCGGCCCCGGCGCTGTGGAACTACGTTTCCTCGGAGGGGGACTCCTCTGTCGTGCTCAACGTTCCCGTCACGCACCCCGCCGAGTCGATCGAGGGCGCACTCGTCCCAGGCTATCTCGCGACCGAGGACGACCCCGGCTCTCCCGAGGGGATCCGCGAGGAGATCTCCGACTCGATCGGCGAGGAGTACCGCATCTACTCGCAGGCCGAACTGGCCAGCGACTCCGACGAGAAGCTCCGGGGCTACCGCGACCTGATCGATCTCCGGCGGCGTTCGGTGCTCTCGCTGCTCGAAGAGCGGGACTGGCGGCTCGCGGTCGTCCAGGTCCAGAAGACCGACGCCGTCTTCCACAACTTCGACGACGACGAGGCCTTCCGCGCGATCTACGAGGCGGCCGACGAGCTGCTGGGCGACGTCCTCGACGCCGTCGACGACTCCGTGAACGTCGTCGTCTGCTCCGACCACGGGATCGGTCCGGTCCAGGGCTACCAGATCCACGTCAACGAGGTGCTCCGCGAACACGGGTACGTCGAGGCGACCGACGAGACCGACCAGCTCTCGCTGAAGTCGGAGAAACAGCGGCTCGTCGGCGAGGCGGACGACGAGCCGACCGAGGAGGACGGCGACGCCGTCCTGCCGCGGGTCGTCGACGGGCTCTCCAGCGTCGGTATCACGCCCCAGCGGGTGTACGCCACCGCGAAGCGCTTCGGCGTCGAGGACGCGCTCGTCGATCTCACGCCGACGTCGCTCGGATCGGTCGTCTCCGAGACCGTCGACTGGCGGGCGTCGAAGGCCTACTGCCGGAAGGCGACGCGGCTCGGCGTCCGGATCAACCTCGAGGGCCGCGAGCCCGACGGCGTCGTCGCGCCCGACGACTACGAGGCGGTCCGTGACGACCTGATCGACATCCTCTCGGACCTGACGACGCCGGACGGGAAGTCCGCCTTCGACGTCGTGGCGCCCCGCGAGGAGTTCTACGACGGCCCGTACGCCGACCGCGCGCCGGACGTGATCACGATCCCGCGCGGGATGGACAACTCGCTCTCGACGGCGCTGTACGGCCAGCGGTTCCTCCCCGTCGACAAGCACGACCACAAGCGGACCGGCGTGTTCCTGGGGACCGGGCCGGCGTTCGAGGCCGGGAGCGACGTCGAGTCGCTCTCGCTGGACGACGTCGCGCCGATCACGATGGCGCTGCTCGGCCTGCCCGTCCCCGAGCGCATGACGGGACAGGTCCCCGATGACCTGCTCTCGACGCCGGCCGAACGGGCGCCCTACGAGCACGTCGAGTACGGGAGCCGGGACACCGCGGACCGCTCCGACGCCGAGGTGACCGAGCGGCTCGAGGACCTTGGCTACCTGTAATGGCGTCCCGAGAGAAGAACCTCACGCGGCTTCTCACCAGCGCCGGCATCGTCACCGCCGGCAAACTGATCGGTTCGGCCACGACGCTGGGCGAGCGGATCGTCGTCGGCCGCCTCCTGGAACCGGAGGCGTACGGCGAGGTGTCCATCGGGCTCGCGCTGCTGGCGTTCACCTCGATCCTCTCGCTGGTCGGCTTCACCCAGGGGGTCCCGCGGTACGTCTCGCGGTTCGAGTCGACGGCCGACCGCCGCGGCGTGTGGGTAAGCGGCATGCTCGTCACCGGGTCGCTGGCGCTCCTGATCGCCGCCGTCATGTACCCGAACATCGAGGCGGTGTCCGACCTGGGCGTCGCCGGACAGGCGCTCGTGTCGGAACCGGAGTCCCCGCGGATGCTCGCGATGTTCGTGGTCGCGCTCCCCTTCGTCGTCGGACTGCGGATCACCGTGGGGACGATCCGCGGCTTCGGGAACACGATCTACAAGGCCTACGCCCAGGACCTGGCCTACCCGCTCTCGCGGCTGCTGCTGCTCGGCGCATTCCTCTACGCCGGCCACAACGTGGTCGCCGCCGGGTACGCCTACCTCGTCGCCGCGGCGCTGGCGTTCGCCGTCGCCCTGTACCTCCTCCACCGCCTGATGCCGCTGGTCGGTCCGTTCGAGACGCACGTCACCGAGATCACCCGGTTCTCGTTGCCCGTCGTGGTCTCCAGCTTCCTGGCGACGCTGCTGACCCGGACGGACACGCTGATGATCGGGTTCTTCCGCCCCTCCTACGAGGTCGGACAGTACTCCGCCGCCTACCCGATCGCCGGCGCCATGGTGATCGTCATCTCCTCCTTCGGCTTCCTCTATCTCCCGCTGGCCTCGCGGCTCGACGCCGACGACGAGCACGAGGAGATCGACTACATCTACCAGACCACGACGAAGTGGATCTACCTGGTCACGTTCCCGGCGCTGCTGACGTTCGTCTTCTTCCCGGCGGACGTGATCGGGATCTTCTTCGGCGCCGACTATCGGGAGGCCTCGCTCGCGCTGGTCATCCTCTCGATCGGCTTCTTCTCGAACGCCGTCGGCGGGCGCAACCGGGAGACGATCTCGGCGCTCGGTGTCACGCGGTACCTGCTGCTCACCAACGGCGGGGCCTTCGGTATCAACCTCGTCCTGAACCTCGTTCTCATCCCCCGCTACGGGTACGTCGGCGCCGCGGTCGCCTCCGCGATCTCCTACATCGCGCTCAACGCAACCGCCTGCGCCGTCCTGAAGCTCAAGTTCGACATCTCTCCGTTCTCGCAGTGGTCCGTCCGGACCTTCGCCGTGCTCCCGATCACGCTGCTCCCGCCGGCGTACCTGCTCTCCGATCACATCTCCCTGTCGCTCGTGACGATCCTGCCGTTCCTCGTCGTCGTCGGCCTGCTGAGCATCGCCGTCGTCAGCGTCACCGGCTGCCTCCAGCCCGAGGACCGGATCGTCCTGGAGTTCGTCGAGGACGCCCTCGGCGTTCGGATCCCCGTCGTCCGTCGGTACCTGCCCGACGAGTGACGGCGGCGGGACTCCGCTGACGAGCTCGGAAAAGCAGTCGCGTTCGTGCCCGCCTGGCGCCGTCGACTTACTCCATGTAGCCGAGGCCGCGCAGCCGGTCCTCGACCTCGTCGAGGTCCTCGTCGACCTCGGTGGTCTCGCGGCCGGCCGCGTACTGCTCCGTCCGGATCGACGCGCTCGCCGGGTCCGAGTCCGGGGCGAATATCTCGTCCAGCACGCGCCCGTCCGCCGTCTCCGGCACCGGCTCGCCGACGCCGTGGAGGACGGTCGGCGCCAGGTCGAAGACCGTCGCGTCGTCCGGGGTCGCGCCGGCCGCGACGTCGTCGCCCCAGGCGAACAGGACACCCTCGGGCCGGTGGCCCGCCGCCATCCGCCCGGCGTCGGAGAGGACGTCCCGGTCGCGCCAGCTCAGCGCGACCTCGTAGCCGTCCAGCCCCTCGACGACCAGGTCCGGCGAGTCGGGGTCGGTCGGGAACAGCTCGTCGCCGTCGCGCACCTCCAGCACGGGCTCGCCGGTCGCGGGGTCGGTGATCCCCCGGAGCGTCTCGGCGACTGCTTCCTTCACTTCGGGGACGTCCTCGGGCGGCACCTGCCCCTGCTCGAACCGGTCGGTCCGGTTGACGTAGACGCTGCCCTCGCCGTGGGCGAAGGCGGTCGTCTCGGTGAAGTCCACGTCGTAGAGGACGTTGTCGCCGGGGATCTGCTCGGCCACCGTGTCGATCAGCGACCGCGGGAGGTGCTCGACCAGCGTCCCCTGGTCGATGCCGACCCGCTCCAGCGCGTCGAGGACGGTGCTCCGCGTCAGGCCGAGTTCCTCGAACGTGCTGCGGGTCCCCGACTCCTCGCGGGCCACCAAGAAACCCTCGTCGGCGAGGACGCGGTTCGGCGCGACGTACGTCGACACCGGGCCGAAGCCGTGGTCGGAGACGACGTACAGCGTCGCGTCGCGCTCCTCGACGTAGTCCATCGCCTCGCCGACGATCTCGTCTAGGTAGCGGTAGTGATCGAGGAGCACTGACTCGTCCCAGACGAGGTGCTGGAGGCGGTCGGGCGCCGTGTACACGAAGAAGAACAGGCGCCACTCCTCGCGCTCCATCAGCAGGCGCATCAGCTCCCGGCGGCCCTCGACCATGCTCTGCAGGTCCTGCTGGAACCGCTCGCTGGCGCCGTCGTAGTCCTCCCAGTAGAGCCCGATGTCGTAGTCCGGAACTCGCTCCTGGATCTCCTCGCGGAGCGAGTCGGGCGACGTGAACCCCTCCTCCATCTCGGGGGTCATCAGCCCGGCCACCATCTCCCCGTCGATGTCGTCGGCGGGGTAGGTCATGGGCACGTTGCCGACGATCGACGGCGACAGCATGTCCCAGAGGAACGGGCGGTCGACGTCGCTGCCCGTGTACATCTGGTGGTTGTACGCCTCGGAGAGCGAGCGCCAGGCGTAGATGCCGTGCTTGTCCGGCTGGACGCCCGTGGCGATGGAGGGCCAGGCCAGCGGCGTCGTCGCCGGCGTGGTGCTCTCCAGCGGGCCGGCGACCCCCTCCTCGCTGAGCCGCGCGAAGTTGGGCAGTTCGCCGTCGTCGACCCACTCGGAGAGCAGGTCCCACGGGACGCCGTCCAGTCCGAGCACAAAGGCGCGTTGCGTCGTTCCCTCAGTCATGGAAGTACTCGTAAATCGCGTCGTCTCCGTCCGTCGCGGGCGTGACGCTCCGCTTGCCACGCGTCGCTGGACGTCGCTGAATAGCCGTCATCTGTCGCTCTGTGCGGATCTATCGGCAGTCGCGTATTGTTATGCCCAACTTAGTTGCGAGAGGACTGCTCCCTCCTGACGTTCAGGGCTCCGACGGCACGTCCACCCAGACGTGGACCGTCCGGTAGGCGGACTGTTCGGTCGGTTCCTCGGGGGCCTCCTCGCCCTGGTAGACGTAGTATATCAGCCGCAGGTCCTCGCCGGACGTCGACGGCTCGACCGTGTGATCGAGCGTGACTTCCGAGCCGGCAGCGACCGTCTCGGTCGTCCGTAGCTGTTCAGACCGGCTCTCGACGGTCAGCGACGTCTCCGTCGTGGAGACCGCCTGGAGCTCGCCGACGGCCGTGTACGTCGTCGACTCGCCCTCGTGGTTGGCGATCTGGAGGACGAGCTCCTCGCCCGCGGGATCGAACTCGTCGGGGTAGTCAGCCGTGACCAGGTCGCCGGTCGACTCGTTCTCGGTGAGCAGCGACACCGACGTGTACGACTGGCCGTCGCTCGGCGCGACGACCGCGTACCCCACGCCGGCCACGGAGGCGAGCACGACCGCCGCGAGGGCCACGTTCAACACCGTATCGAGCGTCGACCGGTTCCCGAGCACCGCCCTGTCGGCGGCGTGGATCCACTCGCGGACGGGCAGGCGGAACCGCTCGTCCGCGGGGAGTCGGGTCCGCCTGACGACCGCGAGGAGCGTCGTCACGACGACGAACGCCGTCAGCGACGTGACGACGACCTCGACGGAGTACTCGAAGCCCAGCCCGGACAGGACGAGCGCGAGCAGCGGCAGTATCGCCAGGCTGGCGCCCAGCGACAGCGCCAGTCGTGTCCCGAGGTAGCTGCCCCGGACGGCCGACAGGGATCCCCGCTCGCCCGTTCCGGGCGTGACGGCCGCGGCCAGCTCGCGTCCCGGGAACAGCAGCGCGACGAGGGCGTACCCCGGCGCCAGGAAGAGGAAGGGGAGCCCCACGAGCGCGCGGAGGACGACCGAGTCGAGCGCCTGCGAGTAGTACAGACCGTCGACCAGTACGACCAGTACCAGGAGGACGAGGGCGTCGCTGGGTAGCGGCGTGTACCCGTACTGCTGCCACCAGTGGTCGCTCGTCGACGATCCTCTCATGGTTTCGTCGCGGCGAGTCGGTCACGCGGACGTACCGGAGAATACGGGTGGTTCGCCATAGCAGTCGATCTGCCGGTACCTCGAGGCAGATTCGTATTGTTATAGCCGCCCTATGCATCCGTTATCCGCGTTACACGGCAGTTATCACTCCGCCGTTCAGGGCTGGCCCCTCTGTAGTCTCACAGGGCGACCAAATTATATAGCGACATATGATTTAGACGGAGTGTTTTGCGTGCGATCGACACTCTGGACTCGTACTGGGAGACGACTCTAGACTCGTACCGGGAGGCGAGTCACGCCTCGATCGACACCGGGAGACGACCGTCCGGTCTGGGCTCTCAGTCGTTACTGCATCCTTCCCCTCACCTCTCACCACTCCGTTCGATACGATCGAAACTCCCCCAGATACGATCGAAACCGCCACCCGGCTTTTCGGGTCCGGAGTCATCGTCGTCGCGTCCCGCTCCCCCTGTACCGGGACGTCCGAGCCGGGATCGCCCGCGCCTGGACGACGTCCGCTTCGATCGCTACGTCGTTCTCCGCGAGTCGAGCCGTCGGTTCGGTGACTGGCCTGTGACGACAGATCGAGATGCCCCGGTACCCGCCCCCAATCGACCGGATCCGGGGTCGAGCTTGAATCTCCTGCCCCGCTCTCGACGTCGTCGGCCTCGGCGTACAGGCTGTCCGATAGCCGGGACGGAGCAGCCCTGCACTCACAGGCGTCTCGCAACCGCCGGTATCGCCGTTCCGCCCCCTCCGACGTATCATCGGCATAGTCCAGTCAGTTAGTCTAGCTGGTCGGGATAGCTATACGAGATAGCTATACCGTCTGGTTATACCGTATAGCCATACTGGCCTCTGGGGGCTCTGATCGCAGAGGCGGCTACGTTCAGTGGCACCGACCGCCATCGGTCACACTCGCCGATCAGTGGCAGGGTGTCGGACCAGATGGGCCGTTTCACCGGTGTAACTGGCGGATACAGCTACGATTCACAGCTGGCCATAGAAGTTATACCGACTAGCTATATCATATAGCTATATGTGTTAGTCATACCAGCTATACCATCCAGCTGGTACGTATAGCTGGGACGTCTGACGAATCTTTATAGTCAATCGGACGAACGTGACGGACATGCTCACCTATACGGTGTACTCGGAGGCGGGGGGCGTCGGGAAGACGACGCTCGCGGCGAACCTCTCGGTCGCCTCGGCCCGCCGGGGCGACCGCGTCCTCGCCATCGACCTCGACCCCCAGGAGGGGTCGCTGTCGTACCTGCTGGACGTCGACGACAGCCGGGACGACGAGGAGGCCGACAGCCTCGTCCGGCACATGGTCGAGCGCCCGCGCGGACCCTTCGAGGAGCTGATCGAGACCAGCGAGGGCGTCGACGTGATCCCGGCGCACAACTCTCTGGAGGTCCTCTCGAAGCACCTCCGGCGGCGCGAGGAGGAGGCGGCCGACTTCGGGGAGAACTGGAACCCCAACGTCCAGTTGCTGCGCGTCCTCCGGGAGGCCGGCGTCCCCGACGAGTACGACACGCTCGTCGTCGATCCGCCGGCGACCGCCGACGTCAAACTGTACAACGCGATCCACGCGACCCGGAACCTGGTGATCCCCTTCGAGCCAAGCGGCAAGGGCCAGCAGTCCGTCGCCGGACTCGAGGGGCTGGTCGCCGGGCTCGAGGACACCCTCGACATCAGCGTCGGCGTGCTCGGCGTCGTCCCCAACCGGTACAAGGGGACCAACGACCAGGATGCCATCCTGTCGGACCTCCGGGAGCAGGGCTTCGAGGTCCCGGCCGTGCTGCGGGAGCGGTCGTCGCTGCTGGAGGGGTGCTGGCGCGAGCAGTGCTCGGCGTTCGAGTACGTCGAGGAGCACCGCTCCCGGGAGCGCGAGTACGAGCTGGAGACCATCGAGAAGTTCGAGGCGCTGACCGACCACCTGTCGACCACCGTCGAGGAGGTGGAAGCATGAAGCCGGGCGCCGGCGACGACCCGTTCGCGGACGATGGGAACGATCCATTCGCAGAGGGGGGCGACGAGGAGGACGGTCACGACGCCGGACCCGCCGAGGACGGTGACCGGGGACGTGTCCAGATCACCTCGGACGAGGAGGCGTCCGCCGACGCCGACGGCGAGAACGGTGAGAGCGCCTCGGACGGGACCGGTTCCGGTGGCATCCCCTACGTCTACCGCCGGGACACGGTCAAGGAGGGGCGCGACCAGATCCCGATCTTCCTCCGCGAGCACGTCCGCGAGGGCGAGCGCGACCTCCGGCGCGAGCTCGAGTCCCTGCTGGGAGAGGACGTCGCGAAGACCGACCTCCGGGAGGCCGCGATGGTCGTCGCCCAGCGACACCCGGAACTGGTCGCCGACGTCCTCCGCGAGTGGGGCTACGACTACGAGTAGCGCGGCCTGACTCCCGGGGTCGAGCGCCGCTTATCGGGTGTCCACGGCGTCGGCGAGTCGCAGTGGTCGGCCCGTTGGGGTCAGTTCTGCGGATAAGGGCAACTATCCGTGTCCGTGACCAGTGACGAGAGGTAGCACTGTCGTACGACGATGGGTCCGGCTGCCGTCTGGCGGTTTCGATGGGATAAATCCTGTGTCGCTATATAGTTTCGACTGGCGGCCCACGGGTACTAGGCCAGGGGCGCTCTCACAGGGATCTACCGCTGTCAGTCGCTGCGCGACGGGCGTCGAAGCGTTCGTGTCGTCCCGGTCACGTCATGTTTTCCGCCTCCATGATCTCCCAGACCTGCTCGCCGGCGTCGGTGATCCCGTAGACGCGTCCCTTCTTCCGGTCCTCGGAGACCAGCAGCTCGACGAGGTCGTGTTCGCCCAGCTCCTGCAGCGCGCGGGAGACGTGGGCGACGCTGAGATCCGTGTCCTCGGCGATCCGGGACGGCGTCGCCGGGCTGTCGGCGAGTCGCCGGAGTGTTGCGATCCTGTACCGCGAACTGATGACGTAGCTGACTTCGTCCCAATCGGAGTCGACCATTGTAGTGAGTGGACACCTGTCTGCAGCGCCGCCCCGACCGCGCGACGGCGGCCGGACGACGGCTGCTATCGTGCTGTCCGTAGCGTGTTACTCGGCCGTTCGACGGATAACTATTGACTCGCTTCTTTGGCGCTTCTGGGAGTAAGAGCGAGTTTACTGGCGACTGACAGTGCCCTTTGCGATAGCCTGGTGGGAACAACTGCCCTTACGCGATCGGGATCGCCGTCGAACGGGAGCCTTCCCGCAGACGGCGAGCCGTCAGGATCGCCCTGATCGAGGCCGCTACTGGCCCGAAATCGGGGTTGGGACGACCGTACTGACGGTAATGTCTCGTTACGGAGACCGTTCGGCGCGGCTCGACTCGGTCGAGCCGGAGCTGGGCGACGCTGTCCGCGACCGGGAGCGGAAGACCGTCCGGAATCGGTGGCACGGGAGAGCGGTGGCGGGGTCAGTGTAACCCCTGAACCATGGCACTGCTGGTCCGCTGTACGTGATCAATAGAGAGTGGGGTGGCCGGGGATGTACCGCGGTCGATCCCGGCGCCCGATCGTACGACGCCAGTGGGAAAGTGTCTGGTGCCTAAATGCTTGGATCCTGGAAGGCACTACACGCCGGGCTGCTCCTCGAACAGCTCGCAGCAGAGCTTTCGCTGAGCGACGCGCAGGTGCGAGCCGAACGTGGGCTGGGCGATCCCGAGCGTCTCGGCGAGGTCGCTGGCGGAGCGGGTGCGGGGCTGCTCGAAGTAGCCGCCGAAGTAGGCCGTCTGCAGCACCTCGAGCTGGCGGTCGGTCAGCTCCTCGGCGACGGTCGCGCGGAACCCCGTCCGCGTCTCGGCCGGTCGCTCGTGGTGGCGCTGGGCGACCAGTTCCGAGCCGGGATACTGGGCGGTGAGCATGTCCACGAACTCGGGGACCGCGGCGTCGGTCGCGAGGTAGACGCCGACGGTCGCCGTGTCGCCCGCGGCGTCGACGCGGTGGAGCCGGCCGCCGTGGTCCAGCACGGCCGCGGCGAGGCTCTCCCCCGACAGCGTCGCCTCGAACAGGCAGACGGACTCGCCGTCCGCGTCGTCGGCCGAGACGAGCGCCAGGTCGTCCACGCCGTCGAGTTTGAGGCGGTCGGCGTGGTCGAGGATCTCCTCGGCGGGCGCCCCGGTCGTCGAGAAGTAGGCCTGGATGTCCCCGTCGGACCGGGGCAGGAGGTACTCGTGGGAGAACTCACAGCCCACGGCCCGGACGAAGTCGACGATGCCGAACGACTCGTCGGTGACCTCGAACTCCAGTTCGATCACCTCGTCGCTGACCAGCGCCTTCTTGCTCTCGGCGGCGTTGATCGCGTAGGCGATGTTGTCGGCCAGCTCGGTCAGCACCGTCCGTTCGAGGTCGTCGAAGACGCCCGGCTGGCCGGCGTAGATGGCGAGCACGCCGTACTGCGTCCCCTCGTAGACGAGCGGGAGCGCGATGTTCGACTGGTAGCCCCGCTTGAGGGCCTCCTCCCGCCACTCGGCGAAGGCGTCGTCGGAGAGGATGCGATTGGTCACCTGCGGCTCGCCGGTCCGGATCGCTCGACCGGACGGTCCCCGTCTGGTGGGGTCGTCGCCGGCCGCGATGGTCACGCTGTCGAGGTACCCGCGGTCGGTGCCGGCGGACTCGCTGACCGTCACCTCGTCGGTCACCTGGTCGCGCTCCCCGATCCAGGCCAGCTCGTAGGGACCCGTGTCGGCGAGCTGCTCGCAGACGACCGACTCGATCTCCGCCCGGCTGGCGGCCTGGACGAGGCCCTTGTCGATCGTCCTGATGATATCGTTGACCCGGTTGAGCCGCTGGAGCGACTCGTTTTGCTCCTCGAGCGTGCTCTCTCGCTCCTGGAGCTGTCGCTCGCGGTCGGCCCGGACGCAGGCGTCGGCGACGGTCGCCGCCGTCGCCTCCGCGAAGTCCATCTCGGCGGGAGCGAAGCCGCCCTCGCTCTCGGTCGCGGTCACGAACAGCCCCTGCTTGCCGAGCGGCACCGCGACGATCGCCGAGACGCCGTCGCCGACGCCCGAGACGGCGTCGAAGTCGTGAACGACGGTCACTTCCTCAGAGACGAACGCGTCCCAGCACTTCCCCGCCGTCCGGTCGCAGAGGCTCGCCGTCGGGAGCTCGTCGCGGGCCCGCCGGGTCTGGGCCGCCGGCGCCAGCGCACCCGTCTCGAAGTCGTACTGCAGGACGGCGGTGATCGGTAGCCCCAGGTTCTCCTCGGCGTGGCGGACCGTCTCGTCGGCGATCTCCTCGACCGTCCCCGCGCTCATCAGGTCGCGGCTCATGTCGTTGAGCGCGCCGAGCTGGGCCTCGCGGTGCTCGCGCTCGATCTCGTAGCTGACCCACTGTCCGAGCAGGTCGAGGAAGGCTTTCTCGGCCTTGGAGAACGGCCGCTCGCGGGGCGATTCGTCGACGAAGCACAGCGTCCCGTAGGTCTCGGTGCCGGCCGTCACGGCCGTCCCGGCGTACGCCTCCAGCCCGTACGTCTCGTAGGCCGGTTCGTCGCTCCACCCCTCCTCGCTCGCCTCGGTGAGTATCAGCGGATCGTCGCCGGACAGGAGCCGGTGGCAGTACGTTCCGGCGAGCGAACTCGACGCGCCGGGCTCGAGCTTCTCGTGGTCGCTGACCGACTCGACGACCTCGAAGTCGTCGCCGTTCGTCCGGGCCAGGAAAGCCCCCTCGACGCCGAACCGGTCCCTGCCGAGCCGGAGCAGGCGACGGACCTTCTCCCCGAAGGTGAGCTCGATCGCGGCCGCCGTCTCGTACAGCTCGCGGAGGTCGCGCTCGCGCTGGTGACTCTCGAGCTCCTGTTTGATCCACTCGCCCATCAGCCGCAGGAAGGTGCGCTCGTCGTCCGAGAAGGAGCTCTCCCTGCGCTCGGAGCCGGCGAAGAAGAACGTCCGGTCGCTGCTGCCGTCGACCTCGAGGTAGGTCCCGAGGTACGCCGTGATCCCGAACTCCTCGTAGACGGTGACGTCGCCGTACCCGTCCGCCGTCGGGTCCGTGACGCTCGCCGCCTCGATATCCGCGGCGGCGGTGCAGTAGGTCTCCGAGAGCGGCAGCTCGGCGCCCTGCTCGAAGTACTCGTGGTCGCCGCTGACGTGTTCGATCTCGAACTGATCGGCGTCGGCGTCGACGCGGGCCATCGCCCCGACGTCGAGGTCGAACCGCTCGCAGCCGAGCTCGAACAGCCGCTGGAGCTTCTCCTCGAAGGCGAGCGACGAGTCCGTGGTGACGTCGTGTTGCTCGCGCAGGAAGCGCTGGCGCTCCTGGAGCGCCGTGCGGGCCTCCGTGCGGTCCAGCAGCGTCCCGAGCATCCGGTCGACCTCACGCTCGGGACGGTCCGGCCCCAGATACTCCTCTGGCGGCGTGTAGTAGAAGTTGTGACAGACCGTCGAGTCGCAGACGAGGTGCGGGTGAGTCCGAACGATGTCCCTGATCGTCTCGGCGGGGATCTCGGTCCGGTCGTACTGGCACATGGCGATGCAGTCCTCGCCGTCGAACAGCGAGTTCACCCGGGACTCGTAGTCCATGAACGCCTCGATGCTCGCCGTCTCGTCGAGGAGCCAGCCCGTCTCCGCACCGATCCGCAGTCCCGCGTAGCCCTCGCCGGCCTCGTCGATGGCGGCGCGGTACTGCTCGATCATATCCGCGGGATCGAACTCGCCGTTCCGCAGGTAGGTCTCCTCGGGCGAGTGGAAGGAGAGAGCGCCCGACTCGCGGTGGGCGTCGACGTCGACGCCGGCCTCGCGCATCGCCTCGATCACCGCCGCCTCCGACGCCGCGTCGTCGACGACGTACATGACCCGCTCGCCGCGTTCGAGCCCCTGCCGGAGGAAGGGGACGACGGCGGCGAACTGCTCGGCCCGCGTCTCGTACAGCAGCGCGAAGTGGTCGTTGCAATGGTGGCCGTCCAGCGATTCGACGGGACCGCGGAACTCCGGACTGTCCTCGAACGCCGCGAGGCCGCTGTCGAGGTCGAGGACGTCAGACGTCGCTCGCGGAGGGGTCGTCTCGCTCACCGGCGTCACCTCCTCACCCCGGATCGCCCCCCTGCTCCGGATCGCTGCCCCTCGCTCGCCGTCGGTCGACCGATCGATACCCCGTTAGAGTGTGCGTGTGCGCGTGCCATGAGTGCCCTGAACCGTCTGCCGACCGGACGCCGCGCGGCAGTCGTCAGCTGCACGCGTGCGCCGTCACTGGATTCCAATGGCGGGTTCGGGTCATAAGAATTGTGTCAGCAGCGATGATTCCCATCGGGATAAACGTCGACAGGAGGCGAGTTGCGTCCGCGTGTCGTCGGTTTGGTTTCCGCATCGCTACCGAAAACCGGGAGACCGTGCGGCGGGCGGCACGAACGAGGCGTCGCGCGGCCGTCCGCGGCGTCGTGGCTATACTCCTAGCCCCGCCCGTTCACCCCCCGCTCACTATAGAGGTAGAATCCCTATGCATCGTCTGACCATAGAGGGGTGTACAATGAGTCAGTCAACGGCGGACACCGGTGGGGCGTACCAGATCGACGACGACGAGCAGCTCAGCAGCGCCGTCGTCCACGCGGTCGCCGAGGCGGAGGACGCGGATCCGCTCGATCTCACGCCGCTCTACGGCGCGGTCGACCCCGACGCGCTCGACTCCCTGTTCGACTCGCTCGCCAGCGACGGCGAGGCGTCCGTGGACGAGGTCACCTTCGACTACCACGGCTACGGCGTCACCGTCGCGGCCGACGGCGTTGTCAGGCTCGAGTGACGCGGGTTGCCGATGGCTACCCAGGACACCGCGACCGAGGATCCCTTCGAGCGCTGTGCCCACTGCGGGGCGGTATTCGAGCCCGGCGTCCGGTACCCGGTCACGACCAGGCGCGACGGGGACGGGCTCGAGGTCTACTCGTTCTGTGACCGCGAGTGTCAGGCGGCCTGGGACGACGCGAACTGAGGGACGGAACGCGCAGTAACCGCTTCGCTGCGTCTTGGTGGTCGATCGGATGGGCGGACCCCGGCCGCTAAACGGCAGCAGCGACAAACGACGCTACGGGCCGTCCCGAGGCGGACTGGAAGCGACAGTCGCGACACGCGCTCGACTGGCTGTCGGTCGCGCTCGCGCTGGCGGCCGCCTTCCTCGCGCTGTGGCTGGCCAGCGGCCGGAACCTCTACGCCGGCGTGACCATCCTGCTGGCGGCGTGGGCGGGACTGTACCTCTCGTCGCTGTGGCAGCCGATCGGATACGTCCTCGCCGCCGTCGTCGTGGTCGCCGCCGTGCTGATGATGATCGTCTACGGCCAGTGGGAGCGACCCGTCGCGTGGGCCACCTACCCGCTGGCCGGCGGCTTCCTGCTGCTCGTCGTCTACCTGTTCGTCTCGGAGGAACAGCCGACAGACGAGTCCGACGTGCAGTCGGAAGCAGAGTCCGAAGACCGGCCGGAACACCACGTCGAGGAGCAGCCGGAGGATCAGCTGTCCTGACAGCGACGGTCGTGGCGCGCTAGATCACTCTGTTCACCGGATCCGACCCGTCGCGCACGCGACGGACGCTCTCCCGGAGGATCGACGCGATGTGACGGTAGTAGTCGCGCGTGAGCGCGGCGCGGTGGGGCGTGACGATCACCTCGTCCATCCCCCACAGCGGGGAGTCCTCGGGCAGGGGTTCGGTCTCGAAGACGTCCAGCGCTGCGCCGGCGATCTCGTCGTTCCGCAGCGCCTCGATCAGCGCCGACTGGTCGACCACGCCGCCGCGGGCCACGTTGAGCAGGTAGGCGTCGTCGCGCATCGCCGCGAGCTCGTCGGCCCCGATCATGTCCCGGGTCTCGTCGGTCAGGGGGACGGTCAGGACGACGAAGCGGGCGTCGCCGATCGCCTCGTGCAGTTCGCCGGACGGATAGACCCGCTCGACGCCTGGCTCGGGCAGCGGCGTCCGCCGGACGCCCGTCATCTCGAGGTCGAGCCCGGTCAGGCGGTCGACGACGCCCCGGCCGAGCCCACCGAGGCCGACGACGCAGGCCCGCTCGCCGGCGACCGTCCAGGCGTCGTCCCACTCGGGCTGGGACCACTCGCCGCGCTCCTGGGCGGCGGCGTACTCGTGGAGCCGCCGGGACAGCGACAGCACGTAGCCGGCCACCATCTCCCCGACGGCGTCGCCATGGATGCCCGTGCTGTTCGTGAGGACGACCCCCGCCTCCCGGAACCGGTCGTGGGGGAAGCGGTCCACGCCGGCCTGGATGGAGTGGACCCACGCGAGGTCCAGAAACGCCTCGCGGTGCCGGAAGGTCACGACGGCGTCGCGGTCCGCGAGCGATTCCGGCGATCCGTCGACCACCGCGACGTCGATGGGTACGTCCGCCAGCGCCTCAACCAGCTCTTCCGGGGGGAACACCGCCCCGACCGATTCGTCGACGCCGATCCGTTCAACGTCCATGCGCGCGGGTTTACCCGCCCGGCTGGTAACGTTTTCTCCGAACTGTCGACAGGTCCCGCGAGCGCCGGCGGTCCCGTCAGTCGTCCCGGCCGCGCCCGGGTCGCAGCCACTCGCCGACGGCCATCGCGCTCGTCCCGGGGAACCGGTCCCGCGCCGTCGGGCCGCTCGTCCGCGCCGCCACGGACACGCTCAGGGCGGCCAGCCCGAACCCGGCGACGACGTCCGTCGCCCAGTGGATGCCCAGGTACATCGTCGAGACGGCGATCGAGAGCGCGAGGAACGTCGCCGGTGCGAGCCAGCGCGGGTACGCGTCGCGGTGGCGGTACGCGAGGAGGGCGACGGTGGCCGACAGCGAGGCGTGCAGCGACGGGAAGACGTTCGTGTTAACGTTGACCTGGCTGGTGAGCAGCTGGACCTGCGGCCAGCCGGTGTACAGCAGCGACTCGATCAGTTCGGGCATGAAGTTGCGGGGGCCGTAGGCCACGAACGCGACGTAACAGACCAGTCCCACGCCGTAGTTGATCGCGTACGCGACCGCCGTCTCGTACAGCGGACGCGGCGTCGCGTGGACGAGGTAGGCCACTACGGGGAACGACAGGAGGAAGGCGTAGCCCACGACGTAGACGAACGCGAAGTACGCCGTCAGCGGCGGCGTCCGCAGCGACTGCAGCGCCACGACCAGCTGCCCCTCCAGCGCGTAGATGTAGCCGGTGATGTTGACGCCGATGATCCACGACAGCTCCACGCCGATGTCGCGGACGACGCCGTTGAGCGCGAGCACCGTCCCGAGCACGATCAGCGAGGGCGCGACCGCGCGGGCGTTGGCCGGCAGCCGGTCGCGGGCCCGCCGCAACCGGTCCGGGCCGACGACGAACCACGCCGCGCCGGTCGCGAGGAGGGCGACGGCGCCAACCACCTGCGCGACGACTTCGAGCAGTCCCACGGTGATCACCCGTTGACGAGCCGGCCGTCGTCGTAGCGGTAGCCGACGTCGCGGAACGCGTCGCGAGCGCGCTCGACGTCCAGTTCGCCGTCGCTCCCCGGGAAGGGCGCGACGGGGTCCGATCCGGCCCAGACGAGGTCCTCGGCGACCCAGTCGGTCCCGGCCAGGGGGCTGACCGCCGCCGACGCGTAGCCGTCGAAGACCTGGTCGACGACGTGGTCGCGGTCGACGAGGCGGGCCAGCGCGTGCCGGAAGCGCGGGTTCGACATCGGTGATCGCCGGACGTTGTAGCCGATCAGGTACGGCCGCGCCGACCGGTCGACGGCCAGGTCGGTCTCCTCGGCGCGGCCGATCCGGGGAACGGTGCTCGCGCCCACGGTCGTCGCGGTCACGTCGGCGTCGCCGTCGGCGACCATCCCGACGGCGGCGACGTCGGAGCCGGCGATGCGCGCCACCAGGCGGTCGAACGCCGGTCCGCCGCGGAACCGCTGGGGGATGCCGGAGACGTCCGACCGGGTCAGGAAGTGGTCGTCGTACCGCTCCAGGACGAGCTCCTCTCGGGGCGTATTGCTCACGAAGGCGAGGGGGCCGCTGCCGACCGGAGGGACGTTGTTCGTCACGAGCGCCTCGGTGGCGCCGCCGACCTCGATCCCGCCGATAGCGGCCGGGGACGTCCGTTCGCTCCAGACGTGTTCCGGGAGCACGGGGACGGTGAACGCCCGAGCGGCGACGCGGGGGTCGCAGTCGACGAACTGGAACACGAGCGTCCGGTCGTCGGCGGCCTCCACCCCCGACACGAGGTCGCTCCGGCCCTGGTAGCGCGGCGCCGGCACCGGGTCCCGGCCATCCTCGGTCTCGCCGTCCTCCTCGCGCCCCATGGACGTGTCCTCGAGGAAGGCGAAGGTGAAGGCCACGTCCTCGGCCGTGAGCGGTTCCCCGTCGTGCCAGCGCAGGTCCTCGCGCAGGCGCACGCGGACCGTCGGCGACCCGTTCCCGACGAACGCCCAGGAGTCGGCCAGCCACGGCTCGATCGATCCGTTCTCGACGTATCCCAGCGCGTCGTACAGCAGGTCGATGAGGAAGTCCGTCCGGCGGAACTCGACGGCCAGCGGATTGAGGTTCTCGGTGATCCGGCGGTCGGTCGTCGCCACGCGGAGGGTGTCCTCCTGCCCGTCGGTCTCGCCGGTCGACGGCCGCGGCGAGAGCGCGAGGTAGCCCCGCGCGGACGTCAGGTCGTCCGTGCGCCAGTCGACGAACCGGTCGTCCCGGACCGCGGCGACGTCGTCCGGGGACGCGACCACGGTGAACGGGTGCGTCCGCGCGACCGTCGACTGGACCTTCGTCAGCGCCTCCTGGCGGCGGCTCCCGCCGACTCGGCGCTGGCGGGTCAGCGCCTCGTCGACGTCGAGGTTCGCGTACCCGAAGGGGTTCTGCCAGCCCAGCGCGGCCGCGTACCGCGAGTGCAGCAGCGAGTAGAGGGTGTCGGGGTCGTCGAACTCGCGCGGGGCGCGGGCGACGAACACGTCGAACTCGTGGTTCAGGAGGACCTGCCGGAGCAGCTCCTCCTCGGCCATCGGGGTGACCTGCGCGTCGATGCCGGCCTCGCCGTACCACTCGGCGAGCTGGCGGGCGACCCGCAGTGCGTACGGGTCCGCGTCCGCGGGGACGGTCTTGACGTTCAGGGACACCCGATCGCCCGACTGCCACCCGGCGATGGTCCGCGCGCGGCGGACGCACCCGCCGGTCAGCGCAGTCCCGCCGATAGCGAGCGCGCCGAGGACGGCGCGCCGGGAGGGCTCGACCGGGGTATCGGGCTGGTTCGGCATCGTGTCTGTCCTATGTACGAGGGGGAGCCGACGCCCTTTCACCTTTTTCACTTCCGCCTCGAACCGCCGTCACGGGCGACAATGCGGCCGGTCGCAGGCGATCCGTGCCCGGTTCTGACTCCACGGACGTTCATAAATACGGGGGACGTACCCGCTGACATGTCGATCCACGGGGCCGGGCTGGACCATCGCCTCTGGGTCCTGGCGGCCGTGGCGACCCACGGCGTGCTCGGCTACGCGCTCGCGCGCCTCGCGACGGCCAGCGGCGGGCGTGCGGGACTGGTCGCGGCGCTCGTCCCCGACGTCGACCTCCTCTTCCCGCCCGCGTGGCAGTACCCGCTCGTCCACCGGGGGCTGACGCACACGCCGCTGGCGGGGGCCGCTCTGATCGGCGCCCTGATCGCTGCGGATGCGCGGCGCGACGTCGTCGCCGGCGCTGCGGTGGGATACGCCTCCCACCTCGTCGTGGACACCTTCACCCGGAGCGGAATCGCGTGGGCCTACCCCCTCTCGCGGGCGACCGTCGGCGTCCCGGCGGACGTCCACGCGGTCGAGTACGACCTGCTCGTCTGGGCGGTCGCGCTCGCCGCGCTCCTCGCCCGGCGGCGGCTGGAGCCGGACAGCGACCGCGGGGCCTGACGCCCTGTCACCGAATGACAGTGCCGGAATAGATGGGAGATACTTATTAGTGGGACGTGACAACGGAGGTACAATGAATCAGGGACGGCGAACCGTGCGCGGCGCCCTCGCGGTGGTCGTCGTCGTCTCGGCCGCCGTCCTCGCGGTCGGATACGTGGCGGCCGACCGGGCCGACGACAGGGTGACCGGCGACCCGGCCGTCGAGCAGGCGTTCAGTTCGGGCAATCGGTCGCCCGTCGTCGGGGAGCGGCCGTCCGCGACGGTCGTGGCGACGGACTCCAACGCCATCGTCGGCGACAGCGGCGACCCGCCCCGGGCCCGTGCCGAACTGGCCGCGTTCGCCCCCGACGGCAGCGTCTTCTACTACGAGGACGACCACACCCGCTACTGGGACGTCGACCCCGTCGAGGGGACCGAGCACACCGTCGAGTTCGTCTACGCTGACCACCTCTCGGCCGACGAGTGCGACAGCGAGGTCTGCACCCGCAACGGCGTCGAGCGCGTGAACCTCTCGACCGGGGAGCGCACCGACGTCTACAGCCGGATCACGCCCGGCAAGCACTCCACGCGGTGGCACGACGTCGACCGGATCGACGAGGACCGCCTGCTGGTCGCCGACATCGCCGAGGACCGGGTGTACATCGTCAACACCACCACCGAGCTGATCGAGTGGGAGTGGGGCGCCCAGACCGACTACGACGTCGAGAGCGGCGGTCCCTTCCCCGACGACTGGACCCATCTCAACGACGTGGAGTGGGTGGAGATCGACGGCCGCGAGGTCGTCATGGTCAGCCTGCGCAACCAGGACCAGGTGGTCTTCATCGACCCCGAGCGCGGCCTGCTGGAGGACTGGACGCTCGGCGAGGACGGCGACCACGACACCCTCTACGAGCAGCACAACCCCGACTACATCCCGCCCGAGCAGGGCGGTCCCGCCGTCCTCGTGGCCGACTCCGAGAACGGTCGGGTCGTCGAGTACCAGCGCGAGGGCGGGGAATGGACCCAGTCGTGGACCTGGACCGACGACCGCATGCAGTGGCCCCGCGACGCCGACCGCCTCCCGAACGGCCACACGCTGATCACCGACTCCAACGGCGACCGCGTACTGGAGGTCGACGAGGACGGCGAGGTGGTCTGGTCGGCCACCGTCGGGTTCCCCTACGAGTCCGAGCGGCTGGGCACCGGCGACGAGAGTTCAGGCGGCGAGAGCGCGGCCCGACTGGACCTGCCGTCCCGGACCGAGGCAGACGCCGAAAACGAGTCGACGGTGAGCAGGGCGGCGGGCCTGCTGCCACCGAAGGTCGAAAACGCCGTCTCGTACGTCTTCCCGCGGTGGATGGGGCTCGTCGAGAGCACCGCGCTGGTGGCGCTGCTCGCCGCGCTAGCGTGGTGGGCGACCCTGGAGTACCGCTGGGCCGACCGCTCGCTGAAAGTGCGCTCGCCCCTGTCGTTCCACCGCGACTGATGGCCCGCGCCACGCCCGACTGGATCGACACGGACCTCGCCGACCGGCGCGTCGCCCTCCCGCTGTCGGCCGCCGACGCGCCGTGGCTGGCGCTGGCGCTCCTGCCCGGCGTCCTCGCGGTGGGAGTCTACCTCGCGACGAACCCCTATCCCGCCTACGGCGCCGGCCTCTACTCGGCGATCGCCGAGGCCATCGCGGCCAACGGCTACGCGCCCCCTGAGCGGATCGACGGCTACACCGCCGACGGCGTCCCCTTCGCCTACCCGCCGCTGCAGTTCTACCTGCTCGCGGTCCTGTTCGACCTCGGCGCCGGCCCCGCCGCAGTCGCCCGGTTCCTCCCGGGGATCGGCGTGCTCGCCGGGCTGGTGCCGGCCTACCTGCTCGGACGCGACTACGTCGGCTCCCGGCCGGCGGGGGCCGCAGCGGCGACGCTGATCGCCGTCAATCCCCAGATGCTCCAGTGGCACGTCTCGGCCGGCGGCGTCGTCCGCGCCTTCGCCTTCCTGTACGCGCTGACGGCGATCTACGCCGGGTACCACGTGTTCGCGAGCGGAAGCCGCCGCGCGGTCGTCGCCGGTGCCGTCGCCGTCGGGCTCGTCGGGCTCACCCACCCCACCTACTCGCTGTTCACCGTCGTCAGCTACGTCCTGTTCTGGCTCTTCCTGGACCGCTCGCCCGCCGGCTTCCTCCGCGGTCTGGCCGTGGGACTGGGCGGCCTGCTCGTCGCGTCGCCCTGGCTCGCGTGGGCGGTGACGACGCACGGTCCGGAGGTGTTCACCGCCGCGGCGGGCACCCACGGCGGGATCGGCGGCGGTGCAACGGACGTGCTCGGCGCGCTGACCGGGTACCAGCTCGTCCCGCTCCTGGCCGCCGCTTACCTGTTGCTCCGGGGCGACCGGCTCCTGCCGGCGTGGGTGGCGGCGGCGGCGCTGCTGTTCGATCAGCCGCGGTTCGTCTACGCCGTCGGCGCGTTCGCCGTCGCCGCCGCCGCGGCCGACGCGGTCCGCCGGTTCCGCGTCCGCAAGCGGCTGACCGCCGGTGGCATCGACCGCGGCGGCGCGCTGGCCGCGGCGCTGCTCGTCGCCGCGACGCTGGGCGGCGGCCTCTACCTCTCCCACGAGATGACGCTGGCCGCGGATCCCTCGACGCCGGAGTTCCTCGACGACGAGGCCGTCGCGGCGATGGAGTGGGCCGCCGCGGAGACCGACCCCGACGCCACCTTCGTCGTGCTCGGCGACGCGGCCGAGTGGTTCCCGGCGCTGTCGGAGCGGACCATCCTCGTCGGCCCGTGGGGCGTGGAGTGGGAGGACGCCGACGCCTACGACCGCCACCTCGAGGCCTTCGAGACGGCGTCGGGGTGTCACAGCGTCGACTGCGTGGAGTCGGCGACGGCGGCCGCCGCCGGGAGCCCCGACTACGTCTACGTGCCGAAGGGGAGCTACACCGTCCGCGGGCACCCCGCAGTCGGGTTCGGGACGCTCGAGCGGTCCTTCGGCGCGTCCGACGAGTGGGAACTGGCCTACGAGAACGAGGGCGTCGCCGTCTTCCAGCGAACGGCGTGAGCGCGGGCTCGATGAGCTTTGCTCATCGGCGTCCTGGCGAGCGGAGCGAGGGAGGGCTCGGGAGACGAGCGAAACGAGTCTCCCGGCGTCCTGGCGAGCGGAGCGAGGGAGGGC
>SDGW01000112.1_pt1 | contig 32798 bp, 37 predicted proteins | sample 2873831 | NCBI WGS metagenome assembly SDGW01 (sample SAMN08132700, study PRJNA421101) | hypersaline lake metagenome | isolation source: celular fraction 0.22 microns magnesium sulfate-rich crust from ephemeral... | place: Spain: Penahueca Lagoon, Toledo | collected 2011-07 | reverse complement strand
GACACAGGCAGTTTTATCCCTCGACGACAGGACGGTACTGTCGCATGATAGTAGTTCACGCGAGTTTTCCGCTCGACCCCGACAGCCGCGAAGAGGCGCTCGAGCTCGTCGACGAGCTCGTCGACGAATCCCAGCAGGAAGACGGGATAATCGACTACCGTGCTGCGACCGACGTGTCCGATCCGAACGTCGTCCGGTTCTTCGAGCAGTACGAGGACGAGGCGGCCCTCGGTGCCCACAGTCAGGCGGACCACTTCCAGGAGTTCTCGGCGGCGCTGCCGGACCTGCTCGCCGGCGAGCCCACGGTGACCCGATTCGACGTCGAGTCGGCCGAAGACGTCGACCTCTGAGCGGCCGCGTCGCGGCTCCCGGATCTCGCCGACCGAACTGGTGAGAGCTACAGTACACTCTGACGGACTCGAGTCGATCGATCAAAAATATCGAACAGCGCCCAGCGAGTGTCGGCTGCCTTTGCCGTCCGAATCAGTCGTCCGTGGCGACGTCTTCGTCGTCGACGTCGACCGAGGTCGCTTCCTCTTCGGCGACTTCCTCGGGGTGAGCCTCGAGGGTGGACTTCTGGATCTCGACGCGGCGCAGCGGGTAGATCGTCTTGGCCTCGCCGTAGATGGCAGAGGAGAGGCGACCCTCGACGACGCTGTCGATGAGTTCCTCGAAGGAGCGCTCCTCGGCGGCCTCTTCGATCATCTCGACCATCGTCTCGCGGATGGCCTTCTCCTGGCTCGCGTCGGCCTTCTTGGTCGTGAAGGCGACGGGCTGGATCTGGACGCGGTAGTCGTCCGTCGTGAGGACGGTGACGTACGCCTCGATCTTGGAGGCGCCGCGGCGGACCAGCGAGCGCAGGTAGTCGCGGGTCAGCGCGTGCTCGACGAACTCCGTGTAGGCGCTGTCGCTGCCCACGTCGGTCACCTTGAAGGTGAGCTTCGTGTTGTTCTCGCTGGCGTTGTTGGTCAGCTCGCCGAGCGTCGTTTCGATGGTTCGGTCGTAGACTTTCTCGGGTTCGTCAGCGGGGGTCTCGCCGAGTTCCTGGCGGTCGAACTGCTCGGGTGCCAGGACGGTGTACCACCGCTTCTCCTGTTTCGCGCGTGAAACTGATCGTTCGCTCATTGTGTATCGTGTGTTGAGTCGGTATCGCTATCGGACGCAGGTCCCGCGTCCGTCGGTTCCGCGTGCTGTCCGTTCCGTGCGTGTGTCGCGACGTCGATCGCGACCGAGAGGTTGACGACGTAGTCGTCGACGGTCGAACGGAGACCGCTCGTCGTCTCGCGGTCGATCCGCGTGACGACCGACCCGCGTCCCTCGTCGGTCCGTTCGACGGTCGTCTTCATCTCGTCGGTGTTGTCCGGGGCGAGCGACCGCGCGACGAGTTCGGGGTCGTCGCAGTCCGTCCGGATCGTCGCTCGCCGGCTCATAGCAGGTCCCTCACTGCCGCGATGATCGTCGATTCGTCCGTTCCGGGGTCGTATCGCAGGTACCCGCGCCGGTGGCCGACGTCGTAGTCGACGCCGGCAGCGTCCGAACCGGGTTCCGTCGCCGAATCCGGCGCTGCGCCCTCGAGGTCGCGAGCGACGCCCTCGACGGTCGCGCCGAGGGAGTCGGCCTCGCGGGTCGCGATCGCGGCCTCGCCGACATCGGACTGCGTCCGATCGCCCGAGGGACCGTGTCCCTCGCCGTTCGCGACGACGAGGACGGTCAGCTCCGGCGACCGGTAAGCCGCCGCGAGCCGTGCGACCGCCTCGACGGGGCCGTCGTCGATGCCGACGACGAACAGTCCGTCGTAGCGGCCGGTCGAGGCCCCCTCGAGCGCCGCGTGCGCTCGGCGTCCGCGTTCGCGCCAGGCCTCGAGGGCGCGCTCGCGAACGTCGTGGCCCATCGCCAGCGCCGTTCCCGTGCCGGGTTCCGTTCTGGACGTCGCCTCGAGGACGTCGGCGAAGCCGCCGAGCGTCGCGAAGGGGCCGTCGGGCGTCGCGTACGGTCGCAGCGCTCGAGCGACCGACGCCGCGGCGGCGTCTGCGGCCTCCTCGGCACCGACGGCGTCGAGCGCGACCAGCGAGCCGATCGCGCGGTGGTCGTCCGCGTCGAAGGACGCGGGATCCCCGTCGGCGGCGTCGGCGAGCGCGTCGCGGACCGCATCGGGATCGCCCGACCACGGCGCGCGAACGCGCGTCGAGTGGGCGAGCCCGTCGATCGGGTCCGCGGTCGGCACCGCGACGCCCGGCCGTCGCTCGAGGAGATCGCGCTCGCGTGCGGTCTCGACGAGCCACTCGCTCTCGCCGGCGCCGGGTTCGCCGCCGGCGGCGACGACGCCGGCCAGTGCGAGCACCGGATCCGGCGTCGCGCCGAGGTCGCGGACGAGATCGACGGCCTCGAGCGAGGCTGGTCGGTCGGTCGCCGCCAGTCGGACCACGTCGTCTGCGTCGGCGGCTCCGTCGGCGGTGCCGACGACGACCGTCGCGTCGCCGTCACCAGTTGGCGCGCGAAGGCGCTCGGACCGGTCCGCGATCGTCCGGCCGACGGTCACCTGAAACGGCGTTTCGGCGGCGGCGAGGGCGCTCGCGATGAGCCCGCTCGCCGCGAGCGCGTCGCCGTCGGCGCGGGCGACCAGCCGAACGAAGCCGGCGCTCTCGAGTGCGCTGGTGGCGGACGCCGGCTCGGCGGATCGACCCTCGGTGGACATTACGGGATTACTCGAGGTCGTCGAGCAGTTCTGCCGCGAACTCGGGCGTGTACGTGAAGTCGGGCTCGAGTTCGTCGCCGCGGTAGTAGTCGACCAGGCGGCGCACCTTCGATTCGGTGTTCTGCAGGGCGCGCTTGTTCTGGGCGTCCTGGGGGTTCTGACGGATGTGCTCGCGCAGGCGAACCGCGCGCTCCATCAGATTCCGCAGGTCCTCGGGGACCTCGGCCGTGGCGTCGTTCTCCTCGAGGATCTCGGTGATTTTCTTCCCGGTCGCCAGCTTGACGTCCGGGACGGGCGTGCCGGTGACGCCTTCGTCACGCAGTTTCATTCCGATCTGGCTGGGATCGTGACCCTGCTCTGCCAGTTCGACGACCCGGTCTTCGATATCGTCGGGGTCGACGTCGCTCCACTCCGGCGGTTCGTCTGCCGACGGCTTGTCCGAACCGGACGAGCCGCGACGGCGGGTGTGCATTCGTGCCATTGTTGAGGATAGGAACCGCACTGACCGCGCGTAAATACGGCTCTCGCCGTGCACTTCCGCAATCCCAAGCCGCCCGAAAGAGCGGGCGACACAGTCGGATTTGCGGCCGTGCGTTTCCCAGTAGAGGTTCCGCCGTCGATGACTAAAGGGTTTCTACATCGACACCGCCGATACCGGCACGTCGGGGATGCACTCAGAGGACGAGCAGGAACAGGGTCACCGAGAGCGCGAGCATGATCGCAGCGTGTTTCGCACCCGCTCGGATGTCGCCGGTACTCAGCTGGCCGGCGATCAGCCCCGAACATAGCCCCTGGACGAGCGCCGCGTGATAGAACAGCGCGGCGTACGCGTCGGTGTCGGCACCGGAGAATCCGCCGAGCTGTGACGCGGCCGCGCCCGATCCCAGCTCCGCGCCGTCGGCCGGGAGGTTCGGCAGGAGATACCCTGCCAGTACGGCGATGATGAAGAGAAACACGAGAAACGAGACGTAGACGACGACCATGTACTCGAGCATCGCCTGCTCGCGCTCGCGCTCGAGCCGTCTGTCGGCCGCCGCGCCCCGCGCGGCGATCCGGAGCGTGGTCGCGAGGTTTCCGCTGGCGTTCATCGACTCGGTCAGCAGCGTGACGACCCGCGAGATCGAGCGAGTGCCGACGCGTGCCTCGAATCGACGCAAGGCGGTCTGGAGGTCGGCACCCCACTGCACGTCGGCCCAGACGCGGTCGAGTTCGTCGCTGAGCGGCCCCAGATCCGATCCTCGAACCCGATCGATCGACGAGACGATCGACAGGCCAGCCTCGTTGACGCTAGCGAGGCGGTCGAGCAGGTCCGGCACCGCGGTTTCGATCGCCGTGAGCCGGCGGCGGTGGATCTCGTAGGCGACCGCGAAGACGGTCACGACGCCGAGCGCACTGACGGCGATCGCGTCGTCGATCGCAGTCGTATCGACCCCGCCCTCGAGCGCCGTCGGGAGTTGCGCCCCGATCGCCGCGAGCGCGATCGGGATAGTAACGGCGAGCGTGAGCGACGGCCGTTCGACGAACGTCCGGATCGGGTGACCGAACCGCTCGCGCAGGCCGGCCAGCCGGCGGTAGTACCGCACTCGCTCGACGTTGGGGTGAGGGGTCGGGCCCGGTGCTGTGCCGCTTTCGTCGGCTCGCGCCGTTCGGGCCGTCTCGACCGTCTGCGGTTCGGTGGCGGCCGGCTCCCCGTCGACCCCGTCGCTGGGATCGAGCTTGTCCGTCACCATGCTCAGGTAGACCACGAAGCCGAGGTTGGCCAGCGGCAAGAGCAGGTAGACCAGCGCCTGCAGCTCCCCGAACGTGTCGCCCGCCGCGATCCCGATAACGACGAGGATCGTGATCAGAAAGAGCGGCCCCGCGACCAGCACCGTGACGTAGGCCTCCGCCAGCGTGGCGAGTAGCTCGAGGATTCCCTCCTGCTGGGACTCGGCTTCCTCGCGGTACTCCTGATACTGGCGCTCGAGAAAGTCGGAGAGTCCCTGCCCGCTCTGAAGGACGCTGACGAGGTTCTCGGTGAACTCGCGAAACTGCGGGCTCGGTGAGCGCCGCCCCATCGTCTGGAGGGCGGTGACGACGTCGGTCCCGAACGTATCCATCTGCCGGACGGCGACGGAAAACTCCGCGGCGGGTTCGCCGTACGTGTCCTCCTGGTCGGCGACGACGCGGACAACGTTCGGGAACGCCATCCCGCTCTTCGAGAGAGCGTAGACGAACGCCACCGTCGACGGGAGTCCCGCCTCGATCCGGCGGGCGCGAGCGTCGGCGACGTACCCGGGGTACCACCACCGGAACCAGTAGGTCCCGGCGCCGGCGACGGCCCCCAGCGTGAGCGCGGAGAACGCGAACAGGACGGCCAGTTCGCCGGCCGACAAAGATGGGAGCCCCCCGAGAGCCGCGAGAAACCCGAGCGGGCCGGGCAACGCCGCACGCATGGTTTCGGGACCGACCGAGAGAACCGTCAGGAGACCCCAGACGGCGTAGACCCCGAGGATCGAGCCGACGAGCGCGGCGATCGCCGCGGACAGCAGCGTCCGCGAGCCGTACTCGCGATCGGTCGTCGGGACGTGCGCAGCGCGCAAGGCCGCCCGCCGGTCTGGGTGGACGCTGGCGAACACGTCGACGTGACTTCCGAACGATCGGACCGCGACTCGAGTCAGCGCGCGATCGACGCGGTCGGCGTACCTGGCGACGGCGACGGGCGAACAGAGGAGCAGGGCGATCACCAGCGGAACGAGGGTGACGGGGGTCATCGGTCCGCTGCCGTCTCGCCCCCGGTTCCGGGGTCGGTCTTCGCCGTGTACTCGGTTTCGTCCCGCACGTCGGCGCCGTGATCGCGCTCGCCGCCGATCGTCTCGAGGACGCGCTCGGGATCGCCGTAGTACTCGTTGACCAGCGCGGTGAACCGCTGGTAGTCGGAGATGCCGTTGTCTCGGAGATACGTGAGGAACCGCTCGCGGTTCTCGAGTTCCGTCAGGAGTTCCCGCTGGCTCCAGCCGCGCTCGTCGCGGATCTCCGAGAGGACGTGGCTGGAACTGCTCCGGAACGTGTCGCTCTCGCTCTCCCAGGTGTACGCCGTCGAGTAGTCGAGTTCGCCGGTGCGCTGGTCGATTCCCTCGATTTCGGCGAGCACTTTGTTGCGGCGGACGCGCTGGTCGCCCGACCGAGTCAGCGTCTGGACCGAGAGGATGTCGAGGCTGCGAACCATCGACCGGGGGACGTTGATCGGCTCGTTCTCGAGCCGGTTGATCGCCGTCTGGACCGAATCGGCGTGCATCGTCGAATAGGTCGTGTGCCCGGTGTTCATCGCCTGGAAGAGGGTCATCGCCTCCTCCCCGCGGACCTCGCCGACGACGATGTACTCGGGGCGGTGGCGAAGGGCCGAGCGCAGCAGGTCGTACATCGTCACGTCGCTTCCCTCGTGGATGCGCTCGCGCGTGACCGACGAGAGCCAGTTGTCGTGAGAGAGCTGGAGTTCGCTGGTGTCCTCGATCGTCACCACCTTCGAGCGCGGCGGAATGAACATCGAGACGGCGTTCATGCTCGTCGTCTTCCCCGACGCGGTGCCGCCCGCGAAGAGCAGGCTCTTGTTGTGCTCGATCGCGAGCCAGAGGTAGGCCAACTGCTCGACGCTGAACGTCCCGTACTCGAGCAGGTCGATCGGCGTGAACGGCTCCTCGGCGTACTTTCGGATCGTGAACGCGGAGCCACGCGGCGTCACCTCCTCGCCGAGCGCGAGTTCGGCGCGGGAGCCGTCGGGCAGCGTCGTCTCGACCATCGGATCGCCGATGGAGATGTGTCGACCGGAGTGCTGGGCCAGCCGGACGACGAACCGGTCGAGCGCGGTCTTCTCGAACGAGACGTTCGTCTCGATGTCGGTGTACTCGTCGTGGTAGACGAAGATCGGCAGTCCGTAACCGTCACACGAAACGTCCTCGACGTGCGGGTCGTGCATGATCGGGGCGAGCCGGCCGTAGCCGCGGAAGTCGCGGTGGATGTAGTAGAACAGGCGGTGGAACGTCGCCGCGTCGACCTCGGCACCGTAGCGCTCGAGGTACTCCCGGATCGTCTCGCGCAGCAGCCCGTCGATATCGTCGCCGTCGGCCTCGCGGTAGAGCAGCGGATCGCGAACGTCCTCGAACAGCGTCTCGAGCACGACCGCCTCCTCCTCGCGCAGCGAGGGTTCGACCGCGCGATACCGGTGTTCGTTCGCCTCGTCGTCGTAGCCGATCGAGACGAACGAGAACGGGGCGTCGACCCAGTAGCGGTCGACCTCCTCGAGACCGTCGGGATCGTCGAAGGAAACGAGCGGACCGTGCGCGTCTGGTTCGTAGTCGCCGACGTCGACGGTCGATCCGCGCAGCGTTTCGACGACGCGCTGGATCCGTCGTCGGGCGACGTCGATCGTCGACGCCGGGCGCTCGTCGTCCGACGCTGGCTCGCGGTCACCGGTTTCGGCCGGCGCGTCGCGGCGGGGACGAGCACCGGCCGCGCTATCGACGGGCGCGTCCACGGCCGGGTCGGTGTGTTCTGGAGGCTCCATTGAACGCAGGTTTCGTGACACGTCCGGGCGCAACCCTGATAAGTGAGATGGCCGATCGGTTCACCGGGCAGTTGTTCGGCCGTTACTCCCTCGCCGTCCGAACTGTGTCGTCGGCGTATCTGTTGTGCGTTACGTTCATACTGCCGGAGTCCGAAGCGACACGTACGGAATGAGGCGCGAGCACTTCACGTTAGACGTCAACAATATCGACTGGGTCGAAACCGACGGGGAACCCGAAAAGCCCGCGGTATCGATCGACTTCACCGGCCCGGCAACGATGCTTCGCGAGCGCCTGACTGGTCCCGACGGCGAGGTTCTCGAGGCGAGCGAGACGGACGCGGCCCTCCGACTCCAGGGACCGCTCGGGGACGACACCGCGGGAGTGGTGAGCGTGACCAACCGCATCACCGGCGAGTTCATCCTCGAACTCAACGAGGACGCCGACGACGTCCTCCAGTTCATCCGCGCGGCGCGGGGCTACGGCGAGACCGCCGCCGACGACGAGGGCCGGTACGAGGTCGAAATCACGCTCGACGGCGAGCCGTTCGTTACCTACGACAAGCGGACGTTCCTCGTCTACGACGACGAAGGGAGTCTGCTCCGCCAGCACAGCCTGATTCCCAGCGGCGTGGAACTCTAGACTCCTCTCGCTCCCCTTTTCCGCCAGCCAGAACTGGACCGGCAGCTATAAGTATTTTAGGCGTGCCTAAATAGAGTAACGCCGGCCCACGCCGGAGAGTCGATTTATGGGGAACGGAGAACTGCTCACGACGGCGGTCGAAGAACCAGCGCGGGAGCCGACGGCCGAGGAGCCGGTACTCGAGCTCGACGGCATCGCGAAACGCTACGGCAGTCAGGACGTTATCGGCGGCCTCTCGCTGTCCGTCCGCGAGGGCGAGATCCTGACCCTGCTCGGACCGTCGGGCTGTGGCAAGACCACGACGCTCCGACTGATCGCCGGCCTCGAGCGGCCCGACGCCGGCCGGGTCCGACTCGAGGACGAGACCGTCTCGGGCGAGGGGCGATTCGTCTCGCCCGAGGACCGCGATATCGGCGTCGTCTTTCAGGACTTCGCGCTCTTTCCCCACCTGAACGCACGTGAAAACGTCGCCTTCGGCCTCCAGGACTGGAACGAAGCTGACCGCGAGGCTCGCGTCGACGAGCTTCTCGAACTCGTCGGCCTCGAAGCCCACGGCGATCACTATCCGGACGAACTCTCCGGCGGGCAACAACAGCGGATCGCGCTCGCGCGCTCGTTGGCCCCCGAACCCGAGATGCTGTTGCTCGACGAACCGTTCTCGAGTCTCGACGTAGACCTTCGCGTCGAGATGCGCGAGGAGGTCCGCCGGATCATCAAAGAGACGGGCGTCACCGCCATCTCGGTGACCCACGATCAGGAGGAGGCGCTGTCGATCTCCGACCGCGTCGCCGTGATGAACGACGGCGATATCGAACAGATCGACACGCCCCAGCGCGTTTTCCAGCAGCCCGAATCCCGGTTCGTCGCCGGCTTTCTCGGGCACGCGAGTTTCCTCGCCGGCGAGGTCCGCGGCGACAGCGTCGATACCGCGCTCGGCCGCGTCCTCCGTGATGACGTTCACGGGCTCGCTCACCAGTACGATGGCACCGCCGTCGACCTGCTCGTCCGGCCGGACGACGTGACGGCCTACCCGGCCAACGAATCGGAAGCCGACGGCCGCGTCGTCTACCGGCGCTATCTCGGTCCGACCGTCCTCTATCGCGTGGAACTCGACGACGGTGAGACGATCGAGTGCATGCACAACCACTCGGACCGGATCGACCTCGACGAGCGCGTCCGCGTCCGCGTCACCGCCGACCACGAACTCGCGTGGTTCCCCGCGGATCACCGTGAGGAGGGTAACGGCGACGCGAACGCCGATAGCGCCCCCGCTGGCGCTGACTAATCGAACGCACCCACAGCGTTTTCCGCTCTCCGTCTCCCATCCGTTTTCTCCGGCTCCGATCCCCGCAGTTGTCAGCGGTCCATACAGTCACCTTGATACGTCGTCCATTACGAACGAGTACCATGGCCGACCGAAAACGGATCGCGACGTACTGCGGCGCCGCCGGGGCGCTCCTCTCCCTGGGTGCGATTCTCCTCGCGACCCTCCTCGCACCCCCGGAGACGTTCACCTGGGCCGACCGGGCGCTCTCGGACATGGGTCGGTACGGCGCCCCGACGTTTCCGGTGTTCAACGGCGGCCTGATTCTGGGCGGCCTCGTCGGCCTCCCCTTCGCCTGGCGGCTGTGGATCGAGAGTCGGAACGCCCTCGAGCGGCTCGGCATCGTCTTGCTCGTGGTCGCCGTCGTCGGACAGATCGGGGTCGGGATCTTCTTCCTCGAACACACGGAAATCTACCTCGAGACGAGTCTGCACGGGCTCGCGGCGCTGACCGTGTTCGGCGTCGCCCCGGTCACGAGCTGGGTCTACGGCACCGGGGCGGCACTGGCCGGCGACGGCCGGCTCGCAGCCGCGTCGTTCTGGCTCGGCAACGTTCATCCGGTGGCCTGGCTGGCCTGGGTGCTCTCGCTCGGCGGGAGCGCCGATACCGGGACGTGGTTCGCCGTCCCCGAGTTCGTCGCCGCCGTCGCCTTCGGCGGTTGGATCCTGCTGCTCGCGGTCGTCGTTTACCGCCGGGCCGACCGCGACTCGGACGGACCGAACCCCTGAGCGTTCGCACCAGCTTTTGGGACCCTCGGCCACACAACGCTTAAATCGAGACCGTCCTTACAGGCGGGTATGCATAAGGACGAACTCCTCGAGCTCCACGAAGAACTCGTCGTCATCATGGAGTACTTCTCGGAGCGCGAGGAGGTCGACGAAACGCTGTTCGATCCCTACCGCCAGCTCGATGTCGATCCCTCGCACGTCCACAAGTCGAAGAGCGAACACAAACACGCGGTATTCGTCCTCGGAAACGCGCTCGCGAGTGCGATGAGCGAAGACGAGTTCTCGAGCGCCGGCCGGATCGGCAAGCGCATGAAAGAACTCGCCGAAGATGCAGAGTCGAAGATATAGAAAAGATCGACCTATTCTAGGCGAAACGTATTTGGTGTGGTTCCCGCTTGTTGACGTATGGACCCGCGCACGCAAGAGCGCGTCGAGGAGTGGGACTCCCGCCCGTTCAACGGCGGCTTCGATGGCCTCTCCGATCTCGCTGCTGCTGATTTCTCGGGTGCCGTCTCCGCGGCCGGTACGTGGCTCTTTATGCTCAACGGCCGGATCGTCGGCGTCTTCGACGGCGACATCGAGGACTTCGAGACGGCCTCGGGAACGCAGTACGAGGCACCCCACCCGTCGCTACCGTTGCTCTGTACGATGGAGGAACGTGGCGGCGAGACACGGGCGAACTACTACACCAACGAGACGCCGCTCCGGGAGGTCGACGACACCCTCCAGGGCGGGTCGTTTACCGGCTACGTCGAACTGAGCGAGAACGTCTTGAGCGGCGACTACTACGCCGTCTACTACGGCGGTCGCCGCATGGCAGCCGCCTACATCGGGAACGCCGAACGGCTGCTCACCGGCGACGAGGCGTTCGACCGCGCGGCCGACGAAGTCGGTATCTACGAGGTCGTCGACGTCGAGATCGAGGTCACCGACGTTCCGGGAACGGGCGGCGCCGAGCCCGACTCGTCGGGCAGCGATCGGGCGACGGCAGACGAAAACGACGACGACGCGATCGACACCGGCGCTGCCGGTTCGTCCACGGTCGACGACACGGACGCCGAGCCGAGCGCCGATCCGACGACGTCCTCGATCGATCCGATCGACGTCTCGAGTACGGATACGGCCGACGCCACGGCCGGCGACCCGATCGAGGACGTGACCGCCGACGACTCCGCACTGACGGGCGACATCGACCTCACGGGCGATGCGTCGGGGATCACCGCGCCCGAGGAGACGGAGGTCGAATCGGAGCCGGCATCGTCCGGGATCACCGAGGCCGAGCCGTCCCTCGACCCCGATCCAGCCTCTCAGGCCGATCCGACAGCGTCGGACGAAAGCGTCGAATCGGTAGACCGGAACGGGAACGACGAACCCGAGGGATCGGACGAAACGGGTTCGTCGTCGACGACCGGCGTGGAAACCGAATTTTCGGAGGCAGACGCCACGACGGACGCCGCTGCTGGCGGCGCGTCGGACGGCGATTCCGAGGCGATCGAGAGCGAACCCGAGACCGACGAGGTCGAGAGCCCGACGGATCCGGACCTCGCCGAAGTCGAGGCGGCGGCCGAGGAACTGGATCGAAACATCTCCTGGGTCGAGGAAGACGACGAGCCGGACGTAAACGCCGCCTCGACGTTCGAAGGTGGCACTACCGACGAGTCGGACGCCGGTTCGACAGCCAAACCCGAACCCGAATCCGACGAGAACGACCTCGAGGAACAGTTCGAACGCGAAGAGGAGTGGCGCGAGACGCGACGCATCCCGTCGATCGACCCCGACGACAGCGACTCGGACGCTGACTCGAGCGGCGGCGGGAACGCTCGCTCGGCCGGTGCCGAAGCGTCGACCGGCGGCCAGTCCAACTCGAGGGGAGGACGATCGGCCGACTCGGCGTCGACGGCGTCCCGGGCCAGCGGTCGCAGTGGACGGTCGCAGGCTCAGCGCCGCGGGCGCGAGACGACTCAGTCACGGACGGAGACGGCCGAGCAAGGGAATCAAGAGCAGGTCGCAGCGCTCACCGAGAAGGTCGAAACCCTGCAGGAACAACGCGACGCTCTGGTGACGAAAGCGGAGGAACTCGAGGCCGAACGCGACCGACTGCGATCGGAGAACGAGGATCTCTCCGCGACCGTCGAACGGCTTCAGTCCCGAATCGAGAGCCTCGAGACGGAGTTAGAACAGGCTCGCACGCGAGAGACCGAAACGGGGGCCGGGGTCGCCGACGCGAGCGCGGGACGGGGCACGCACCTCTCGCCCCAGCAAGCCCTCTCGGGGACGAACCTCTTCGTCCGGTACGCCTCCAAGAGCCAGCCGACCCTCGAGACGGCCCACGACGGCGCCGCCGACCGCAGCGAGGTCGCCTCGAACCTGCGGCTGGAACACCACACACAGTTCGACTCGGCCGACGCCGTCGTCGACGGCGAGCCCTACGAGGACTACCTCGCGTCGACGATGGAGTACCGGTTCGTCGACTGGCTCACCGAGATGGTGCTCTACGAGATCCGCGACACCGGCAACGCAGACGGGCTGGGCGATCTCTACGACGCGATCCCCCGAATCGACCGGGCCGAACTCGGCGCGACCATCTCGTTAGAAGACGACGACACCGAAGACGTCCCCGATCAGGTCACCTTCGACATCGTCGCGTTCGACAAGATGGGGAATCCGTTAGTGCTGGCCACGCTCAACGATTCGCGCGAGCCGGCGTCGAAGGCCTTGCTCGAGGACCTCGAGGAAGCTGCCTCTGCGGTGAAAGCCAACTATCCGTCGCTCGCGGCAGCGATCGCCGTCACTTCGAGTTACTTCGAGCCCGGCGCGCTCGAGGTGGCGGAACAGGCCACCAGCGGCGGACTCCTCAGTCGCGGCTCGAAGCTGAGTTACGTCAACCTCTCGCGCAAGGAGGGATACCACCTCTGTCTGGCCGAATCGCGCTCCGAGGGGTTCCACATGAACGTTCCCGAACTGTAACAGTCGGGCCCGATTTCGCCGCCGGCACCTCGAGATACGTTTGACACCAAAGCGCCGCTGGCAGCGGCGACAATCACTGGCGTTCGGGTGTTCGCAAGCGGGAAGCGAATCGCTCGAGGAACGAGAAAAGTCAAAAGTCGATCCGACCGCATTGACATCACTCGCGGGGACGGGCGGCGGTAGCCGAACCGGACGAGAGACTAGCCTTCGATCTCGGCGACGTCTTCGATCTTCATCCCGTCGAGCTTGTCGACGATGTCGTCGATCTTCCCGTCGAGTTCGTCGACGAACTCCGCGGTGCGCTCGGTCTTGATCGCGCCCTGGCTCGAGGGCTCGATCAGGTTCTCCTCCTCGAGGACGCGCAGGGAGTAGCGGACCTTGTGGTGGGGGTAGCCGGTCTCGTTCGACATCTTGACGATCCCGATGGGTTCGTTTTCGATCACCATCTTCAGGACCTGCAGATGACGTTCCAACATATCGACTTCCTTCTCAAGTCGGTCTATCATGGCATTTGTTAACTTGTCTTTGGACCTTTTAAAAGTTACTCTCGGCGAGTGAAACGACCACTGTCAACTGGATGGTCGTTCCTGTCAGTAGTTAACGTTTCCGTTTCCGGGAAATAATCGGGCGGCGAGCGCCTCGATCCCGGCACCTCGCGCTGGCGTTGGAGGGCGAAAGACGATGCAGCACGAAGAGCGCGGCGATGGATCCCGAGCCGACCCGCGCATACCGTAATCTGTTTATCGGCCCGGCAAGAACCCGCCGCTGTTATGACCGTCACTATCGTCGGGTCGCAACTCGGCGACGAAGGCAAAGGTGGGGTCGTCGATCTCTACGGCGACGCCGCCGACGTCGTCGCCCGCTATCAGGGCGGCGACAACGCTGGCCATACCGTCGTTCACGACGGTGCAAAGTACAAGCTGTCGCTCGTACCGTCGGGGGCCGTCCGGGGCAAGGTGGGTGTCCTCGGCAACGGCTGCGTCGTCAACCCCGAGACGCTGTTCGACGAGATCGATACGCTCCGCGAGCGCGGGCTCGAGCCCGACGTCCGCGTCGCCGAGCGCGCACACGTTATCCTTCCCTATCACCGCGCGCTCGACGGCATCGAAGAGGACGAGAAAGAGGACCTCGCCGCCGGGACGACCAAGCGCGGCATCGGCCCCACCTACGAGGACAAGGCGGGCCGCCGCGGCGTCCGCGTCGGCGACCTCCTCGATCCGGACGTGCTCCGCGAACGACTCGAGTACGTCGTCCCCCAGAAGAAGGCCCTCGCCGAGGAGGTCTTCGGCAAGGAGACCGGGGAGGAATTCGACATCGACCACCTGTACGAGACGTACCGCGAATACGGCGAGCGGCTCGCCGAGGAGGACATGACCGTCGACTGCGGTAGCTTCCTCCAGAAGCGGATCGACGCCGGCGACAACGTTATGCTCGAGGGTGCACAGGGAACCTCCCTCGACATCGACCACGGGGTCTACCCCTACGTCACCTCCTCGAACCCGACCGCCGGTGGCGCGACCGTCGGCACCGGGCTCGGCCCGACCGTCATCGGCGACGGCGAAGTCATCGGCATCGTCAAGGCCTACCTCTCGCGAGTCGGTACCGGGCCGCTGCCGACCGAGCTCGGCGGCGTCGAGGGCCAGACGCCCGACTACGACGCCAGCGAGGGGGCGGACGCGGACGAGGAAGAGCTCGCGACGTACATCCGCGACGAAGGCGGGGAGTACGGTACCGTCACCGGCCGCCCGCGACGGGTCGGCTGGCTCGACATGCCGATGCTGCGCCACGCGGCCCGCGCGAACGGCTTCACCGGCCTCGCGGTCAATCACATCGACGTGCTGGCCGGTCTCGACGAGGTCAAAGTCGGCCACAGCTACGAGTTCGACGGCGAGGAGATATTCACGATGCCCCCGACGACCGAACAGTGGGGCCGCTGTGAGGCGACCTTCAAATCGTTCGACGGCTGGTCCGACGTCGACTGGGCCGCGGTCGCCGAGGACGGCTACGACGCGATTCCCGAGAACGCGCGGACCTACCTCGAGTACATCGCAGACGAGCTCGACGCGCCGATCTACGCGGTCGGCGTCGGTCCCGGTCGCGGCGAGACCGTCGTCGTCGAGAACCCGTACGAATAGCGCCGGCACGGGATCTTCGACCGCTCGTCATACCGGCCGCTGACCTTCCACTCACGATCGACGTTCCCGAAACCTTTTGCTGGAGGCGACGAGCCTACGTAGTATGAAGGAGTCGTTACTGGAGATTCTCTGCTGTCCGCTCGACAAACACGACCTCGAGCTTGAGGACCCTGCCTACGACGAGGGGGAGGTCGTCGCCGGCGATCTCGTCTGCACCGAATGCGGCGAGCGGTATCCGATCGAGGACGGTATTCCGAACCTGCTCCCGCCGGATATGCGCGAAGAGACGCCGGCCTGATCGGCCACGCTACCATGTCCAAACCCGAGGTCACCGTCCACGTCAACCGCGGAGCCGCCGACGAACTCGAGGCGTCGAGCGCGACGCTCGAAACCCACGAGTCGTTCGCCCTCCGCGTGCAGGGCCACGAGTCGCCCGCGCACGTCCACTGTCGCCTCGACGGTGACCTCGAGCGGATCGCATCGGTCGACCGATCGAACTATTACGTCGAGCCGAACGGCGTCACGACGGTTCCGATCGCAGTCGATGCAGACGGCATCGAGCGTCCTATCGAGGGGACGCTCGAGGTACTGACCGGCTACGGCTCGGAATCGATCTCGATCGCCGTCACCGTCGTCTCTGGCCCCCCAGCCGTCGACGTCGACGAGACGCTTGCCGAACCCGCTCGCCAGGACCCCGATCCGACGCCGCTCGAGCGGGCCGTCGATCGAGTCACCAGCAGTAGTGGGCTCGAGCCAGCGACGGTTGCGGTCCTCGCGCTCGGACTGGTCGCGGTCGGTATCGCCGCGGCGACCGCGGCGACGATCGCCAGCCCGGTCGCGACGGCCGGGCTCGGCATCGTCGTCGCCGGCGTCGTCGTCGCAGCGCTCTTGATCGTCTGGTAGCGTCCGTATTACGTGACCTCGACGGTCGCTCGGTAGCGCCGCCCGTCGTACCGACACGGCGCATCGAACGACGCCTCGCTTTCGACCTGCGGATCGCGGCCGACGTGATGGGCGATCAGCTGGATCACCGTCCGAAACTCCATCGTTATCCCCGTTCGACCCGGTAGCGAGTCCCAGTTGACCCCCTCCTCGCTGTACGACCCGGTTCGGATCGCCTCCTCGAGAACGTCGGCCTGGCCGCCGGCCAGCCCCGTCGTATCGAAATCGAGTAGATCGCCCGACGGGTCGTCGGCACCGTCGGAGATAGCGAGGGTATAGGTTCGGCCGGTCTCGTTCGAGCCGCCGCTCGAACAGCCGGCGATGGCCGGGAGAGACGCGGTCGCTGTCGCAGTAGTGAGAAACGCGCGACGGTTCACGAACGCAGTGTTTGCTGCCCACGACTCCGATGTTGCGGCCGTTGCCGTCGCGGGCGCGCCCCTCGAACGAGAACGGCAACACGCTCCGACGACCGCGGTCAGTCGTCGACCTGCGTCGCCTCGAGCGCGCCGTCCTCGTCGAATCGCTTGGCCCGGAGATAGCGCGCCCGGTACCGGTTCGCGCCGTCGTTGACGTCGGCCTCGCGGATCTCGTCGACGCGCCCCTCGGCGACGGCGTCGATCAGTTCCTCGAGCTGATTGCGTTCGCTCGTCGTCAGCTCGAGTTCGTAGGTGTGCTCGTCCTCGGACTCGAGGATCGCCCACTTGCGCGCCGCGGCGATCACGAGCGAGCATGGCTCGCGGCAGGGGAAGGGGCCGTCGCCGCCGTCGACGGCGAGGTCGTCGCCCTCCTCGTACTGCCACTCGCGGCGGCGGAGACACTGCGAATCGACGCAACAGGCCTCGGCCATCCAAGCGACGGCCTCGCGGGGGAGTTCGTCGATCACGTCGTAGATGCCCGTCTGTCGCTCGGCGGTCTCGAGCCAGTGGTCGACGTCCAGATTCCCGCGCAGTTCGCGGTGCCAGTTGGCGACCGTCGCGGGGTAGAAGAACTCGACCGTCTCGACGAGTTCGTCGCCCGAGAGGCCGGTGAAGGCCCAGCCGTCCGACAGCGTCGGGGCGGTCTTCAGCGGCCGGTACCGACCGTCCGCGTCGTAAGTCGCGATCTCGCGGGCGTCGCGGGGGTCGTCGTGGACCGCGAGGTCGGCGAGGTCGCTGTCGGCGTCGTCGACGTGCCACAGATCGTAGACGCGCTCGCCGTCGGGGTCCTCGACGTCGACGAAGCGAGCCGTGATACACAGTTGGCCCCACTGACGATCGATGCCGTCGCGGAGCGCGTCGTACCGGTCGGGGACCGCGAGGGGGTCGGCGTTCGCCTCCGCGCCGCGCTCGCTCCACGGGCCCGACGGATCGGTCTCCGGGTCCGCGTCCGCGACCGGGGCGCGCTCACACCACCGGAGGAACGCGCGGCGGGCGGTCCCCTCGCCGCCGACCGTCTCCGCCCAGTAGCGCCAGTTCGTGACGTACTCCTCGCAAGCGGCGAGCCCCTCCTCGAGGTCGGCCTCGTCGAGACCGGTCCACTCGTCGTCGGGCGTCTCGAGCGTGAACTCGCCATCCGTCTCGTCGATTCGGAGACCGTCGAACGCGAGGCCCGACGACGCGCGGTCGACCAGGATCTCGAGGTCCTCGGTCGCCACCATCACGAATCAGTCCCCCGCGCCCGCGTCCGCGCTCGGTCCCGCGTCGGAATCGGCGACCGACGCGGCCAGTTCGCGTACCGCCTCGCGGGCGTCGCCGATGTCGGCCCCGGCGTCGGCGGCCCGCTCCAAGAGGACGTCGGCCATGAGGTCCTCGGTACCGACCGCGCCGGTGTACCAGATCCGGTGGCCGTCGACCTCGGCCGGTACGTCCCAGCCCAGACGGTAGTCCTCGGTCAGACCCATGTCCTCGGGGATGTCCTCCTGGGTGTGGTAGCCGTCGGCGATAAACAGCGGGACGACGACGATATCGTCGCTCTCGAAGTAGTCCGTCACGTCGTCGACCTCGGGCACCTCGTCCATGAACAGCGCCTTGGCCTCGTCGAAGCGGTCGCGCTCGCGGATGCGCTCGGTGTGGTACTCGATGGCCTTCGCGGAGTTCTCGTTGCGGTCGGTGCCGTGGCCGACGACCGCGAGACCGACGCCGTCGCCCACGTCGGGGTCCTCCGTGGCGGTCTCGGCTCGCTGGACGATCACGTCCGTCATCGCGTCGTGGGTTCCGACCGGCCCGCAGTAGTGGATCGTCTTCCCGACGTCTTCGGCCTCGAGCGTCGCCTGCGAGGCGTCGGTCCCGTCTGAGTCCCACCGATCGGGGTCCCACTCCTCCAGGCGCAGTTCCCGCGGGATGACCTGCTCGGTGAAGTAGCCCTCGCTGATGAAGAGGGGGACGACGAACACCTCGTCGGACTCGAGGGTGCGGATCACCTCACGGAAGTGTGGTTCCTCCTTCCAGAAGGCCTCGCGGACCTCGTCGAACGCGCCCGTCTCGCGGACCGTATCCGCGTGGGCGTAGGTGGGGTCCGAGGCGTCCGGATTCAGGTGCGATCCGTGTGCCGCGACGACCAGCGCTTGCATGGAGGCGGCTTAGGATGGAGATGGTATATGGACTTCGCTGGCGGTCCACGTCGCCGGGTCCGCCGACGCCGTCGCGACCTGTTCGTCCCGTCACATGGCGGGCGTCACGACCGTACCGAGAGGGCGGTCTGGGCCTCGCAGGTCTCGTCTTGCGCTCGCAGGTCGGCGACCGCTTCGTACGTCCCCGGTTCGGGATCGGACCACTCCGCCTCGTACGTCGTCGACTCGCCGGGCGCGATCGTCTCCGACTCGAGCACCTGCGCGAACATGCGCCCCTCGGAGAACCGCCAGACCTCTTCGTCGCCGTCGATGACGACGAACTCCGCCTTGCACGCGTCCGAAAACCGGAGTTCGACCGGTTCGCTTCCCGCGTTGGTGACGGTGAACACGAACAGCACGGCGTCGCCGGCGTCCTCGCCCGCCGTCTCGAGCGATCCTTCGAGAGTCATAGCTCCGCGTTGGCCGGCGTCGCGTATAGGTGTTCGTCCGCGCGGACAGCGGTGAACAGGGTCGGTGCAACAGCGGCAGCCGCGACGGGCCGCGATTCGGCTCGGCGACAGCGGGGAGTATATTTGCGGCCGACCCCAACCCGAAGCCGTGCAACTGGTGGGCTACGAACCGAGCGGGACCGGCTCGGCGCTGCTGGTGAGCGACGGCGACGGCGCCGCGGTCGAGCGCCACCCGCTCGAGCCCGGCGACGACCTCGCCTTCTCGCTCGGCGAGCGCCACTGCGCCGGGACGATCGACGACAGTATCCACGTCGCCTGCGACCGGCCGTCGGCCCCCTACTGCGAGTACCACACGAGCACCTGGGTCTGTGCCCGCTGTACCGGCATCTGCCTCAAAGACGAGATGGACTGCTACGAAGAGCACGCCGTCTACGTCGCCGCGTTCGCCCCGGACACGTTCAAGGTCGGCGTCACCCGCGAGTGGCGACTCGAGACCCGTCTCCGGGAACAGGGGGCCGATCGCGCGGCGCACGTCCACACCGTCTCGAACGGCCGGATCGCCCGCGAACTCGAGGCCGAGATCGCGACCCGACTCACCGACCGCGTTCGAACCGGCCCGAAGGTCGCCGCCCTCGCGGCCGCCGTCGACGAGGACGCCTGGGAAGAAACCCTCACGGAGTTCGACGTGATCGACCGGTTCGACTTCGACTACGAGATCGACCTCGAGTCGCGTCCGGTCCGCGAGACGATCGCCTCGGGGACCGTCGTGGGGGTTAAGGGGCGACTGCTGGTCCTCGAGAACGGCGGGACGACCTATGCCGTCGACATGCGCGACTTAGTCGGTTACGACGTTACAGAGGGGGCGGCGGATCGAAACCTGCAGTCGTCGCTCGGCTCGTTCGGATGAGCGGTCGCGGGGACACGAATTCGTTCCTCAGAACACTTCTGACTCGAGACGCGTGATTCGGGAGTGTGAATTTTCAACGGAGAATTCGGCAGTTGTGTTTGTTGAGCAAGCGGTTCGAAGGTGTTCGAGGGAACCAAAGCGTCCTGCTCGCGTGGCAATAGGGAATTTCCACGGCCTCCCCAGCCGATTCGCTCACGCCTCCAGCGTTCGCTCGTCCCTCGCGCGGCGTTGAGCCGCGGTTCGCTGTCCGCTCCCCGCGGCCCAGCACGCGCCACTGTGATTGAATGAGTGTGCGAAGTGACACGTCGTTCGCCTGTACTCACCGCAATTTTCGCGCGTACCCCATAAGAGATCCCGGCGCGACCTCCCGTAGGGCCGCGATCGTTCTCGCTCCAATCGCGACGGGCGGAGGCCAACGATTCAAATCCCGGTCGGCCCAAGGAGTCGGTAATGGGAAACACTGCACTCCGAGACATCGCCGTCATCGAGGAGATCCCCTTCGATGACATCGAGGGCGTGGTCGCCGTCGACGCGCACAACTGGCTCTACCGCTACCTGACGACGACGGTCAAGTGGACCAACAGCGCGAAGTACACGACCGCGGACGGGACCGAGGTCGCCAATCTCGTCGGAATCGTCCAGGGGTTGCCCAAGTTCTTCGAGAACGACGTGACGCCGGTGATGGTCTTCGACGGCGGCCCCTCCGAGCTCAAAACCGACGAGATCGAGTCCCGCCGCGAACAGCGCCGCAGCTACGAGGAGCAACTCGAGACCGCCCGCGAGGAGGGCGACGAGGTCGCCATCGCGCAACTCGAGTCCCGTACCCAGCGGCTGACACCGACGATCCAGGAGACCAGCCGAGAACTACTCCGATTGCTCGACGTGCCAGTCGTCGAAGCGCCCGCCGAGGGCGAGGCCCAGGCGGCCCACATGGTCAAACGGGGCGACGCCGACTACGTCGGCTCCGAGGACTACGACGCCCTTCTCTTCGGCGCGCCGCTGACGCTGCGCCAGCTGACGAGCAAGGGCGATCCCGAACTGATGGACCTCGAGGCGACCCTGGAACACCACGACCTCACCCTAGAGCAGCTGATCGACGCGGCGATCCTCATCGGGACGGACTTCAACGAGGGCGTCTCCGGCATCGGCCCGAAGACGGCGATCGCGGCGATCACCGAACACGGTGACCTCTGGAGCGCCCTCGAGGCCCGGGGCGCACACATCGAGTACGGCGACCGCGTCCGACAGCTGTTCCGCAACCCCGACGTGACCGACGAGTACGAGTTCGAGACGACGCTCGAGCCGGATCTCGAGGCCGCACGAGAGTACGTCACCGAGGAGTGGGCGGTCGACGCCGGCGAGGTCGAGCGCGGCTTCGAACGGATCGAGGAGAGCGTCACCCAGACGGGGCTGGACCGCTGGACGTAGCCACGACCGAACGGAGCCGGACCGATATCGGCTCGTGGAAGTCGCCGATATTGAGGGTCCGTCGAGGCGTTTCGGTCAGAATCGATGGAAGTGTCGCCAGTCTTACTGCCGCCGACCGTGTACTGAGGACAGTGACCAGAGCCGCGCCCCGTCGATGGGAGTACAGGACCGTGAGGCCGCCCCGCGACGAGACGAAAAAGGAAGCTCGGAACCCCCAGGACGCGCTGAACGAGTACGGCGACGACGGCTGGGAACTCGTCGAGACGATCGAGTACACCGGTGGCGGAACAAAGTATCTCGTCTTCAAACGGCCGGCTGAGACCGCCGCTGACAGCGACGAGGAGTGACAACGTGAGCGAGTCTTCCGATTCGGACGATATTAGTACGGCCAACACGATGCGGGAGCGGGCCGGCGAAAACCGGCTCAAGATCTGGCTCCTGCTCGGCGCGAACAGACTCGAAGTGACCGCCGTGCTGGCGCTGGCCGTATTAGTGACGTTCGTCGCTGCCGTCACCCTCCTGCCGGAGCCGCTGCTGCCCCAGCTTCGGTCCGAAGACACGATCGAGACGCTGTTCTCGACGATGATCGGAGCTATTATTACCGGCACGACGCTCGTCGTCACGATCGGACAGCTCGTCCTCTCGCAGGAGAACGGCCCGCTCGGCGATCAGCGGAATCGAATGGAGGGATCGATGGACTTCCGAGACTTCACCGAGGAACTGATCGGCTCGCCCAGCCCGCCGGATCCGTCGACGTTCCTGCGGGAGATTATCGGCGTCACCAAGCATCGAGCGACGGCGCTACAGTCGGAGGTCTCTGAGAACGACAGCAGCCAGCTTCGCGGGGATGTCGACGAGTTCACCGACAGCGCCATCGGAAACGCCGAACTGGTTCGCGACCAGCTCGAGGACGCGTCGTTCGGGAACTTCGACGTCCTGTTCGCCGCCCTCAACTTCAATTACGGCTGGAAGATCTATCAGGTCGAACGGCTCGCAAACGAGTACGAGGACGAACTCTCCGCCGACGAAATGGAGCTATTGGACGACCTGAAGACGGCGCTCAGCCTGTTCGGCCCGGCGCGGGAGCACGTCAAGACGCTGTACTTCGAGTGGGCGCTCGTCTCGCTGTCGCAGATGATCCTCTACGCGGCGGTGCCGGCGCTGGTCGTCGCCGGGGTCATGCTGACCGTCGTCGACGCGGGCACGTTTCCGGGCGCGACGGTCGGCGTGCCGAACATGACGTGGGCGATCGGAGTGGCGTTTACGATCACGCTCCTGCCGTTCCTCCTGTTTACCGCCTACGTCCTGCGAATCGTCACGGTCGCGAAGCGAACGCTCGCCATCGAACCGCTCATCCTCCGCGATTCGCAGCGGTAGGCGAGGCCCCGCTACCGCCTTCCACGGCTCTCGGCGAGCGACGGATCTATCGCTGACGCCGAACTCGGTCCGCGACGAGGTCTCGGTAGACGAACCCGAGCGCGTTCCCGGCGTTGCCGACCGCGGAGAGATATCCCGCCCCGATCGTCGCCTTCAGCGCCGTCGCCGCGCGGCCGGTGACGACCTGCGAGCCGATCGTCGCGACCGCGTCGTCGCCGATGCTGACGGCCCAGCCGGGCGAGTCGAAGGTAAACGGCTCGAGGAGGGGATCGGAACCGCCGAGATCGGGGTCGCCATCGCCGCCACCGGCCTCGACGACCCGCGAGACGTTCTCGGCGACCGTTCGGGCTTCGCGGACGGCCGACTGCGCGCTCGCCGGCACCGGCTCACCGGTGGCGTCGGTCACGCGGACTGCATCCCCCAGCGCGAACGTCCGGTCGTCGAGTCGGAGGTCGCTCTCGACCGTCGGCCGTTCGCCCCCGAGCGCGTTCCCACCCCGGATGCCGCCCGTCCAGACGAACTGGTCGTACGGGACGCGACCCCCCGAGTCGAGGTGGACGGCCATCTCGTCGGCCCGGCTGATGGTTGCGTCGGTCCGAACGTCGACCCCGTGATCCTCGAGCGCGTCCCGCACCGCTCGCTGGAAGTCCGCCGGGAAGTTCGGCGCGACGTGTTCGAGTTGCTCGAGGAGCGTGATCGTCGCCTCGCTACCCTCCTCGCGGGCCAGCGCGGCGAGTTCGCCCGCGACCTGCACGCCGGAGAGGCCGGCACCGCCGACGACGATCCGGGGGTCGTCGGCCCGGAGGGCTTCGAGCGCGCCCGTGCGGATCCGGTTCGCGTGCGAGAGCCGTTTGAGCGGCGTCGCGTGCTCGCGGACGCCCTCAAGTCCGTAGTAGGCCGTCCGCGCACCGAGACAGACCGCCGCTACGTCGTAGGAGAGCGAGCCGGACGAAAGCGAGACGGTCCGCTCGTCCCGGTCGATCCCCTCGACGCGGGCGACGCGAACGGCGGCCCGATCGACGACCTGCGGCAGCGAAACCGTGATCGCCGCGGTCAGCTCCGGCCGCCGGATCACCCGGTGGAGTTCGTGCTGGACGAGGTGATCCGGCGACTCGTTGACCAGCGTGATGTCGGTCTCGTCGGGGAGATCCCGCTCGAGCAAGCGCGTCAGAACCAGCCCGGCGTACCCTGCGCCGAGGACGACGACGTGCATAGGTTCGCGTAGGGGCTCGAGCGGCGTATAGCTGTGCTCGAGGGCGAGCACGGGGATCGAGAACGGTAATCGAACAGCGCCCTCAGAACAGGTGCTTCTCCTCGTCGAGGAGCTTCGCGGGGCCGCCGACGTTCCAGGTCGTCGTCGAGACGCCACAGTCCGAGACCGCTTCCTCGACCTCCTCGGCGTGTTCTTCGGTGGTGTTGACGTAGACGCTCGCGCCGGTGTCAGTCGAGAAGTAGACGGGAATGTCCTCCTCCTCGCGGAGTTCGCGAACCTTGTTGAAGATCGCGAGGGTAGCGGGCTGCCAGTAGACCCAGCCCGAGGGACCAGTCATGGTGGTCGCCGCGAGGGAGAGCGAGTCGTGCTCGGCGAGTTCGAACACGCCCTCGAAGTCGTCGTTTCGCAGCGAGTCGCGCATCTCGGCGATCTGCCCGTGGATGTGGGCGTTGCGAGCCTGGAACATGTGGCTGTCGGCGGCCTCGCGATGGGCGTCGTCGGTGTCCTTGTGGTACGGGACGAGGCCGACGATGATCTTGAGGTCCTCGTGGAGGTTCGAGGGGATCCGCTCGGAGCGGCAGTCCTCGTCGTTCAGACCGGTTCGGAGATGTGAGAACGCGCCGGTGACCGCTCGTGCGGCCGAGGCCGAGCCGACGCGGGCGATCGTCGAGATTTCCTGTTTCGACGCGTCGAGTTCGGCCGCCTCGGCCAGCGCCATCGCGGCGGCCGCAAAGCCCGACGAGGACGAGCCCAGTCCGACGTTCGTGGGGAAGCTGTTCTCGCTCTCGAGGCGCACCGGATACACCGTGTGGGCGGCGTCGGACATCGAGCGAGCCTTCTCGACGACGGCCTCGACCCGGTCGTACGCTCGACCCTCGAGTTCCTCGTCGTCGACGATGAAGGTGTCCTCGTCGTAGTCCATCGAGAACTCGACCGTCGTTCGGGTGTGGCTGGGGGCCGTACAGACGCTGATGCTGTCGTGATAGGGGAGCCGCTCGATCTCGTCGCGCATCCCGTGGTACTTGACCAGCCCCTGGATGGGGTGGGCCATGGCGGTGGCTTTCATACCCTCATAGGTGGATGAAGGCCGCTTAAAGCTCACGGCATCACGCTGACGAATCGTCGGGGTCTGCGTCCGTGTCGACACCGACTGCCGTCTCGAGCGCGTCCAGTCGCCGCTCGAGAGACTCGATATCGGCTCGGAACGTCGCCTGCAGCGACTCGAGATCGCTCTCGACTTCCGACGTGACCGCCCGGAAGGCCTCGGCGACGGTTCGCTGGAGCTCGGTGAGGTCGTCCGCGAGGGCCTCGATATCGGGATCGGCGTCGCCGTCGAGTGTGGACCCAGACCCGGAGCCGGACGCGGCCTCGAGCGAGTCGCGCACGCCGGTGACCTCCGTTCGGAGCCCGCCCGTTTCGGCCCGGACGTTCGTTACCTGATCGTCGATCTCGCGCAGTCGCCGCTCGAGGGTGTCGAGTCGCGGCTGGATTTCGCTTTCGATCGCCGCCCGGCGCTGCGCGTCGGCCGCGGCGAGGTCGTTGATCTCGTCCTGGAGCGACGCGAGTTAGTCTTCGACCGCCTCGAGTCGCCCCGCGATAGCCGTCGACTCGGGCTCGAGGTCGAGCCGCCGCCGAAACGCCGCCGTTCGCGCCCCGTCGTCGGCCTCGAGTTCGGCCAACACCGCGTCGAGGATGTCGACGCGCTGTCGCTGGTTCCCCTCGTCGTCCGCAGTGCGCTGGTCGTCTTCCGTCATTGTCTGAACGTCCCCCGTCGACCGCTTTTTGGTACGGTCCGTGCCCGACCTAATAATAGTGCCCCTCCGGCTGAACGGCGGGTCGAACCGAACCCGAACGCTAAACCGGGGCGGCTGCCACCTCGTTCCTATGGGAACGCCACGCGAGAGCACGCAGGCGCAGGCCGAGACGGTCGTCGACCGGCTCAAGGAGGAGTATCCCGACTCGACGATCTCGCTGCGATACTCGAACCGACTCGAGTTGCTGATCGCGGTGATCCTCTCGGCGCAGTGTACGGACGAGCGGGTGAACGAGGAGACGGCCGACCTCTTCGAGAAGTACGACGGCCCCGAAGACTACGCGAACGCGCCGCAGGACGAACTCGCCGAGGACCTGAACTCCATCACCTACTACAACAGCAAGGCCGAGTACATCCGCAACTCCTGTCAGACGATCCTCGAGGACCACGACGGCGAGGTGCCGGACACGATGGCCGAGTTGACCGAGCTCTCGGGCGTCGGCCGGAAGACGGCAAACGTCGTCCTCCAGCACGGCCACGACATCGTCGAGGGGGTCGTCGTCGACACGCACGTCCAGCGGCTCTCGCGGCGGCTCGGCCTGACCGAGGAGAAACGACCCGAACGGATCGAGGAGGCCCTGATAGATATCGTCCCCGAGGAGCACTGGCAGCAGTTCACTCACCTCTGCATCGATCACGGTCGAGCGGTCTGTACGGCCCGGAACCCCGACTGCGACGGCTGTGTACTGGCGGATATCTGTCCCTCAGAGCGAGGCGACAGCGAGGTCGACCTCGCCTCGGGCGAACCGTGGTAAGGGCCTGCCGACGGAGCTGAAGCTACCGTATTCGGGCCGCCGACCCTCGCAAGCCCAACGCCTTTTCGCGACTCACGGGTATCCCCAGTCGGATCACTATGTCCGACGACTCCGACCAGCGCGACGACACGGGGAAAGCGGAACACGGGCGCGACGTCGAGCTCGCGAAGGAGAAGTCCGATCCCGACGACGAGGAGGAGGAAACGGAACTCACCGAGGAGGAGAAGGAAGCCCGCGAGCGACAGGACGAAGAACAGCGTCGCCAGGACATCGAACACAAGTCCGACGACCGAGAGGACGACGCCCTCGAGAACGCGAACCCCGATCACCACCGCGACGAGGAGCCGTACAACGGCTGATCGGGACTCGTCGCGTTACTCTCGCTCGAGGCGCTCGGCGGGAACGGACAGCGCTTCGAGCGTGCCGACCGCAGCGACGGTCACCGTAGAGTCGAGGGAGACGGTACCGACCGAGTGACCGTCGACGACGAGCGCGACGTCGCCCTCCTCGCGTTCGACCGTCACCGCGAGATCGTCGTCCGGCAGCACCCACTGTCGGGTCTGGGTGACGAAGGGACCAATTGGGGCGACCGCGACCGCGTCGACGGCCGAAGAGAGCTGGGGTGCGTCGACGGTGCTCGCGTAGCCGTGACTGCCGGCCGGCGTCGCCGCGACGACGCCGTCGGCGCGGAAGGTCGCGACGGTCTCCCCGCGGCTGTGAACGCCGTACTCCGAGATGCGGGCCGGTTCGTCGGTCACGAGCGTCACGTCGAACAGTGCCCGCTCGCGGCCCTCGAGCCCGTCCGCGCCGGATTCGGCCGCAGACTCGATGTCGACGCCCAGAACGGGATGCGTGCGTCGGACGGCGTGGCCCTCGATCGCCGCCGCGAGTACGGCGGGCAACCGGTCACGATGGGCCGACTCGATGCCGTCGACCGGGCCGACCGGGAGCACGGGAACGTCGACGCCGGCGCGGGCGGCCGCCGACAAGGTAGCTTCGCCGGCCGCGACGAGTACCGTCGGTTCGGCCGCGAGAACGTCCTCGAGGTCGCCGCCCACGACCGTCGCGTCGCCGGCGAGCGCCGCCTCGAGAGCGTCGGTCTCGAGGCGAGCGCCGACGTCCACGGCGGCGCTCGCCGCCTCGTCGCGATCGACGACGCCGACGACGGGGTCCTCGCCCGCTCGCCACGCGGTATCCATGGCCGTCAGTTCACACGGCCCGCTCAAAAGCGTACGGTTGTCGGTCGCCGACCGCGCGCCGGCGGCGATCTATCCGCGGGATCGCCTCACCGACGCCGCGCGATCTATTCGTCGTACGGCCAGTCGCCCGTGACCTTCATTCCCTCCGCGAGACCCTGCTCCTCGAGGTCGGCCGCGATGTCGGCCGGTTCCCTGGGCTCGACCGTCACGTCCTCGCGGGCGAGGGCGACGACGTACGCGGTCAGGAGGATCGCCTGTTCTGTCAGGTTTCGGGGCTCGAGCTTCTCGATCGTGTCGGCGAAGGTGTGGCCCCAGCCGCGGCCCTCTCCGTCGGAGATCGACTTGACGTGACAGCCGGGGACGCCGGACTCGACGAACGCCCAGTGGTCGCTGTGGGGGCCGAGTTTCGGCACCGTCCCGATCGGGTGGTCGTAACGGTCCGCGATCTCGTCGGCCGTCTCGCCGAGCGCGTCGAACCCCTGCGTGACGATCGAGAGCGTCCGATCGCGGACGACGCCGTCGCTGTTGACTACCGCTTTGATCGACTCGCTGTCCGCCCGCTCGGCGTACGTCGTCGAGCCGAGGAGGCCGACCTCCTCCGCGCCGAACGCGACGAACTCGACGCGCGTCTCGAGGTCGTCCTCCCGAGCGGCCAGCGCGTTAGCGATCTCGACCACCATCGCGGTCCCCGCGCCGTTGTCCATCGCGCCCTCGGCGATGTCGTGGGCGTCGACGTGGCTCGTCACGAGGAGGCGCTCGTCGGTATCCGGGCCGAGTTCGGCCCGGACGTTCTGACTCTCGGCGGGATGGATATCCGCCTCGACCGACAGCGCGATCGATTCGCCGTCGAACCGGCGGCCCAGCCGCGCGCCGACCTCGCTCGAGACACCGACGGCCGGGATCGGTCCGATCGGCTCGTCTTTCCAGCCGACGCTGCCGGTCGGCGGGAGACAGCCCTCGACGTGGTTGCGGTAGACGAACCCCACCGCGCCGTGCTCGATGGCGTGGTGGTACTTCTCACGGCGGTGGAGGTACCGGTCGTAGTAGCCCGGCACGTCGCTGCGGACCATGACGATCGCGTCCTCGACGTCGGTATCCTCGAAGTCCGCGGGCAGCCCGTAGCCGAGGTCGACCAGCGGCGCGACGACGCGCTCGTCGGGGCTGCGCGGGAGCGCGATGCAGTCCTGCGTCGTGTCGCCGGCGGTGATCGCGCTGTCTTCCCGCGTCCAGCCCTGTATCTCGAAGGACTCGAGGCGGGCGTCTCGCGCACCGGCCTCGGCCAGCGCGTCCCGGGTCAGTTCGGCGGCCTCGCGTTCGCCCTCGCTGCCGGCCATGCGGTTCCCCACGTCGACCAGTGCCTCGAGGTGGTCCCAGCCGGCGTCGCTCTCGAAAGTCGAGCCGATCCAGTCGGACATGGATGAGGCGTCGAGATACGGCTCTGTAACTGTATCGTTCGGGCGCGAGCCGGGAGAATCGTCGGCTCGTTGTTGGTCGTTGCTGACAGGTAGAACTGCGAATCTTTTTTACGCCACTCCCTCTCGGTGCGGGTATGCGGGAGACGCTTGCCGACTGGCGGCCGGCCATCGACGAGGCGATCGCCGACCTGGTCCCACGCGAGATCGACGCCGACTACCTCGAGTCGTTTTTCGGTTCCCCCACCTACGAGTACGATCCCGAGGGCATTCAGCGCGCGCTTGCGACGCCGCTGTGGGAGCTGCTCGACCGCGGCGGCAAACGGTGGCGTGCGATACTGTTCCTCGTCTTCGTCGAGGGGTTCGGCGAGGACCCTGCCGAGTACCTGCCCTACGCCTGTATCCCGGAGATCCTCCACAACGGGACGATCATCGTCGACGATGTCGAGGACGGCGCGACGATCCGGCGCGGCGAACCGGCGTTACATCGGATCTACGGTCGCGACATCGCGCTCAACGCCGGCAACGCGATGTACTTCCTGCCGTTGAAGATCATCACGCAGGACCCGGCCGACCTCCCGGCCGACCGTCAGCTCGCCGCCTACGAGATGCTGATGGAGGAACTCAACCGGACCCACCTCGGCCAGGGGATGGACATCTGCTGGCACAACGAACGCGAGGTCCGGGTCGGCACCGAGGAGTACCTCGAGATGTGCGCGTGCAAGACCGGCTGCCTCGGTCGGATCGTCGCCCGGCTGGCCGCCATCATCACCGGTCAGCCCCGCGAGGTCGAGGCGGTAGTCGCCACGTACGCCGAACTGACCGCCGTCGCCTTCCAGATCGGCGACGACATCCTGGATATCGAACACTCCCTCGGTCGAGCCGGCGAGTTCGGGAAGGAGTTCGGCAACGACATCCGCGAAGGCAAGAAGACGCTCATGGTCATCCACGCCGTGGGCGAAAGCGAACCGGAGCGCGCCCGCCGACTGCAGGACATCCTCGAGGCCGACGACAACACCGACGACGAGATCCTCGAGGCCCTCGAGATCATAGAGGACGCGGGCAGCGTCGAGTACGCCCGCGAACGCGCACTCGAGTTGGCCGCAGAGGCGCGCGCAGCGATCGAGGGCCTGGATTTCGACGACGAAACGACCCGGAAACTCGAGGAGTTCACGGAGTTCGTCATCGACCGCGACGAGTAGCGGATCCGTGCGCTATCAGTCTTTCCACCGTCCCGACTTCTCCCCGTGAAACTCGCCTTTCGCCTCCCGACCGCGCGGCCAGACGGTGACCACCGTCGCCGCGAGGAAGAACGCGGCGACGACGGCGACGACGATCGGGCCCGAAACGCCGGGGATGGAGGCGGTCTGCGTCCACGTCTGCTTCGGCGTGTACAGCGTGATCCGGAAGAGCCACGCGATCCCCAGCAACAGGTAGAGCGGGTAGTAGATGCGGCGCAGCCGACGCGAGATGGCTTCCCAGTAGGAGACCTTGAACGTCGGCCGCCGTAAATCCTCGGCGAGTTCGGCCCGCCACGCCTCGAGGACCGCGTCGCTCGGGTCGAGGGCGTTCGCGAAGAGGTTCTCCTCGATGAGGCGGATACGGGCGCGGCTGGCGTCGTAGACCCGGTACCGCCGGACGTCGAACAGGAGGAACAGCGAGACGCCGACGATGCCGATCAACAGCAGGTACGCGGAGACGTCGCCGCCCTGAAAGGCGAGCGCGAGGACGGCCGTGACTGCGACGATGGCCCAGTCGGTCGTGAGATCGAGCCGCGAGAGGAGGTTTCCCGACTGCGACATCTCGCCGCGGTAGTAGTGGGGCAGTAGCGCGAGAAACTCCTCGCGGTCGGCTGCCGCGACGGTGGCGACGTTGCGCTCCTCTGGGGCAGTCGAATCGAAGTTCTCGGGATCCGGTTGCGTCATCGATCACCACCGGCGCTCGAGGGCGACGACGGTCGAGGCGCAGTGACGCCGTCGACCGCCCCTCCGACGGGGAGCGGGACGAGCGGCCGTTCTCTCAATACCATGTCACTAGTAGTCCGGGTGCGATCATGACCTTTCCGCCGGTGACCGCCGGGGCCGGTCCGAGCCGCCGTCACGACATCACGACCGTCACGGAACCCGACGGGTAGGGTCAGATACTACATCCCCGACGTTGAACGGCGGATATGGCCGACCACTCGAGGCAGGTCAGACCCGAGCGGGCCGACGCCGCGAAGCCGTGGCCGCTCCTCGTCGCTCTCGGACTCGCCGGCTCGGAGGTCGGGCTCGTCGTCGGCCTCCTCCCCGTCGCCGTCGCCGGTCTGGTCGTCTTCGCAGCGAGCGTCGCCGGCATCCTGGCCGACGCCGACTACGTCGACCGGCCCGTCGTGCTCGCAGCCAGACTCGGCCTCGTCTTCGCGGTCGTCGGCGCGGTGCTGGCCGCTCACGGAACCGGGACGCTGCCGATCGGCCTCCTCGAGCCACTCTCGGGGCTGACGAGCCGCGGCGTCGCACTCGTCGGAGCCGGCGTCGTGACGATGGCCGGGGCCGCCGTCCGCCGATTCCGGCGGGCTTGAGACGAGCGATAGTCGTCGCGAAACCGAGATCCAAGACCGAACACATGAGCCGACGTGCCTTCGACGCAGAGATCGCGCTCGACCTCGCAGTCAATGCCATTCCGTTCCTGATCATCGGCTTCTTCGTCGCCGTCTTCGCGCTGTTCAACCCGTGGGGGTTCGATCTCCTCCAGTCGACGGTTCAGTTCGCCATCCTCGTGACGACGATGCTCTCGCTGGCGATCGTGACCCTCGTCGCGGCCAGGAGGATCGAGACGGACGACCGTACGCGAGGCGATTCGTCCGAGACCTGACGGTCGCCCGAGCGTCGATACCCATCGGTTCAATTGATGATGAGAACGAACCCGGTCACCGCCATCAGGGCCGCGATGCCGATCAGCAGGAGCAAGAACAGTTCCTTCTCCTTCATGTGCACTCGCTCACCGTCCGGGCGCAAAAACCTACTTCCGCAGTGGCGTCCCTGATATCGTGTCTGACAGTCGTCGGCTCACCGGTCGGTGCGTCGTCGCGAGCCTGGGCCTCGCGCTGGTCATCGCGACCGCCGCCTTCGGCGCGTTGCTCGGTGCGACCCTCCCGACCCAGATGGGCGTGACCGAGATCGCGCTCCTCACGATCGCGATTCCCGTCTCACCACTCACGCTGGCCGTCTACGGGGCCGTCGCGATGGGGATCGCACTGGCAACGGCCGGACTCGTCGTCCACGCTGTCTCGCGGCGCGTCGACCCGCGGGACGGGGATACTGCGTAGTCAGCGATCCGGGCGGGTTCGCACCGATCGCCGCGCTCGAGCCGCGATCAGGCCAGTCCGATCTCCTCGCTGTAGGCCCCGTACTGCTCCTCGAAGACGCCCATGATCTCGCCCATCGTCGCGTAGGCCTTCACCGCGTCGACGATGTACGGCATCGTATTCTCACCGCGCTCGCAGGCGTCGTCGAGCGCCTCGAGCGCCGCTTCCACGGCCGCGTCGTCGCGCTCTTCTTTCACCGACTCGAGTCGGTCGAGTTGGCGCTCGGCCGTGGTCTCGTCGATCTGGAGGATGTCGGGACTGGTGTCCTCCTCGAGGGTGTACTCGTTGACGCCGACGACGACCTCCTCGCCGCGCTCGACGCGCTCCTGGTACTCGTAGGAGGCCTCCTGGATCTCCCGGAGGAAGTAGCCGTCCTC
>SDGW01000110.1_pt1 | contig 32912 bp, 36 predicted proteins | sample 2873831 | NCBI WGS metagenome assembly SDGW01 (sample SAMN08132700, study PRJNA421101) | hypersaline lake metagenome | isolation source: celular fraction 0.22 microns magnesium sulfate-rich crust from ephemeral... | place: Spain: Penahueca Lagoon, Toledo | collected 2011-07 | reverse complement strand
GTGCGGATGTCAACTCCCAGATAGAACCTGAAGTGCTCCTGGTCAAGGACGGTAAGATTGTCGAATCACGGCGCGCTTCAGGAAACGTGTGCTTCGAAAGAACCGCCTATGACACCGGCACACATAAGTACGAAGTTCAGGCCCTTACATACAGTCAGACAAGCAGTAGCTCCACAACTATAGAGATCCTGGAAGCAGGTAACCAGGTTGAGAGCTTTCCAAGCCAGATTGCGACAGTAGAATCTGAAGGAGGAATGGTTAAAGTCGACCTCTACAACAACCAGGACGAACTCAAACGGTACGATGTGTCAATGATTGGACTACCGGACACCTGGATAGCCCAGTCACATAAAGAAAGGGTTCTTGAGAAAGGAGAAAGAGGTACAGTATACTTCTACATGACTCCTAGAGCCGAAGGACAGTTCAGACCGCAGGTAAGAGTAGAGTCGGAAGGCTCGTTAATCTACAGCGAGGATGTAACTCTTGAAGTGGGAGGTACGAAGAATTCGGGAGACGAGAAGAAATCTTTGATACAGAGAATCACTGAGTTCTTCAACCTCTAACCCTCTTCTATACTGTTTTTCTATAGTTGTAACTACCGACTAATATATAAAATTAAGATCGGGTGTTATCATTAGGTGACACTTAATAAATGAATACTTCGAACAAGTTTCTAACCGCTCTAATACTAACAGTAGCGTTCGCAGGTTTAACAGCTGCAAGCGCAGCAGAAATGACCATAACTCCTAAAGAGTCGAGTACACGGATTGATTCGTTCACTTCTTATCAGGTCGAAATCGAGAATGTAGGACCTGAAGCCGATGTCTACGATATGAGCACTAACTCTCCGCGAGAAGTAACCATCGCTCCTAGAAGAGCTCCGGAAGAAGAAAATCTCGCACCGGGGGAATCAACGACCGTAAATGTATGGTACAATCCTAAAGAAGACGCGGAAGAGGGAGAACATTCGTTCAGCGTTACCGCAACCTCCAGAAGAACTGGTGAAGACTACTCAATTACAGGCCTTGTTAATGTTATCAAAGAGCACAAAGTCGATGTTACTGTCGACTCAACCTCTAAGACAGGATGTCTTGGAGAAACAGTAACCTACAACCTGGAAGTCACCAACACCGGAATCCAGGCAGAAGAGTTCTCTCTAAGCACAGGTTACGGAGAGCTTTCACAGGAAACTCTGAATCTTCAGGATGGAGAGACACAGCAAGTCACACTTACAGCTTCCGCCGATGAAGAAGTTCAAGAAAACTTCAACGTAGTAGCGGCAGGAACTAGCTACGCACAGGACATCGAGAACCTGGAGTTTAATTCAGAAACCTGTTACGCTTCAGACATATCCATTAGCCCACAGCAGCAGGACGTAGCAGCAGGAACAGAAGCAACTTACAACGTCACCGTGATGAACACAGGAACAAGAGACGCACAGTTCACTCTTTCATCAAACGTAGGAAGCTTTGAAGGAAACCAGGCAACCATTGAAGGAGGATCTTCAGCCACAACAGAACTAACAGTTACGCCTGAAGAACTTGGAGAACAGGAAATCACAGTTACGGCCGACTCACAGGTTACGAACACTGCCACCGCAACAATGAATGTCTACAACGGCATGGATGTTGCAGTAAGATCAGAGAATGCAGCGAGAGTTTGTGAAGACGGAAGTTCTACAGTTAATTTTACAGTCAGCAATACAGGTGAAGCTGCAGAGATCTACAGCCTTGAAAGCAACAGAGGTAACGTTTCAGAGGAACAGATCGGACTGGAACCAGGAAACTCTGAACAGGTAGGAGTTGAAATGAATTCAGCAGGTCTTGATACAGGATCTTACCCTGTAGAACTTACTGCAACAGCACAGACATTCGACGAACCTGTCGAATCAGCCAGCGCCAACTTTGTAGTTGAGAACTGCTGGGATCTACAGATGGATGTCGTACCGGAAGTTGCTTCAGCCGGAGAGAACATGAGCACGATCTACGAGATCGATCTGAACAATACTGGAACACGTGAGAACACCTACGAACTCTCACACGAAGGACCGGAATGGGTTTCCATTAAACCTGAACAAGTTACAGTAGGTGCTGGAGAGAGAAGAACAGCCTACATGTACGCAGGAGTTCCTTTCCAGAAAGAAGGCAGAGTAGAGATTACAGCAGAAGCAGTAGGAAATCAGGTCACCAAGTCACAGAACGTCACACTTGTCATAGGTGAAGAAGTCGAGGAAGCAATTGAAAGCGAAGAAGGAAACAACACCATTACCGGGAACTTCGGAAGACAGATCTCCGGGATAACTGAAGGAATCGCTTCAGCAGACAACTTAGTGAAAGTAGCTGCCTCCGTAGTGGTTGGAGCAGCAATCACTGCAGGAGTACTACTTTTCAGCTAGATTACTCACTCTAGCACCCTTTTTCTTTTTTGTCCGGAATATCTCAGACATTTTGTAGTAAGGCTTTCGCCCGAAGTAGGGGAAGAAAGATGGTTTTTCCATCACAAAGTATTTTCACGTTGAGACAAATTCTCAAAGCAGTCAGCTGTAAATTAATATCTCTAAGAAGAACTAGAGCTCCCTGTCTATAAGACAGATGAACAAAGAATGGAACAGAAAGAAAAGAGGGAAGAAATCGGAGTTACGGACGGCCTTCTACCGTTAATGAAGTAGAAGTTTCCTTGGTGTAACCGTAGTCAGCGGTAACCTGCAGGTTGACGTTCTGCTCCTGCTGCTGAAGAGCGCCGTCTACGCTCCACTCGAAGCACTGAACCCTCTCCCCATTTATGAGCTGAATTACAGCAATACTGGTCTCTCCGTCTTTACCTTCAGCTACTGCAGTATCATCAGGAGTGAACTCTATATTGGATACGTCTTCTATCTTCAGAGTTAATCTGCCTCGGTTACTCTGGTTCACATCGTATACTCTCGTTCCTTCACCACCAATTTTGGCTCCGGAAACATCAGTCTCGATTCCTGAAGGAGTTTCAGCCATGAAAGGTTCGCCCGGACCTTCATTCGTAACTACGACACATATCTCTTCATTTGTGGAGTCTTCATACTGTATCTTAGGTACAGTTCCTTGAACGTCCATCTGAATCGGACCTGAAGAGACATCAACTTCTGGCTGCGACTGTGTAGTTCCTGTTTCTCTCCTTCTTTCTTCCGTCATAACCGATAGTTCTGTATTTGCTCTTGTCTGGTACTGGTAGAAGAGCTCCATTGAAAAGGTATCATCAACTGTTCTTCCTTCCTCATAAGAAGGCGCAGTTAGACTTACAGTTGGATTTTCTGGTATAGAGGGACTATTCTCAGAAGGAGCTCTCATCCTCTCAGAAACTAGCTGTGTGCGTGATTCAGTCGTGTTCATTGCTTCCCTATTTCCTGTTCTCCATCCATCACTGTCTTCATCGTTCTGCCCCCAGGTAGGGCCGAAAAGTCTGAAAGCTACCTGTCTAGCATCAGAGTCTCCTGTATTTTCCAGTTCTATATTAAGTCGGGCAGTCCTATCAGCGGGCACAGGGTTCGGCGAAGCTGAGAAATCATTAATCTGTAAAGGTTCTGTACTTGAAGATTCTTCCTGATTTGAATCCGCGCATCCGGAAACAGTTACAACTAGAGCTAGAAGTATTATTGAAAACTTGTTCTTTTGTTTCATTATGGCTTAACGACCTCTACATCAAGTGTTGGCGTTTTGACATATTTATAGGATGTGGAGAAGAAGATATTCCGCGTAGCCTCCTGATCGTACTCTAGAGAACATGTAAACTCTACATCATTACCTACTACCGGTTCATCCTCTTCCGGACATGTTTCCATGACAAATACGCTCTCAGGGGTATAACCAAACCTGTATTTTCCATCTACACGACCTTTACCTATACCTTCTACATGGAAATCCATAGTGCCTCCCTGGAATGAGAGCGGTGATTCGGTCTCCATACTGACCGATACCTCGCTGTTAGAGAACTCTCTCGTAACAGTTTCAGTACTTTTTATATCAGAAAGCGGTCTGAAAGGTAAATCAAGCTCGTCTCTATTCTCAATAGATGAATTATAGCTGATCTGTACACTTAGAGACTCTAGTCTGGACTCAAACGCACCCATTTCCTTTTCTGAAGGCGCGGAGATTCTCCAGCTACATTCCATTTCAGGTATAATCGGTTCAGAACCATCCTGGCCTGGTCTGGCGTTTTCAAGGCTGTTGGGTCGGCAGTTATCCTGCCATTCTTCGGAACTGTATTCTTTTTCCAGCAACCCTGTATTCAGGACGTTTATATTCTCTATTGTGACCTCTTCGGTGTGATAGTTTTCCAGTTCAAGGTTAACTATAGCTTCTTGATTAGGTTGCAGCGTATCATCAGTTACCGAAAGACTTGAAACCTGTAAACCGTTCTGAGGTACAGGAGTTGTTTGTCCCTGACTGTTAGAGTTACTGTTCGGAATTTCTGAGTCGGCACATCCGGAAACTGCTACGGTCAACGCAACTATAACTATGTATCTAGTTTCCACTGTAAAGCACCTCGACTGTTCTTTCTCCAACGTTCAATGTATATGTATAGTCAGCTGAAACACTAATTTCTGGTCTTATACTTGGGATAGATCCTAAAGTGTAATCTCCGTCGCCTCTGCTGTAAACAAGATCGCATCTTATAGGCTGTGCGGACTGCCCCTGGTAAAGCTGTATTTCGCCGTTATCGCCGACTTCCTCTTCAGGGCATTCTCCTTCCGCGAAACCTATATTGTTAGCGGATATATTCGGCTCTTTAAGACTGATAAGCCCCTGATATTTGCTTTCCTCCTGCTCTTCATTAGAGAAACCTATGAAAACTTCCGGTTCATCACCTTCAACAAAAACAGGTGAACTAAGGTCAAGACTACTTCCTGTCACACTCATATCGATCGTCAAAGGACCTTGTGAAGATTTAGAAGATAGCTGAGGTTCTCCTCCAGCATCCTCATTTTTCTTTATCTGTATCTGTTTGAACGCCTCTACCGAATAATTGAAAGGTACCTGGAACTTCATATCACAGCTGTATCCGTTCAAAGGAACACTTCCTTGCTGTTCCAGCTCCCAGTCCATCTGGATCTCCTCATCCGGAGCTAGATCATATGTCTCTTCCGTATCCGGATTACTTGAGCTGTAAGATGAGAAGTCATTGATTGTGAAGAAGTCTGAACAGTAGTTTGTAAGTGTTTTACCTCCGTTCTCTCCTACCTGTACCTCGGATTCAACCTCTCCAACATTCCTGACACCCATACTTACACGGACAGAAGAACCTTCTCTTATCTCAGTAGGAGTAATATCGAGTTCTGTAACCTGTATTGCTTGTCCGGATGTTTTCTCTATTCCCGTACCGGAGTTGTCTACGCATCCTGAAATTATCACCGTCAAAAACAATAAACTTAAAGCTGCGGTCCTTTTCTCCATGTAATATGGCTGCGTTAAACGGAGTTAAAAGCTTTTTACTGGAGAAGTTCTGGCTGCCTATAATAGATGAGTCAGTACATTACAACCCTTACAACACAGCAGTTTACGCTTTGCTCTTTGGCTACGCAGCTCTCTATCTAGGAAGACCTACACTGGAAAAGCTAGATATTGAAGTGGATCGACGTTTTTTCATCGCTATAACTCCATTTATCTTCCTTGGAGGCGCAGCCCGTTCGCTGAAAGACCAGAACATCTTGAACACCATACTTCTTGAAACGCCTTTCATCTACATACTGATGTTCCTCTTCACCGGGCTTGTTCTCTTTCTATCAAAGAAAATCGCGGAGAAATATGGGAAACGCTATCACAGAATCTGCGGGTCAATAGGTTTACTATCTTTTGTTTTGCTTCTATCAAGCTATAGTTACAGTAACTTTCAGGCCGTTCCTTACTTCCTCAAAGTCTTAATCGTCTGGATCTTGCCAGTAACAGTACTGGCGAAAACTTTGTTTGAGGAGTACTGGGATTGGCACTATCTCGTACCTGTAGGTGCTCACTTCTTCGATGCCACTACAACCGTAACCGCACTAGCTTTCGGGGGAGAGGAAAAACATGTTCTCGCGAACTACTTTATAGAGTTCTTTGGATCAGGCGGAATGTTCCTGATGAAAGGGCTAGTAATCATTCCCGTAGTTTACTACATCAACGATGAATTCGATGGAGAAGAACGAGACTACTATCTCTTCCTGGTAATGTTACTTGGACTGGCTCTAGGAACACGGAACATTATTTCGGTTATAGCCTAGTTCACACAGACTGCCTCATTCTCAATCGGATCCCAACCTCTCACACCGCTACACTGAGGTATCGATTCCTTCGCAGAACTACAGGACTCAGGAGCGTCACCTATCAGCTGGCCTTCTGTAACTAAGTTCCATCCTGTAACTGTCTGTACGTAATTCGAATAATTATCTACGAAACATTCGGACCAGTCAAAACCGTACTTATTTTCAAGCCTATTCTGGCAGTCGGCCTTCTCAATCAAGAGATAGAGTAATTCCCCACGATGGGTAAGCCCGTTATCTATGTACCTATTTTCCAAGTTTTCTTCATTGTTGCATATCTGATAATCTATATCTATGAACTGGATGTCGTTATCATAGGCTACAAAACCAAGCCCTGGTTTATCCTGTACCTCGCGGAATTCATTTTCATCCCAACCTATACCCGAAGTGCTAGTCATTTTTCTCTCTGATTCATCTTGCTGATATTCATACAGTCGTTCAACGTAGTCGGGGTTTCCAAGCTGGGTTTCAATTCTTTCCTTGGCATTGCCCCATAACATAGCAATTTCTCCTCTCTCCACTTTCCTGTCATAACTAAACCGCGCTGCATCTTCTCCTCCGTTTATCCAGTTAATTTCCGTCCAATCACTGTTGTTATCTCCTTGTCTAATGCCACATCCATTATTTGCGTCAAGCCTTAACGAAGTATCACATTTGCTTATGAGATGTACGTCACTTCCAGCATCTTCTTTCTCCTCTTGAGGCACAAGCAGCGGACATTCCAGTCCCTGTTCCTCACATCTTCCATTATACGTTCTAAATCCTGTTGCTTCCTCTGTCAGTCTTACAGTATAATTGGCGTCTATACGCATTGTCAGTGTTTCTCCCGTACGGCTGATAGATGAAGGTTCTTCAAGCTCCATCGTACACAAAGCTGGAGAAGGCCCTGTACTAGAGTCAAACCATTGGTTCTCCTGACGTTGCTCTATAACTTCTCTTTGTTGGGCGGACAAACGTAGTTCGTTTTCTTCAGATGTTTCCTCAAGACCCTGACATCCTGCTGCTGAAGCTGTACTGATGTTGGTCTCATCAGAATCAATCAAAGTCAGATCTTCCGGGTTGACTTTATAATCAATATCATCTCTATCGGTCTCAAAGCCTAGCTGCACACTGAAAGGTATAGCTTGCTGTGTGTCCTCAGAGTAAGTAACGGGGCTTTCAACATTTACATATGTCTGAACTGGTGTTCTTGCAGTCTCAGACTTCTTATCCTCTGGTCTCATACCTTGAGAACGCATGTTTTCGGCCGACATTGCCTCGAAGTAGAGAGTAGCCTGTGAAGAGTAATCATACTTTACCTGGAACTCCACATTATTCTTTATTCCTAAAGCTGGCTGCAGAAGGCCGCATTCCTCCAAAGTTAGCTCTTCAGGCTCTTGCAAGGGAGTAGCATAACCCCCAGGCAATATATTGCCGTCCTGCTCGGAATATCTTCCATCCAGTTCTGTCCATCCTGTAGAACATTCTCCTCCTACACCAGAATCTAGAATCTTTATCCGGTACTTAACATTTCTAGCCTTTATCCCTTTAAGACCGTGTCTAGGGTTGTAGACGGAAAAACTTACAGGCACATTGCTGCTGGCATTTCTGTAGGCAATATCTAAGTCATAACCATCGTTTACACTATACTCTTCAATCTCCAAGCTGTATTCTTGGCCCACCTCCTCAGAACCAGGCCTCTCCGTATTGTTGAAACGCCATTCTCGCATACATGCAACATCGCCCAAACATTTAGCGGTTTGAGCGCTCTGCCTTACCATATCCATCGGAGCCTCCACATTAAAACCAGCAAACTGAAAGCCAACCTGATCTCCGACAGACTGAGCATAACCGGTCTGCCCGCCTACGAAAAGTAGAAGCGGTATAGCTACAAGTCCAATCAAAAGAAGTTTTGCGCTGAGAATCGTGCTTAAAATACCGGATATCTTACCTCTCCCTGAATTTCCACCAGGGTTTCGTCTAGGATTTCCAGCCCCTCCAGGTCTTCCTCCGTCAGCTCTTACAGGATTTCCGTTCGCATATCTACCGCCTTGGCTTTGAGAGTTACTGTCCCAGTAGGCGTCATCAAGTTTTGCTTCTCCTCCACTAGAGCCCCCTAGAGGATTCAAACCGAGGAACTTGAACCATTCTAAATCAAACCAAGGAACAACCCAAAGCAGTACCAGTAATACTTTCTGAAAACTGGAAAGTTCTCTGAATTCTATCTGTTCAACAAGAGGTAAGCCTGTAAAGCCTAAAGCACCAAGAATATCTAGATCCGCGTACGGAATAAACCCGTAAATAGCATATCCTATTTTCTTAAGAACCTTGTCTTTTAATCCCATCAACCTTCTACCTCTCTTGAAACCATTCTCAGAGAATTCATCTGGTAGGTGCCGTTACTTCTAATTACCAATCTGTTATCAGACTGGAGGTTTTCTGCCTCAACATTGAATCTGTTTCTGCCGTTTGAAGGATTTACAGTTCGTTCTTCTCCATTTAACACAATTTCCATAGGTCTTGGTGAAGGAAGCAGGTTCTGGTATTCGAATATAAGCTGTTCCTGTGTATCATCCCTTTCCACAAAGTTAAGTTGAGACTGATTTAGTGAGAAGTCAGTTTCAATGTTCTGTATCTGTGTGTTGCCGATATAACGCATCGTCATCTGCGCGTTAGATATCTCGTAAGACGCTTCTCTGTCCGTTCCGAAACGGATACTGTTCGAACCCGGTGAAATCTCCGAGTTCCAAGGAGTTACATTGATTTCTTCCTCCGATCTGACCTGCTCCTTCTCGTATACTTTGTTGTCGTTAACCCAGATCTTTAGAGGTGATGTCTTAACTGATTCTGTTATACGGAAAGTGAGCGGGCTTTCAACGTAGTCAGCCATTTCGTACTGGTAGATCTGGAAACTTTTCTCATAGTCATGGAACTTTCTATCGTTTACAGTCACATCCAGCTCCTCTATGGCATAGGTTGAACTGGAAAGGAAACTGTCTCTCGTCACGCCTATCTCAACATCGTTCATACCTGGCTGGAATGAACCATCAGGAATAGTTATTTCCGGAGTGCTGGAAGCAATTAGAGGCTCGCTGTATACTTCTTCGCCATTAACTTCTACATAGACTGACCCCATGCCTTCTCTCCCAAGTACCTCGAAGGTTACGTTTCCCCCTCTTGGCTGCGTAGCATTGTACTGGAACCAGATACTGTTACCGGAGAAAAGCTGATCGGAAAGCTCTACTCTTTCTCTACTATAGGCCTGTATATCGCCTCTCGCTTCGCCTACTGTAAAATCGCCGAAGTCAATAGTCCTCAGATCAGAGTTGGAGTCACCTACCTGTCCAGGATTTTCCTGCATCAACACCATTTTCTCTGGCTGTTCCTGTACACCGAATGAAAGACCGTCAACGTTGTTTGCCACGAAGATAAGCCCAAAGATCGCAATCCCGGCTGCTAAAACTCCGGCGAACTCCTTATTCATATTACCTTGTACTGATTGGAGGTTTTTATTTCTAGGCAACTGTCTTCTCTGTATGAAGCTACTGAAAACCAATCGGAACGAAGGATACGCGGAAATAAGGATTGAAAACGAGGACGATCTCTGGCATCTGAAAGACTTCCTTAGAGAAGGAGATGAAGTAAAGACAGTAACCCAGAGGACCACTATAGAAGGAAACGAGAAAAAGACTGTTTCTCTAAGGTTGGAGATCGAGAAAATGGAGTACCAGGAGAACCGTCTACGGGTTACAGGAGAGATCACGAAAGGACATGAAGACGTAGAGCTTGGATACCACACGTTTAATCTGGATGAAGGAACTGAATTCGAGCTATGGCGCGACTTCTCACATGAAGACTGGGAAAAACTGGAAGAGATCGAGGACAAAAAGTCCTACCAGGTTCTTTTCTGTCTTGTTGAGAAAGGAGGCGCCGATTTCTTCCTCGTGGAGGAATCAGGAATCAAGGATCTTTCCAAGGTTGAGCAGAACATTCCCGGTAAGATGTACGAGGATCAGGAAACTGGTCAGGACTTCCACAGCGAGGTTAAATCCGTACTTGAAAGGTCAGGAGACAACGTCGAAAATATTGTACTTGGAGGCCCTGGACACCAGAAAAACAAAGTCTACGAACTTCTGGACGAAGATCTTAAACAGAAGGTTTTCCTTCAAGATACGTCAGTTACAGGAAGAACCGGTCTTCAGGAGGCAGTGAAGAGAGGAGCCTTGAAACAGGTGGTGGAGAGTTCGAGGATCGGCGATGAAACAGAGGCTCTGGAACAGTTTTTTGAGGAGCTTGAGAAGGAAGGAAAAGCTAGCTACGGCCTTGAGAAGGTTGAAGAGTTGGCGGATATAGGCGCTGTGAAGAAGCTTCTTATCACGCAGAAACAGTCCAGAGATCATCAAGATATCATTGACAAAGTTGAACAGCAGGGAGGAGAAGTACAGATGGTCCATACCGACCATGAACCCGGCAAAAGACTGGAAAACTTTGGCGGCGTGGCAGCTCTTCTACGTTACAAACCCTAATTTACTGCTCCTGCTGACCCGGTCGAGAGTCAAGCTGCAAGTCCCGATTGATTTCCCGATTATCTCTTACTACTGTAACTTCAATCTCTTCACCTACTTCGGCTTCACGGGCGAGATATGTCAGTATATCTGTTATACCTCTTACTCTTTCGCTATTGATTGCGACTATAACATCTCCACCAATCCTTCTTTCAATACCGTTTATTTCGGCCGTCCGGTTTCCTGCCCTAATTCCGGCTTCTGCTGCAGGACCGTTCTCTACAACATCCATCACCAGAAAACCAGTGTTGTTCTCCAGATTCATTTCCTCAGCTATTTCCTCATTCACATCAATACCTGATACGCCGATCCATGGATGCATATAGTCTCCATCCTCAATCAGTTCCGGAATAACACGTTTAACCGTCTCTACCGGAATTGCGAATCCTATACCTGAGAAAGTTCCTGTTCTCGTCTCTATCGCAGTGTTAACACCTACTACTTCCCCTTCTATGTTCATCAGCGGCCCTCCAGAGTTACCTGGATTAATCGCCGCGTCTGTCTGGAGAACGTTAGGTATCGAAAATCCTCCTTGGACAGGTAAAAGCCTCTCTTTCTGAGATATTATTCCTGAAGTCATGGAGCTGCTTAGTCCGAAAGGATTTCCAATAGCCACGGCCCTCTGACCTACATTGACTTTTGAAGAGTTTCCAAGTTCTAAAGTATCGAGATTATCGCGTTCGACCTGTAGTACGGCAAGATCCGTGTAAGGGTCTGTTCCAACTATATCGGCATTGACCGTACTGCCGTCAGTAAAGGTTACCTCAACAGAGTTCGCTCCTGAAACAACGTGTTCGTTCGTAACAATATGACCTTCCCTAGAGTAAATAAAACCTGAACCCTGGGCGCTCTGAGATCCGTAAGCGTTTACAGAGACAACCGACTGGTCTACATCATCAAAAAGTCTTTCAAGGGATCTATCTTCACCGGAGTGATTTAGGTATACCACGTTAGAGCTGCTGTCCGAATTGATCTCCTGATTCAGCGATTCTATCCTTTGATCAAAATGGCTGAATGTTACTGCTCCGCCAACTGCAATTCCTACCATTAAAACTGTAGATAAAACCAGAAATGACCTATTATCTGTTTTCACATTGAGAGCTTCCATCTAAAATATTTTATATTTCCTTACCGAGCTGGAGCTCAAAAATCTTTGTTCCCTTATCCGGCCTCAGTACGAGTTCTAGATGTTCGTTTTCTTCATTCTCGACTATACTATACACATCAGGATGTTTGGCACGGATATAGCTTCTATTATCTTCTATCCGAAGATCTTCACCAGCCATCTCCTCCGGAACTTTTCCCCCATCAACCATAACTTCAACGTCCTTGATGCCTTCCCCTGGATCAACAACAACGTTTATTTCAGAAGCGCTAGAACCGTGAAACATCGTAGAGTTCTCGGACGCTTCTAGAAAATCTTCCTGCCGCTCCCATTCTGCGTCTAGATAGACCTTTCCCGACTTCCTGTTTTCGGGAACATCCAGGGCTTTCCTTCCGCAGAAGCCGGCAGAATCGTTAATTTCCTCACGTCCTCGGAATCCGAGATGTATGTTTTCTAGTCTACCGTGTTCTACGTTACTTGGAGGCATAACATTCTTTTCTTCAATTTTGAGAACTTCAGTGATTTTTTCTTCCAAACTACCAACATCTTCCCCTCTGCTCTGCCAAACAATCTCTCCATCAGCGATAAGAAACTGTCGAGACGCATAAACGATATCATAAAGTTCTGTAGTCGTTTTTTCAGGATCAAGAGCCACAGAGTAATCTAAATCCAGCTTTTCAACCGCTTTACTAACATTTTCAGGACTTTCAAAATCAAAACGGGGGCTGTGCACACCTATAACATTTATTTCTGGATATGCGTCCTCCAAAACCTGTAGAATTTCCGCCTTTCTTTTACATTCTTTACAGCTGTAAGTCCAGAAATCAAGAAGAAAGTTTCCTTCCTCCATGTCAACCGGATCCGAATTGAGCCATCCTTCTATACCTTGAAATCTTGGAGCTTTGGAGTTTAGAAAAGGCATGTAAGACAATTTAAGTCCAGCCAAATATAACCTTTATACTCGATTAAGGAGAATTTATGAAAAAATACTTATTTGAGCTAACACCTCTAGGAAAAGCGGATAAAGATGTAAGAGAGCATCTGAGAGAAGGTTTAGAAGAACACCGGTTTGAGAGGTACGAGAAGTCTCTCAGTCATTACCGACATATGAAACTGCTTCAGACATCTCTGAAAGCACTGCTCTATGCGTCTATTATTACGTCCGTGGCTGCTACCTTTGGCTTCGACCATGCCAAAATACTGCAGAAGATTGCCTCTTACGTAGGAACTTCGTTTATACTGGTTATTTACGCCCTGACAAGTTACATCACCATGATCCGTAAGGAAGCCTACCACGTCCAGAGAGAAATACTGATTTCACAGGCGACCCATGGGGATGAAGAGTAAAGAATCAGTTAGCGTCAGGGGCGGGATTTGAACCCGCGTGGGAGCGTAATACCCCCAGTGGCTTAGCAAGCCACCGCAATGAGCCAAACTATGCGACCCCGACATTTACTTCCGTAGATAAATGGTGGCAGGCAACTGTTTAAAATCCAATGCAGGTTTTGGTTCTCGTCCCTGTTTTACTGTTGCTCGTTGACAAGGTATATAAATTTCTGAGAAGCATTTTCGGTTATAGAGGGCAAAAAACATGGCTGAGAACATTCTAGATTTTTCAGATATAGAAGACAAAGACGTTTTCACAAATAACGGTTCCTACTGCGGGAAAATGAAAGATGTCGAACTGAATCTTGGTAAGTTCGCTGTTAGAGCAGTAGTTGTAGGAGCTCAGAAAGGTTCTTACCTTGCCCAGAAAGTCGGCGGGACGAAGAACGTTGTTATCCCGTATAGAATGGTTGAATCTGTCGATGACATCGTAATTATCAAGGACTTCAAGACCAGCGATGTTTCCGACGGCGAGAAAGAAGAGTAGATTTTAAGGCCTGGAGAACAGAGTTTCTGGCATGGCTCTTCAAATCTTAACCGGTTTTATTTATAGTCTAGTTGAACAGTCCTGGACAGTCTCCACAGTTCTGACGAAATACTTCCTGGTTCTGGTTCTCTTCAAAGCGATTTACGACGGAGAAAAAACCTTGGAAGGTATCTCAGAAAAGCTTGTGGATTATTCAGATACCTTTGTCACGCTTGTCGTCCTGCTTGGCCTAGCAAACATATTTGCGGGTGTAGAAGTTCAGCCTATTGGAAAAGTGTTCAGTGAAGTCGTGGCGCTAGGATACTTTGCGTTCCTGTTCTGGAAGTACTAGCCAAGCTTGTTCTTCACCTTTCTATGCCAGGCATCGAGAGTCTGCTGAGTAACTTCTCTTATATCTTCCATAGGAAGCGTTGTATATACATAATAAACAGTTCTGTCTGTCTTTCCCTCTCTCATAAGAATATCTTTCTCCATCATATCCTGTAAGGCCCTCTGAACCGTAGAACGATTCCTATCTACCTGAGAGGCTATTTCTTTTACAGTAAGCTGTTTGTCTTGAAGTTCTTCAAAAATTGATTTCTGCAGGGCGTTGAGATCGAAAACATCAAACACTATATCTTTCTCGTCCTTCCCCTCCACCTCTAGAAAGTCCATTGTAGTATAGGTAGATCACAAGACAATAAAAAATTCATCCTCCTGCGATGACATCCATAACCTTGATCTCATCGCCGTCCTCGAGTTCGTGCCTTCCGGAGATGATAGTACCGTTCTTAGAGACCAGTACCTCCTGCTTCTCGATGTTTTTCGAATCAAGGAACTCATCTATAGAAGTACCTTCATCTACTTCGACAGTTTTCTTGATTTCTTCCTCCAGTTCGTCTCTGATGAAGTCTATCTTCATTTGCCTTCCTCCTCGTTATATCCGTAGGAGTAAAAGTATATACCGGCAACGCCTCCGAGGATTGTGACAGAAAACACTGTAGCTGAAGACATCTGGAATATAAGTGCTCCTTCTCCAAGAATCGACATACCCATCAAGGCGGCTGCTGCATATCGGTGTTGTTCGGCTATATCCATCACATTTACCTCTATGTCTCCAGTATTTCATTCCTCACTGCGTGGAAAATATATTCCTGTGCATAACCCGCGTGGTCCCCGAATCTTTCCCTCATATTTCTGGATACTTCATCGTACTTCTCTGAGTGATGTTCCGGATAATGTTTCTTGACTGCTTTCTTACCCCATGTATCCAATGGAAATGCTTCGTGGAAACCGAGAGAGAATAGGAGGACGCAGTCAGCAACTTTATCTCCAACTCCATAGAGCTCCTTCATTTCTTCTCTTGCTTCTTCGTAATCCATGTCCCGTACTTCTTCGTGATTGAAACCATCAGTTATTATCTTCGTTGATTCAACTATGTACTTCGCTCTATAACCTACTCCAAGCTCCCTTAGTTCGTCTTCAGATACTTCCGCAAGCTCTTCCGGCGTTGGAAATCTGTACATCTCGATTCCTTCAAACTCTATCTTCCCTCCAAATCTTTCCGCAATCTGATTGTGCATTTCTTTAATCCGAGGAATTCTCATCTGTGGAGAGCAGAGATAGCTAATCAGGCAAGGAAAGAACTCGTCCTGTACGACTCTGAGGCCCCAGAGTTCGTCTTTCGCTAACTCCAGTTTCTCGTCTTCAGGAAACTCTTCAAATACAGAATCAAGATCTTTGTGAATTCCCAATGCCTGTTCTACTTTTTCCTTTGAATGCCCGGTCTTGACTTCAATAACATCTTCTTTCTGCTCAACTAGAATCGGTTTCCCGTCCTGAATAGTATAGAACTTCTGTTCGCCTTCACCATATAATTCACCGTCAACCCTGTGCCAGCAGAAGGTCTGGCCACAGGTCATTGTGAGCTCTAGATCGAAATTCTCTGAAGGAATAGAAAATTCTTTCACATCAGAAAAGTAGTGGTTAACTTATTTGAGTCAATCGTCTTTCGAGTACTTGAAGAACCCTGTGCCTTTTTCCTCTTTCTCATCAACCATATCTGAAGTCTTGTCTTCAAACTTCTTGGCATCGCTTTTCTTGTAGCTGCGGCCGCACTGATGACATTTCACTCTTTTCTCTGCCTTCGATCTCTGCTTGTAACCGCAGTCAGGACACTGGAAGTATACCATATCCAGGACTTATCTTTCAAACGTGAAAAATCTTCGGTGCTGGAGAACTAAAGCTCTGGAAAATGAAATAGATGGGAGCTACAGTCACAGTCGGAACTCCCGAATTCATCCACTGATTCAAGCTCTTCAGACAGTATATCCGACATTATACACTCGTACTCTGATGTTTCAGGCAGAATAAAGTAGTCGAACGCAGGAACTTCTGAAGTCAAGTAATCTATATGCCAGTGTTTTTTCTTGTTTTGAGAGAAATGTCTCTGAAGCCGGGATTCAACCGAGTTCATTGCCGAGCCAACATAAATATAGATGCCTTTTTCAAACTCTATCTCCCCTTTGGCGCCGACCTCAACTGTTTTTCTCTCTTCAGCCTTCATAAATAGAAGGTAGACTGCTTTCATACAACAGAGTTTAGTTTAAGCTTTTTAGATAGTTAAATCAAAAATCTCTGTATGAGAAAGAGGCCGTTGATAGCTGTTTCAATAGGCATGGCATTCACAGGGATATCTTATGGTCTAGTAACCGTTCTTGGTTTCAATTCCACATCCTTCATGTCCTTAGCATACCTCTATATCCTTCTGAGTATTGTTTTAGCTCTATATTACGAACTTCATCGAAGCTTTGGAGATATTAAAAGCGTTCTCAAAAACTTCGCTATAGTCGTAGAGGAAGACGAGAAGAAACTCAGGAGAGTCTTCACTGGAGAAAAATATAAGATAAAAGGAAAAGTGGAAAAAATTTAGTTAGAGTAGCTTTCCACTACAACCTTCTGATTGTCTTTCCACAGGGTTGCTGTGTCCCCACCATCTTCCCAGGTCAGACCTGAGTCATAGACATAGTTTACTTCTTCCTGTTCTGTGACATTGAGATCTTCCTGTTCTCCAGTGTAGACATGAAGTTCAGACTCTGCGGGGATTTCCGTATCAAACTCATCGTAGAAATCAGGGTTGTTATTGGAAAGCTCCCATCCATCGAGACTTACTGGCTGCGACATACTGTTCTCAATCACTACATGTTCTGGCGTTTCCTCATTAACTTCTAGAGAAAGAGCTCTTCGGTATCTCTGCTTCTTCAAGTCGTTACTCATCTCCCGGACTTCCTTTCTCTTGTCCTTCATCAGCTCCTTTAGCTCTGAACGGATTTCTTCAACTCTTTCCCTGTCCGAACCTTCAAAGCTCTGAGTTTGGCCTCCAGACTTTACGGTTTTCAGCGTTCCGTAAGGAGTCTCTACTTTCTCAACCTCTTTAGAAGGAGTCTGCTTGATGACTAGTCTTCCATCAGATGTTTCCAGAATCCACTTCTTTCCGTCAGATTCCTGAACAACCTCATAACTCATGTCCGAACTCTCAAGAGCTGTCTGAGCCCTTGAAGATGTTATCTCGGTGCTAAAGTTCTGGAACGCAGTGCTCACCGTTCTTGTAAATGAGTCGGAAGTCGTCGATGTTGATCTCTGCTGAGGAAGCTGCTCAGTCGAAGCAGATATATTAGGCATATCGCCAGAAACTGCTTCTGTAGTTTCAACTGTTTGAGAAGCCGCCGGAATAGTAAGCATTCCGACAACCATCGAAGCCAGTAATGCTGAACTACCTAAATCAGCCATATTATGGAACTACGAAAACTTGTTTATAAATCTTCGTAGTTGTTTTTGAAAACTAGAAGTGTAGCTTTCAACGCTCCGATGATTATTGGTCCTATAAAGAGCCCTGCGACTCCGAAGAAGTAAACTCCTCCAATTACTCCGATTAATACTGCTCCAGGATGTAAACCTCCCTCTCTCTCAACGACTATAGGTCGGAGAATATTATCCGTTAATCCAACGACAGTCAGACCATAAACTGCTAGGAGTATTGAAGCAAAAGTATTACCTATAACAAAAAGATAGGCTGCTGCCGGCGCCCAGACAATTATTGTACCTATCAGAGGTATGAATCCAAGTAGAACCATCGCAAATGTCCAGAAACCCGGGTTAGGTACGCCCGTAAGGAAAAGACCGATCCCTGCTATCAGCCCCTGAGCTATAGCGACAAAGACGTGCCCTTTGATTACTGCACTCGTGTTGGCACCTATTCTTTCAACTAGATTATCTTCAACATCTCCATCCAGAGGTATCACCCCTTTAAACCATTCAACTATCTCTGGACCGTCTTTAAGGAAGTAGTACTGGAGGAAAAGCATCAAAGTCAAACCTATGCTGATATCCGTAATTAAACCTACGAACCGAGACACGCTACCCACTGTGACTGACACAAACTGATCTATAGAAGAATCAACTGACTCACTTATGTTTACAGATCTACCTGTATATCGTTCTATATCCTGCTCTATCTGCGTCGTGTTGACACCTTCGGAGTCCTGTAGATCAGACGTAATATCCGCCGCATCCTGGATTACCACCGCGCCAGCCACTGAAAACGGTAGAATCGCTGCGACTATAGATAAAATTACTAGCGAAAAAGCCGAAATACGTTCACCAGTAAACTTTTCCAACCTCTTCTGTACTGGAAAAAAGACAAAACTCAGTATTAAAGCACCGAGAACATATCCTATAAACGGTTTAAGCATAAGATAGGAAACAAAGCCCAGTACTCCAATTAGAAGAAGCAGAAAGCCTTTTCGCTCATTCATACGTTTCAATTTCTATCAATCTACATAAAACTAATGTAATCTGAGAAAAATATAATCGTGGGCACTAGAAGCACTGCCATACACGCTCTTCTCTCCTCAGAAACCATGGCCGGATAACCAATACAGGAAGCCGTGAAAAGCACAAGAAGCCCATTGAACCCCGTCAGAAAAAAGGCAGATGAAACAAGCACTCCAAGTATAATAACCAGAACAGCTTTTATAGGCACTCTCTGGAGAGCCGAGAAAATATACTTTCCGGAGTTAAAAGCCAGGACAACAGACATGGATATAGCAAACAAAGAAGCTCCAATAAGAAAAACTACCTCCTGAGCAGTCACCGAAGAAATAGATTTTAGCGCTACAGATGCGCCTGAACGAGCTCTATCAAGCAAGAACAGAGAGACGAAAGAAATCATTATATCCGAAGTATTGACACCTCCCATACCGGCAAGAAACTCCTCTTCAGAGTCCTCCATCAAAGGCGAGAGAAAAGATGTAGAGGCAGCCGCACCAAGACCTGGCAAAATTCCTGCCATAAGGCCTGCGAAGAAACCTGTGATACCTCCTCTCAACCCCTTACCCGAATCCAGAGTGAAATACTCCTGTCTTTCAATTTCTTTGGAACTACTGAAAGCGAGGATGACGGAAGGAACAGCAAAAAGACCGGAGAAAACCGGGATAAGGACATACTGACTGTTGACAGGCATTGAAAAGGATATAATTCCCAGAAAACCGGCAAGAACTGCAATAGTAAGTGAGTTCCTGAACGAGTCAGCGCTGAAAACGATCAAAAGAAGAAAGAAAAGCAGTATGTACTCCATAAAACCCTGAAATAGGCTGTAAATAGATTCCAGTACGATGAAGAGCAATGGCGCCATTACAACGAAAACCGTTGATGCAAAAAGACCTCCAAGAACCGTATAGTAAAATGCTTCCAGCCCACGGCCCTCCGATACCATCCCTATTCCCGGAATAGATGATAAAGCCGTTTCGGCGCCTGGAGCGCCAAGAAAGATCGAAGGAATGAAGTCGTGAAAAGTATGAGACACTGAAAGACCGCAGATGAAACATAAGTACTGGAGAAATTCAATATCTGTAGAGAAGTACAGAGGCATAGAAACGAAGATTACAGTATTGGGATGTATTCCTGGAGTTATTCCTGTGAAAAATCCTGCAAAAACACCTATAACCAGTATAATTAAGTATTCCAGCACATAGTTTTTCTCAAGCACAGCGATTTAAAAAATGAGGCCTAAACCCTGTACATTATGTTCGGCGGCGGCAAAGATATGGCGAAAATGATGAAGCAGATGGGCGTTGACATGGAAGAACTCGACGCTGACAAAGTAGAAGTAAAGATCGGAGACAAAAAACTGGTTTTCTCCAACCCATCGATCTCGAAGATCAACGCACAGGGAAACGAAATCTTCCAGCTGCAGGGAAACTACTCTGAAGAGACTTCAGGGCCTGCAGATGAAGATGTCGAACTGGTCATGGAGAAGACAGATGCTTCCAGAGATGAAGCAGTTGAAGCCCTTCAGGACAACGACGATGTTGCTGGAGCAGTAATGGATCTTCAGTAGGAGAAACGCCCAATAAATTTATCCCAAAGTTTCTCCGGCCCTATGCATTTTATCTTCGGTGCAAGGAAAGCTACTTTCGTAACAGTATAACGATTTTTTGGGTTTTCAGTTTCCACAGCCTTAACTATCTTACCTGCCGCTTTCTCCGCTTCAACTCCATTCATACCTTCAGAGTTCAAAGCTTCTTCGTATCTCTCAGAATAGACAGAGTCAGGAAGATACTTCCCAAGTTCCTCTCTCGCTCTTCTGTTGAAGCCTGTATCCACAGGACCTGGCTCGACAACTACCACATCTACATCGAACTCCGATAGTTCGCGTCTCAGGGAATCGCTGAAGGCTTCTATAGAACTTTTTGTTGCCGAGTAAATACCGAAGAATGGGGGAGATACTCTTCCGGCCATAGAGGAAATATTGATTATCCTACCTCCTCTTTCACGTAACTGAGGAGCTGCATAACGGATCATATTCAGAGTTCCAAAAACATTGCTCCGGAAGTGCTTCTCCACCATTTCAGAACTCATATCTTCAATAGCTCCGAGTTCATAGTATCCTGCGCAGTTAATCAGTACCTCAAAATCTTCGTTATCGACGACTTCCTTGACCTTCTCTTCGTTGTAGATATCCAGACAGTGTTTCGAGATCTCTCCAGGAAGTTTCTCAAGACCTTCAGAATCTCTGTCAACAGCTATAATTTCATGGTCTCTCGAGAGAAGTTCCTCCGCTGTAGACTTTCCAATGCCTGAAGCAGCCCCTGTAACAAGTATCTTCACGGTTAGATTTCCGGAAGACTGCTTTTAACTTCCCGCCTAGTTCTCCAGGTATTCCAGCATCTTGGCGTATGCCGGTCTTGTGATTGTGATTCCTACCATGACTCCAAGGATGGTTGTAATTGCGAAGCCTCTTACCGACTGGAGCGCAAATCCTGAAGGGTTAAACTGGAAGGCCGTTGCTGACACAGCTGCCGCCAGAGCTCCGATAGCCACGTAATGAGGATTGTTTCCTCTTGTGTATAGTTCGTAGCCTATAAGTCCGAGACCTGCTGCTCCAATTGCCATGTTGGAGAGGGAAGGTGAGACAATCGGCATCATTGCTCCGATGGTGGATGCCGCGGACGTGAAGATCACAAAGAACGCTCTCTTCAGCCTCTTGGTCCAGTCTCTGATCTTGTCTTTCCCGGACTCGTCCGTAATAATAATCTGATCATCTACCCCTGTACCGACTGCTGCGATAATTCCCGCAATTGATGCCAGGTTAAGCGTGATAAACGTGGAGAAGAATGCTCCGAGAAGGATGTAAACCTCTGACGCACCTGTAATGACAATTGGAAGGACCAACTTAGGGTTTCTGTAACGTGCGAAGATCAGTCCTCCTACAGCAATCAAAGAACCTATTATAGATAGGATTGCTGCGCTCATGAACTGTGAGCCTAGCGAGGATGATACAGTTGAAAGCGACTCAATGTTAATCGGTGCCGGAAGACGTCCTGACTGAAGCACTGCCTGTAGCTCTCTCATATCTTCTCTTGCCTGAGCTGCAGACTCTGCTCCACCTGTGATTGATGGCTGGTTGATTTCCTGAGTCTTGAAGTCGCTTCTAACATTCAAAGCACTCTGTTGCTGCCCGTCAACGTAGAGCATAAGCTTGGCGTTCGAACTGTCTTCCTGAACGAGGTAGCCATTCCCTCCTGCTCCCGCAACACCGTAGTTCTGGGCGATCTGGTAAACTCTCTCTGGCGCAGGATCTTCCAGCACTACAGGGAACCGGAAACTGTATCCTCCTCCCGACTGCTGAACAAGAGATTCAGATGTCAGTACGCTTGAAATTTCCTCTCCCGTATATGCCGCGACATGAATGTTTGCCGCTGATTCAGTATTGTTTACGTAGAAGAACTTTGCGTTACCTAATGTGAACTCGTCTCCAGGAGCGAATGTTCTTCCGTCGACAGTTACTTCCCCTCCTTGGTAGTTGAAATTATAGGTTTCATCTAAAGTGAACTGTTTCTCCCCGGCAACTGTGATCGGCATCCTTGCCTCGAAACGGCCTTCCTGTGAAACCAAGTCTCTGAGCTGTGACTGGTTCGTGGAAGCGATCTCCATCTGAATAAGGTAGTCATCTTCCAGCCTAACTGTTCTCACTTCTGCCTGGGTCAGTCCGAAGGCCGATACACGTCTTTCAAGGATTCCTGCTATCTCCTCGGTCTCATTCCTGCTTACGTTGCCTTCCGGTGATAGAAGTGCTCTTGTACCTCCTTCAAGGTCAAGACCTTTGTTGATGTTTGTTGCTATTGTCCAGTCTCCGTCATCCGTCTGTTCGTATGGAAGCGGAGATGATGCGCTCATAGGGAAAAGCATGAATGTTGCAAGCATTAAAGTTCCAACTAAAACCCAGATTCTCCATTCCTTCAGTAAGTCCTTCATTTCCATGGCATACTCACCTCAAATTTCCAGTCTCCTTCAACGTATTTCTTAAGTGCTATAGCGTTCCCGAACCATGTTAAAGGCATATCTGCAACAAGTCCAAGAACCATAACTGCGGCAATGTTTGAAAGTTCAGAGGGGCCTACAATCATTCTTGATATAATATATAGTAGTGTGAATCCTGCGATTCCGCCAGAACTCATGGTTACTCCGGTCTTCACCGAGTTCCAGATCCTTGACTGGAGTGTTCCCTGCGTTCTCTTCAACACTCTCGTTGAAAGCACGATGTCGGTGTCAACCGAGTAACCGATAAGCATCAGTAAAGCTGCGAGAGAACCAAGTGTAAGCGGTATTCCAAGTATAACCATTCCCGCCATTGAGAATATAATGTCTCCTGCTGCAGCGAAGATAACTGCAAGAGACGGCGTTAGATCCCGGAATGCGTAGAAAATCACCAAGCTCATTATTGTGAAAGCCATTACGAAAGCGAGCATAGCCTGTGTGAAGAACTGGTCGGAAACAGATGCGTTGAGGAATCTCTGACTTTGTAATTCCGGGTTATAGCCTGCGCCTTCCAGTATTCTTTTTGCTTCTTCTTCGCCGATCTCAGGGGGCGGAACCTGTACAATCATAGATTCTTGATCTTCCTGTACCTGTCTAGTTACCTGTACGCCCGATCTTCCTTCTGATTCAAACGTACTCTGGATCTCCGCCGTAGTAAATTCTTGCTGAACAGTGAACTGTAGCTCTGTGCCTCCTGTGAAGTCGAGTCCTTTGGAAAGGACTTCTCCATCCTGAATGTAGCTAAATCCGAGAACTGCGAGAGACAGAGTTATTAAAGCGACAGGAACGATCATGTATTTGTCGAAGTCAGAGTATATTCTGTCAAACTGTTTCTCCCAGTCCATGTCCAAAGATAACTCCTAAGATTCTTTTAAACCTCTCGGAAGGTGACAATAAAAAAGCTCCCGAGTTAATCTCTACTCAGCGATGGAGCTTCCTGACCCAGATAATGTTGACCAAGAATATTTATACAGCAAAATTAAGGAAAACTGGGCTTTCCTAGCCGCACTGACAGTTTTCTCGCTCGCATTATATATTAGATACTTGCCCGCGCAGGGGATGCAGAATCTCCAGGCGTTGGACCCTTATGTGATCTTCAGAATGAGCCAGCATCTAGCCATGGAAGGAAATCTTCCGATGCTTGACTTTATGCGTTACTTCCCATATGAAACACCTACATACTACATGAACCTAGGCAACATCGCAGTTCCATCAATTCTGTACTGGATGGGGCCTTTCCTGTTCTTCGAAAACTATCTTGAATGGGCTCAGTTCTACCCGGCTCTTATGGGAGCTTTCGGAGTCCTCATGACATATTTCCTTGGAAAAGAAATCTTCGATAAAGCTACAGGAGTTTCAGCAGCGTTCTTCCTCGCTACAATTGCAGGAGCAATGCACAGAACTTCTGCAGGATTCTTCGAGAAAGAACCTGTAGGAACATTCTTCATGATGTTCTCACTCTACTTCTTTGCTCGTGCATGGAAGAGAAGCTGTTGGAAATCCGGTATTGCCTCGGGAATCGGACTGGGTATCTTCACCATCTCCTGGGGAGGCTCCTCGATGCTCTGGCTTCTTTACCCGTTGGTAGTTGGAGTTATGATGTGGCTGAACGAAGACACACATGAACTCGTGAAAGCCTACACTCCTACAGTCATTGTAGGAGGTCTGATGGCTTCTGCGCTGAACCCTTCACGTTTCTGGATCACAGGAACTTACTTCATTATTAATATGTTGCTCTTAGGATTCCTCTGGAGCCGTTACCTGGTAGAAGAGCTGGAACTGCTTGAAGAGAAACAGCTGAAGTACTATGTCCCCGGAATGTCGGTCCTGGGAGGATTTGTGCTCCTGCTTTCACCACTCTACTCGGACTTCCTTGCCGGAAGACTGGTTTCTGCTCTGAACTCTGCGACACAGAGCGGAGGAGGAGTTATCGCCGGAACTGTGGCCGAAAACTCGCCTGCAAGCCTCGGACAGCTAGTGCAACAGCTAGGAGCAGCTAGCTCCCAGAACTTCTACGCTCTCTTCGGTCAGCCTCTAGGCCAGATTTTGCAGCCGGTAAGCGCAGCAATGAGTCTTCTCTCAAACATCAACGGTGCATGGCCTCTGGCATTCGCAGGGGTTGTCTTCCTCGGAACCTCAGTTCTGACAATGGTTCTCCGGAAGTACGGCCTAATTGAGGATAGGATTTCCGGCTACACCTACTACAAACTGGTTCTCGTAGTACTTGTTCTCTGGACGATGCTATTCTCAGTCCTTTTCCAGGGAGCCGTCACTGTAGCCATAGGACCTGCGGTACTCACAGTACTTGGAGGTCTTGGAGTTCTCTACGGCTTAGACGAGATCGGAGAAAAAGAAATCGAATTCAAGTGGTACTACATTCTTCCTCTTCTATGGGGAATCACAAACATCCTTGGAGCGGTCAGCAGATCAAGACTCGTATTCCTTTCATCATTCTCTGCTGCGTTCCTCGCAGGATACATGTTCACATTAGTCATCAAAAGACTTCAGAAGTTAGATACTGATTCTCAGAAGTATCTGGCTTCGGCAGCTGCCATATTAGTTGCTGATATAGCTGTAGTACTACTTCTGACCTCTCTTGGAGTTCAACCAGTACTCAGTCTCGCTGCGGTACTGGCTGTAAACGGCATAGGGATCTACATATTCCCTGAAGACTTCGACAGCCCTGAGTTCATTGACGACCGTTACCTGAAATACTGTGTCATCGGAACAGTCCTGGTTATCACGGTCGCCGTAAACTTCGCTTCAGGTTTTGTCGCCGCCAGTCAGATCGGAGGTTCACCTAACAACCTCTGGATGGACAATCTGGAGTACATGGAGGAGAACACTCCTAAAGACTCAGTAATTCTTTCCTGGTGGGACTACGGATACCATTTCCAGTCTATAGGAGAAAGAGCCTCGGTAGCTGACGGAGGTAACTACGGTTACTACTCAAGTAAAGAGAAGGTTAACTATCCTCTCGCCGACTTCCTTACCTCAAATAACCCGGAGAACGAAGCAAACACGCAGTTCTTGGACAAACACTCCGTCGACTACATCGTGCTTGACGAGACAATGATCGGTAAGTACTCTGCGGTAAGCCAGATCCATAACCGTGACAACTCACAGTTCAACAGCATGATACAGATGAGCTCCACAAGAGATATCACACAGTCAATAAACCGCCAAGGAAACGACACCGTCATACAGTTTAGAGATAGGCGGACCGGGCTCGGAACCTACGTACCTTTCGATACCTCGGCAACGGAAGTTTCAGGTGCACCCGTCCTTGAGACCAGAAATGGCAGAGGAAAGATAGGATGCATGCTCACCGAGAACGGGGTCAAAGAGTTCAACGTCTCCAACCCTGTCGATCTTGGAGGAAGCTTTGGCTCTCCATGTCTCGCCAAGAACCCTTACTACAGCATTGAAAGATCGCTTTACAGTGCACAGAGCGATCAGATGAGACCTCAGCAAGCAAAAATGGTGCTTGTGCCGGAATCAATTACTGATTCGACGCTCGTACGGCTGTACCTGATGGATGGTTATGGTATAGACTATGTAGAGAAAGCTGAAGGAGGTTCCAACGGATACGTTGAGATGTGGGAAGTGGACTTAGAGAACCAGCAGGAGTAGAAACAAAAAGTACCATCTCAAACCGTTGAACATGGAACTGCTGGTCTTATCCGTACTCCTAGGTTTCACCGTAACCTTCCTGGGAGGACCTCACGCAAAAAGATATCTCCTGTCCTCGGGAATATACGGGATAGATCAGCAGAAACCGGATAAACCAAAAATACCGACTTCTGGAGGGCTTCTGGTCCTCTTCGGTTTTATAATCTCAGTAACAAGTTTTCTCGCTTTCTCACAGCTCTTTGGCTCTTCAGAAGCTAATATCGCAGAGACCTTAGCCGCCCTCAGCTCTGTAACCATAATCGCATTAATCGGACTTATTGACGATATACATATCAATATTCAGCAGCTGGTAAACGAGGAAGTTGATAAAGACATCGAGATCAGCCTTGAAGCTCCTGAAGAACCAAGTACATCACTTATCTGGGAGAAAATCGCAGGAAACGCTGGATCGTCTCAGGATGAATCAATGCATAGGCTTGGGTTAGGTCAGCTGCCAAAGATGCTTTTCGTTCTTCCGGCCGCTCTGCCTTTGATCGCGGTTGGAGCAGGATCCTGGAACATGACCTTTCCACTCGTAGGAACCATTCAATGGGGTATTCTATATCCTCTGCTGCTTCTTCCTTTAGGGCTTCTTTTCGTTTCCAACGTCGTCAACATGCTTGCCGGAACTAACGGTCTTTCCGCAGGTATGAGCTTTGTTGCTTCAGCAGGACTGGGGATCTTCGCGTTAATGAACAACAAGATCGAAGCTGCTCTAATAGCTTTCAGCCTTGCAGGAACCCTTCTAGGCTTCCTGAAATACAATATGTATCCTTCCTCTCTCCTTCCAGGAGACTCCCTGACCTATCTATGTGGTGCTGCACTGTTCTCCTCTATGGTTGTAGGGAATATAGAGAAGTTCGGAGTCTTTATTTTCGCTCCGTGGTTCATTGAGTTCGTTTTGAAGCTTAGAAGCGGCTTTAAGGCACATTCTTGGGGCGTTCTCCAGAAAGATGGCTCTCTAGAGCCGCAGTACGAGAGAAACTATTCTCTGACACACCCTCTTATGCGTAGAGGTCTTTCTGAGAAAGAGATAACCTTTGTACTCGTAGGCGCAGAGGTTCTTGTAGTTGCAATCAGTCTAGTCCTGTTCGGCCTGGGCTTCCTCTGAGTATGGATCTTCAACTAGGTGTCGGTCGTCCGGAATGTACGGGAACGAGATTGTAAGAACTCTAGCGGGTTCGGTACCGATGTTCTGGATCTGGTGTTTCTGCTCGGAACGCACAATCTTCGCTTTTCCAGGTTCAAGCTCCTCTATATCGTCTTCCAGACGTAGTACTACTTCTCCTTCCTCCAGGTAGAGTATGTCGGACTGTTCCTCGTGGTAAGAGTAAGATGTCATCTCATCGGTGTTAATAACAGCGATACGTATACCTAGCATCCCTGTTTTATCACCTACGTCTACCTGTGTCATCAGAACCTGTTCTTCGTAGCCCCACGGTTTCTCAATATTTCCCATTGTCCTGTCGAAACAAGGAACTCCAAGGTACTTATCTATTGTTCCTGTCGATAATAATTGACTGTCTTTTCCAGTCCTTCAGAGAAGTCGTTTCGAGGCTCCCAGCCGAGCTTCTCTCTTGCCTCGGAGTTGTCCGCTTTCGTGGTTGAGACGTACTTATCTCTTGGGTTCTCGATATGCTCTGGCTCTATATCTGTTCCTAGAGCATTGTTTAATTCTTCAACAACTTCGTTGAAGCTGACATCGTTTCCTGTCCCAATGTTGAAAACTTCTCCGTCAAGCTCCGGTCTTTTCTCTGCAGCACAGATATTCGCTCGTGCGATATCCTTGACGAACGTGAAATCTCGTGTCTGATCTCCGTCCCCCCAGATAACAGGGTTTTCTCCATCTATCATCTTCCAGAGGAACTGGGTGACAACGTTAGCGTATTTTCCCTTTGCCTTTTCATGAGGGCCGTAAACCGAGAAATAACGTAGACCTGTGGTCTGGATCCGGTTGTTGTAGGAGTACACTTGAGCGTACATCTCACGGGACATCTTTGAAGCAGTGTAGAGGTTTGTAGGCGTGACATCCATGTCTTCTCTATGAGGCGGCGTTACGCTTCCATACATCGAACTTGTGGATGCATACACCACTTTTTCAGCTCCTTCTTCGACTGCGGCCTCGCAGACATTGATAAAACCTTCAATATTGACCCTGGCACCTTCCTGCGGATTCTCTTTATGCATAGGGCTTGAAGAACGCGCCGCCTGGTGGAAAATAGTATCTACACCTTCAACTGCTTCTTCAACTTTCTCCATGTCAAGCACTGATCCTTCGATGAACTCTATTTGATCTCTAACTTCCGAAAGGTTATCCTCAGAACCTAGATATAGATCATCAAGCACAACGACCTCGACATCCTGTTCAACTAGTTCTTCAACAATGTTAGAACCGATAAATCCTGCTCCGCCTGTTACCAGTGCGCGTTCCATAAGAACATATGATGAAGTAATACTTTTGAGTATTATTCTTCGTACGGCTCTATCTGAAAGTCTTGTTCATCCGACCACGGATATGCCGGCGTGCCATCAGGCAGGTACTTGTCCACAGTATCGCCTTCCTCCGGATACCGTACAATCAGAAGCGAAGGATCCTCCTTTTCCACTACTTTGTGAGGTACATTCGGAGGCACTGCAAAATAGTCTTCTTCAGTTACTGTTTCAGTTGTATATAGATCTTCAGACTTTTCTACTTCCGAACTGTAAGAGTCTTGAACAGTTTCTGCAAATCTGCGGTTTCCGAGCCCAAGCTCTATCTCGCCTCCTAGAGGTTTATAGACTTCATAACCCGTATGTGTATGCCATTCCTCTTTTTCAGGCGGTTCATGATCCAGCTTTAACTCTGTGGGCGACCCCATCGAGTTTCCAATATAGAAACCTGCCTCGTTTCTGTCTTCAGGGCCTAAAACCGCTGGAAAACCTCCTGTAATCTGTCCTTCCAGCGAGTCAATAAGCGCATTGTTCAAGACCATGTATTCTCCTTTGAGTTTCTCCACATGTCCAAAGTACAGGCTTTCCTCTCCAACAGCTCTCTGAGAGCCATTCTGCATATAGTTCTGATCCCCCAGAGATAAAGCTCCTACTCTACCTTCTTCTGTTTCAAGAACCTGGTCTATTGAAACCCATTCATCCGAGTTCAGGAAACCGAGTTCCGGACTTTCATAGGTCTGCAGGCTTTTACTCATGCAGTAGATCACAACTGTATTACTGTGTAATACTTCACTTGTTTATATAGTTTCTCGGTTCTAGATCTCGATCTTCATAAGATCCTCCGCCTTAATTACATCCTCAAAATCGAACTCCCTCAGTTCTCCCTCTTCATCCATGTCCGGATATAGATGGGAGAGGAGAAGCTTATCCGTATCTGCTTTCTCCGCAAGACGTACGCATTCCGAAGGAGTCATGTGACCCTCCGCCTTTTTGTCATCAGGCATCGAGCAGTCAGCAACCAGCAGATCAGCACCCTCTGAGAAATCCGCTAGTTCTTCAAAATAGTCCGTATCCCCCGTAAATACGACAGATTTTTCTCCAGAGTCTACTCTTACCGCGAGACATGGAAATTCATCGCTACCGTGCTCCACCTCACGCAACTCTATTTCCAGACCTACAAGCTTAAAGCTTTCTCTCACATCAGCTACCTCTACATCGAAGGAGAACTCTTCGTTAAGTAATTCAAGAGAACTGTCCATCTCCTCGGCTACTCTTCCCTCAACATATGATTCATGACCCTCCGGACCGTATATATCGATATTCTTTTCGCTCCCGGAATAGTATACGTTCTCAACCACTCTGTTCTGAATTATAGGTATAAGATCGGAGACATGATCCGGATGTCGATGAGTATTAATTATGCACCCTATTTCCCCAAGAGAAACTTCCGACTTAACGATATTATCGACAGTTCCAGCACCTGTATCAATCAAGATATTGTGGTGCTCTGTCTCCAATATATAACTTGCCGGACATCTATCTTCCTGTCTGAAGAGACACGAACCCGATCCAATTACGTGAAGCCTCATACTATAGTATTCGGTTTCTCAACTTTAAACGAAACACATAGATACATTTGTAAATGGATGAACAGAAATAATTCCGTATGCACCCGTATCTGGAGAAGCTGGAGGAACTTACCGACACCTTGATCGTTCCAGCCCTGTTCGCCATACTGGCAATTGTAGTTCTCGAGCTTTTCTTCACTAAGACTGCTCACCACTATCACAGCCTGATAAAGATCACAGATAATATTGTCATCTCAATTTTCGTAATAGATATTGGATTTAAATCCTGGCGTGCCAAGAACATAGAAGGATTCTTCAGGAATCACTGGCTTGAAGTAATAGCGTTAATGCCAGCATTCCTTGTCTTCCGACTGGTAGAAGGAATCTTCCTAGCTGCTGATGTTCTGGACATAGGCCAGCACACAGCTCACCTTGCCGAGGGAGCGAGATCCGGAAGACTCACTGGCTTCTTCAGGTCTTCAGAGCTATCAAGATCAACACGTTTCTCACGTTTCATTAGAGCGTTCAGCAGAACTCCTCGATTCGCGAAGGCAGCGGAGTTTTACAAGCACCCTAAGGAGCACTTGCCAAGCACCTAGAAAATGGAACACAGTTTAAAGAAGAGTTTACAAAAACACTTGTGTTATGGACAACGGCTTCCTGAGATCAAATCTTGCCAATGAATCAAGGGCCTACGGATTTACTATCGCTTTCTGGGGATCTGGCGCTCTACTTATCAAGGCACATGACCTTCCCACATTACTGGAAGCCCTCTCTTACGGTACAGGCGCAATACTCGGGTTCGGGATCATGGTTCTATGGGCGTACCAGAGAACTCTTGGATCTGCAGACTACGAGGAAAACGACCTGCTGGTCTTCAGCATGCTCCACTTTGTAGGATCCTTACTGCCTGTAGCACTTACTTACTTCATAGCTCAGCTTCCTTCACCTCAGGCGTTTCTTATCGCAGGAGCAGTAGTATCAGTTGGCTACAACTTCGGTATGTTGGTTGAAGAAGTTCTATCGGAAGAGGCAGTAAAGCTGGAAGAAAGACTTATTCGAGGCTAGTCCTCAATCTCTTTCCACTCCCCACCGTAAATGTAGCCCGAGAGCTCTGATTCTTCGGATAGATCTTCGAAAACCTCTTCCAGACGTGAACCATTCAGGTAGTTGAAAATTTCCGGACTAAGTATGTATGTTCCGGCATTGATAAGCCTTGAAGGCTCCTCTCCTGTCTCAGGTTTCTCTTCAAAACCAAGAATCTTTCTGCCTTTTAACCGGGCGACACCGTAGCTTGAAGGATCTTCGACCGCAGTCAAAGCCATTGTAGCGACCGATCCTTCCTCCTCATGGACCTGAAGCATTTCCTGTACATCGACATCGGCGATAACGTGGCCGTTTAACGCGACAAACGGGTTATCTATCTTATCTTCCATCTTCTCTAACGCCGCCCCTGTTCCACGAGGGTCGTCTTTCACGTACTCTAGTGCAAGTCCTCTGTACTCGGAGCCAAAGTTCTCCTCGATCTCATCGTTCCGACCTACCAAGAGAACTACGCGGTTTAACCCTTCCTTGGAAAGATGGTCTAGTATATGGCTCAGAACCGGTTTGCCGTTGTAAAGTTCGAGAGTCTTCAGCTCAGGATCGCCACAGAAAACTACTGCTGTATCAACCCCTTTCTGCTTGAAGAAGTTGTTCACGATCTCTTCAACCATCTGAGACCTGTTAACATCTCTACTACCTGCTTCAGAATCAATCCTTTCAACAAGACTTTCTTCAAGCGTCAAAGAGACTCTCTTCTTTGGCATATATAGAGTTTATTCTCTACATTTTAATTAATATAGACCTCGCAGACCGATCATCTTCGAGTACAAACTACTTCAGTAAAAAGAATAAAACCTTACCTGAAAGATATAGGGAGACCGGGAAAATGAACAATATGATAGATGGGGAGAGAATAGCAGAAGATATGCTGGAACAGCTTGAGGACGTGGAAGAATCTCCTAAAATGGAAATTATACTTGTTGGCGAGAATGAAGCCTCCGAACAGTTCGTGGAAGAAAAACTCGAAGCCTGTGAAAAAGTCGGTTTCAGAGCCTCTGTAAAGAATTTTTCCGAGGACGTTGAAGAAGATAAAATAATCTCGTACATTGAAGAGCTAAACAGGGACGACGATATACACGGCATACTAGTCCAGCTACCGCTCCCCGAAGATATTAACGAAGACCGGGTTTTCGAAAAAGTGAATCCAGAGAAAGACGTCGACGGTTTAACCCCGGAGAACCTGGGAAAAACACTTAGAGGCGACTCGGAGATACTTCCCGGAGCTGTGAAAGCAGTCGAGAAGATACTTGAGGAACTGGAAGTGGACCTCGAAGGCCTTGAAGTTACGGTAGTTAACAACTCGAATCTTATCGGGCGGCCTCTGTCGATGAGGCTTGCCCAGAAAAACGCCACTGTAACAGTCTGCCACAGGAAGACCTCCGAACTTGAGAAACATACCTCAAGGGCGGATTTTGTAGTGACCGCCACAGGAGAACACGGTTTGCTGGAGCCCGGCATGGTTTCAGAAGACATTATCGTGATTGACGCA